>VFSW01005688.1_pt1 | contig 18414 bp, 20 predicted proteins | sample 5358111 | NCBI WGS metagenome assembly VFSW01 (sample SAMN11554181, study PRJNA540505) | mine drainage metagenome | isolation source: sediment from site ElyBrook_90M | place: USA: Ely Copper Mine, Vershire, VT | collected 2017 | reverse complement strand
CATAGGCATAGCATATAAGTTTAGTCGCGCGAGCGCTGCCGACCGCCACCGCCGGTATCACCAAAGCGCATGTGCTCATAAGCGACCGTTGGTATCGCCGGGATCGGCGCCCATTCTAAGATGTCCGCGTGTCGGAGCTATCCAAGCATATCGAGGTGAAAGCCGCCGCCGCGGTGAGCCGGTTGCGCGCCGCGCTCGCCGAGTTTCGCACCGTCTGCTACGCGAGCAGCCTGGGACCGGAATCCGCGGTGCTCACCGACCTGATTTGGCGCGATGTGCCGCAGATCGACATTTTCACCATCGACACCGGGCGGCTGTTTCCCGAGACCTACGATCTGATCGAGCGCGTGCAGCGACACTACGATCGATCGTTGCGTATTTTTTACCCGGATTCGGCGCAAATCGAGGACTGGGTGGCCGCGCACGGAGTGAACGGCTTTCGCGACGGAGTGGAGCGACGCCGCGCCTGCTGCGCGGTCCGCAAGCTCGCCCCGTTCAAACGCGCCGTATCGGGCCACGGAGCGTGGGTGACCGGCATCCGCCGCGAGCAATCCGCCAGCCGGGCGCTCGGCGCCGCGGTCGAGTGGGATCAGGCGCATGGACTGCACAAGGTGAGCCCCCTGCTCGACTGGTCGGAAGACGAGGTTTGGGGGTACATTCGGGGGCATCGATTGCCGTACAACGTCCTGCACGATCGCGGCTATCCGAGCATCGGCTGCGCCCCGTGCACCCGTGCGGTCGAGGTCGGCGAGGATTCCCGCGGCGGCCGGTGGTGGTGGGAGCGAGGCGACGCTCGCGAGTGCGGTCTGCATCCGCGTCGCACGGCGAGCTGACTCCGATCGAGGATTGGAACCAATGCGCTATTTCCCGGCTTTTTTCGATCTGCGTGAACAACGCGTGCTCGTGGTCGGCGGCGGCACGGTGGCGCTGCGCAAGGTGTCATTGTTGGCACGCGCCGGCGCCTCGATCTGCGTGGTGGCGCCGCGCCTCGCACCCGAAATCGCCAATCTGGCGGCCCAAGGGAAGCTGCGCATCGAGGCCCGTGAATTCACCCCCGCAGATCTCGATGGGGTGCGTTTGGTCATCGTCGCCACCTCGCATCGCGCGGTGAACCGCTGGATTGCCAAGCTCGGCGACGGACGTGGCATTCCGGTGAATGTCGTCGACGATCGCGAGTCCTCCCGCTTCATCGTCCCGGCGATCATCGATCGGGATCCGGTGCTGGTCGCGGTTTCCACGGCCGGCGCCTCTCCCGTCCTGGCGCGACGCCTGCGCGAACGCCTCGAGGCGTCGATTCCGAAACGTCTGGGGGAATTCGCCTGCTGGCTTCAGAGTCTTCGTGCAAGCGCGCGCACGCGCCTGCACGACGCGAACGAGCGTCGGCGGTTCTTCGAGACTCTGGTCGACGGTCCAGCCGCCAGGCGCTTCTACGAGGGCGACCGTCGCGGCGCAAACCGTGCCGCGCAACAGGCAATGATCGGCACCGGCCGGGCCGCCCCGCGGGGGGGGGGGGGGACGCGGGGTGGGCGCCGGCCCGGGCGACCCGGAGTTGCTGACGCTGAAGGCATTGCGCGCCCTGCAGGACGCCGACATCATCCTGCACGACCGGTTGGTGCCGGCTGCGGTACTCGACTATGCGCGGCGGGACGCGCTCCGGATGTGCGTCGGCAAGGCGGCGGGCGGCGCCGGCGCCACCCAGGAAGAAATCAACCGGCTGCTGGTCGAGCACGCCCGCCTGGGTAGGCGGGTGGTGCGCTTGAAGGGCGGAGACCCCTTTGTCTTCGGCCGCGGCGGCGAGGAGCTGGAGGCCCTGGCACAGGCAGGCATCGACTTCAGCGTCATCCCGGGCATCACCGCCGCCGCCGGCGCCGCCGCCTACTCGGGCATACCGCTCACTCATCGCGATTTCGCTCACGGCGTGAGCTTCGTCACCGGTCACGCCAACCGCGACGGGCACGAGCCGGATTGGCGCGCACTGGCCGCGCCGGGCTCGACCGCGGTGTTCTACATGGGGCTCGCACGCATCGAGCACATCGTCGCCCGTCTGCTCGAGCACGGGGCTCCGGGTCAGCGGCCCGCCGCGGTGGTCATGCGGGCAACGACCCCCGAGCAACGCGTGACGGTGGCGCCCCTGTCGGCGCTGCCCGCCGCGGTCGCGGCGCACGCCGGCACCCAATCCCCCGCTCTGTTGATCGTCGGCGAAGTGGCCGCACTGCATGAACGCTTGCGCTGGTTCGAACCGGGCGCGCAGTGGGATCTTTCGCGCACGGCTTAGATCGCCGCTTGCGGACTAGCCGACGCCTGCGGACTAGCCGACGGCTGCGGTGAAACCGCGCTCCTCGATCCAGTCCCGATTGAACAGGCGCGACTGATACTTCGCTCCTCCGTCGCACAGGATGGTGACGATGGTATGACCCGGCCCGAGCTGGCGCGCCAAGGTGGTCGCTGCCGCCACATTGATGCCCGCCGTGCTGCCGAGCAACAGTCCCTCCTCGCGCAGCAACCGGTAAACGAAATGCATGGTCTCGGCGTCCGAGATGCGCAGCGCATCGTCGATCGCTGCGTCCCGGAGATTCTCCGTGACGCGTCCGGTCCCGATGCCCTCGGTGATCGATGACCCGCCATCCGATTTGAGTTCGCCGTCTTTCACGAAGTGATAGAGAGCGCTACCCGGCGGATCGACCAGCACGACCCGAACTCCCGTGGACTGCGATTTCAGGAAGGCGGCGACGCCCGCAAGCGTACCGCCGGTGCCGGTGGCCGCGCAGAACGCGTCGATCTTGCCGCCGGACTCGCGCCAGATCTCGGGTCAGGTGGACTCGAAGTGCGCGGTCCGGTTTGCGGTGTTGTCGAACTGATTGGCCCACACGGCGCCGGGTATCTGCTCGGCCAGGCGGCCGGCCACCTTCTGATATTGATTGGGGTTGCTGTACGGCACCGCCGGCACCCGACGAAGCTCCGCACCCAGCGCTTCGATGATCTGGTACTTCTCCGCCGCCTGGTTATCCGGCATGACGATCACGCAGCGGTAGCCGCGCGCGTTACACACGTGGGCAAGGCCGATGCCGGTGTTGCCGGCGGTGCCCTCGACCACCGTGCCTCCCGGGCGCAGCAGTCCCCGACGCTCCGCGTCGAGCACTATCCATTTGGCGGCGCGATCCTTGACCGATCCGCCGGGATTCATGAATTCGGCCTTACCGAGGATGTTGCAGCCGGTCTCCTCGCTCAGTCGCCGCAGACGGATGAGCGGCGTATTGCCGATGGCATCGATGAAGCCGTCGCGAATCGTCATCGCCATTCAAGGATACCCGCAAAAAGAATCCCCGGACATGCCGGGGGGTTCGAGGGGAACAGGTGGCGGGTAATAACCGGCCACGTCCGTCGCTGGCGGATACGCGGCGCATAAGGCGCCCATGCGTTCGGCCTTCTTCGAGTCTCGATTGTTGCGAATAAGTAACCAACAACCGAATTATGCTGTCCAGGCGTTCTAATACTAGCCGATTAGTTTTCAAAATCCAATGGTTAGCGCATGCTATGGGCAGGGTTTGTGATTTTGAGAGTTTCGTCGCAAAATTGCGACATTAAGGCAAATTACCTGAATGAAATACCTGCACACCATGGTCCGGGTGACGGACCTCGATCTGTCGCTGCGCTTTTACCGCGACGCGCTCGGTTTGCAGGAGCTGTCGCGCAGCGACCATCCGCGGGGACGCTTCACGCTGGTGTATCTCGCGGCGCCCGGCGACTCGCAGGCTCAGGTCGAATTGACCCACAACTGGGATCCGGAGGTCTATGCCGGCGGACGCAATTTCGGTCACCTGGCCTACGCCGTGCCGGACATCTATGCGGCCTGCCAGCGACTGGCGGATCACGGAGTCACCATCAATCGGCCGCCCCGGGACGGCCACATGGCGTTCGTACGCTCTCCCGATCAGATATCGGTCGAACTGTTGCAGGACGGTGCCACCCTGCCGCCGCGCGAACCTTGGGTGTCGATGCCGAACAGCGGCATCTGGTGAGTCACTAGAACATTTCCGAGGCGCCGGGCGCTTTCACGTCGACCGCGCGCCGCGAGACGATGTATTCGCCCGTGATCATCTCGTCGTACGACTGGCCGGGGCCGACCATCGGATAGACGCCCGCGTCCTGATCGATCATGACCTCGAGAAAAGCCGCTCCCTCGAAGCCGATGAACTCCGCCACCACGCGCGGCACGTCGGCTTTGCGATCGAGGCGCACCGCGTACTTGAAGCCGTCCGCCAGCGCGGCCTTGACGAAATCCTTGGTATGCAGGCTCTTGTCGCTGGCGCTCAGACGGCCCTTGTGGAACAGCTTCTGCCATTGCTTGACCATGCCGTCGCCGCAATTGTTGAGCACCACCACCTTGACCGGGAGGTTGTAGGTCGTGACCGTCTCCATCTCGCCGAAGTTCATGCGAATGCTGGCGTCGCCGTCGACATCGATGACCAGCCTGCTGCGCTCGGCGAACTGCGCGCCGATCGCCGCCGGCAGGCCGAACCCCATGGTCCCCATGCTGCCCGAGGTGAGCCACAGACGTGGGCTGCGGAAATCGAAGTACTGCGCCGCCCACATCTGATGCTGACCCACACCGGTCGCGATGATCGCCTCGCCACGGGTCAATCTGTTGATTTCCTCGATCACGTAGTACGGCTGAATCGCGTCGCTGGCGCGATCGTAGTTCATCGCGTGGACGGTACGCAGGTGCTCGCAGTGACGAAGCCACGGGGAGTAGTCACGGTCGAAGCCCGTGCGCCTGCCGTGATCGAGCAGCGCCTGCAGAGCATCGGCCAGCAATCCCACGTGATGCCAATCCACTCGCTTGACCTTGTGGATCTCGGAGGCATCGATGTCGAGATGCGCGATGAAGCGCGCGCGCGGCGCAAAGCGGCGCGGATTGCCGGCGACGCGATCGTCGAAGCGCGCGCCCACGGCCATGAGAAAATCGCAGTCCTCGACCGCGTAATTCGCGAACGCGGCGCCGTGCATGCCGAGCATCCGCATCGCGAGCGGGTGGCCGGTATCGACCGCGCCGATACCCATCAGTGTCGTCACGACCGGAATGCCGAAGCCTTCCGCGAACTCGCGCAACTGTCGCGCTGCGCCGCCGTTGATCACTCCGCCCCCCGCGTAAATCAACGGCCGCTCGGCCGCGCGCAAGGCGGCGAAGAAATCCGCACACGCGGTCTCGCACAGGCGACTCAGGTTGAGGCGGCCCATGCGCTGGCGATAGCCGGGAACCGGCAGGCGCCCGGCGCCGCGAAACACGCCCATCCAGTTCTGTACGTCCTTCGGAATGTCGAGCACCACGGGCCCCGGTCGGCCGGTGCGTGCGATCTCGAACGCGGTGCGCACCGTCGCCTCCAGCTTCGAGGGATCGGTGATCAGGAAAACGTGCTTGGCGACCGCGCCCATGATGCTCGGCACCGGCGCCTCCTGAAAGGCATCGGTTCCGATGGCGGAGGTCGGCACCTGGCCGCAGATGATCACCGTCGGAATGGAGTCGGCCATGCTGTCGCGCACCGGCGTGACCATGTTGGTCGCCCCCGGGCCCGAGGTGACGAGAGCGACGCCCACGCGGCCGCTCGCGCGCGCGAATCCCGCGGCCATGAAGCCGGCGCCCTGCTCGTTCGCCGGTACGATCAGCGGCATCGCGGACCGATGCGCCTCGTTGAAGCGAAACACAGCATCGTAGATCGGCAGGATGGCACCGCCGCTGTATCCGAAAATGGTGTCGACCCCCTCGTCGGCGAGCACCTGGACGACCATTTCGGCACCGGTCATTTCCCGGCCGGCGAGCGGATGCGCTTCCTGCGCCGCATTGTCGATCTGCTGGTTCACGAATCGAGCCTAGCAGTTATCGCCCTGGCGCCCAAGTGCCACACTCCCGTATCCTAAAGGGCCCATGCGGCATCTCATCGCTCTACTATTGCAGAACGAAGCCGGGGCGCTCACGCGCGTCGCCGGTCTCATCTCCTCGCGCGGCTACAACATCGAATCCCTGTCGGTGGCGCCGACCGTCGATCCCACGGTCTCGCGGGTGCCGCTGGTCACGGTCGGTTCGGACGAGGTCATCGCGCAGATAAACGCGCAGTTGCTGAAATTGGTGGACGTGGTCGCGGTCGAGGACATGACCGGCGCCGATACGCTCGCGCGGGAGCTGCTGTTGATCAAGCTGCGGGTCCCGCCGCCGCAGGTGGCGGCCGTCGAGGCGCTGCTGCACCGAGCCGGCGGCAGGGTTTTGTCGGCGCATCCGTCGAGCTACATCGTCGAGTTGACCGCCACCGAGGCCGCGATCGGCGAGTTCATCGCGAGCGTGGCCGCTTTCGCCGAGGTCGCCGAGGTCGTGCGCAGCGGGGTGCTCGGCATCGCGCGGGCCGAGCCGCCCCGGCGCCCCATCGTCTGAAAAAAGAGCCACGACATGCCTGAAATAGAATTGAAGCCCGAGCACGCCGCCGACCCGTACACCCGCCGGGTGGGCATTCTCGTCGGGGTCGTCGGTATCCTGCTCTCCGTGGTGACCATCGCGTCGCACCGCGCGCACACCGATGCGGTGATCCATCGCACCGAGTCGAACGATCAATGGACCTATTACCAGGCGAAGAAGATCCGCGAGCACACGAGCGAGGTGGCGATCACCCTGCTGCAGACGCTGCAGCCCGACGGCGCGCGCACCGAGGCCTCTCTGGCCGAACTCAAAGCCGCTCGCGACCACTATGCCGCGGACGCAGCGCAGGTCAAGTCGCAAGCGCAGGCCAAGGACCGCGAGACCGAGCGCGAGGAGCGGCGCGCGCTGCGATTCGACATCGGTGAAGGACTGCTCGAGCTCGGACTGGTGCTTTGCTCGCTGTATTTTCTCGCGCGCAATGCCTTCTTCCCCGCGTTCGGCGTGATCTCCAGCATCGCCGGCGCATTGCTCGGGCTCTGGGGATTCGCGCTTTGAGGCGATATGCCGGGTGCGGTTCGCTGGTGGGCGTCGCGCTGCTTGCGCTCGTCGGCGGATCGACTCGGTCGAACGCGCCCGCGACGCGGCGGGTCGAGGCTCGCTCGGCGAGCTTCGTCGCGGTGGGCGTGGTAGAGGCGGACCGGATGACCGTCCACCTGAGCCGCACGGTCGACAACGCGCCGGTGCGCGACGCCGAGGTCACGGTGCTGTTGCGCGGCGCGACGTATCCCGCGACGGCGCGGGCCGAGGGCGGATACTCGATGGTCGCCGCGGAACTCGCAACCCCGGGTGCCGCGACGGTGGTGTTCGACGTGAAGTCCGGCTCGCTGCGCGAGCGGTTGCAGGGCACGCTGCAAGTGAACGCCGGGTCGAACGCACGGGAGGATTCGAACAGCGCGCGCCAGCTCGGCTGGTGGGTGCTGAACTTCTCGGTTTGCGTCGGTTTCCTGCTGTTGATGTCCCGCCGCCGCAAGCGGGCCCGCGACTAGAAGCTTTTGAAGGTCTGCACCAGAAACTGGAATCGCTGGATTCCCGGAATGGCGTTCAGCGGGAAGGCGAAGTCCACGTGCAGCACGTTGCCCAGCCCGGTGCGCGTGTTGCCGAGGCGCAACCCGAGGCCGACGTCGCGCAACATGCCGGGGTCGCTGTTGCCCACCACGGCACTGCCCCACGTGCGTCCCATATCGCCGAACACGGCGGCACCGACCCGCACCAGCCGAAACGGATACCAGTCCGTGAACACGCGCTGCTCCACGGTGAGCACCGCGCGCGAAGCGCCTGCTTCGTAGCGCAGCGGGTAGCCGCGCAGACCATTGTCGCCGCCGAGCAGCAGCTGGGCGTCGGGATCTAGTGCATCGGTGGCGGTGGCCGACAGCGCGACATACAGCAGCCAGTCCTCCCTCCAGCGAAGATAGTACTTGGCCGAATTGTCGAAGATCAGGTTGCGCGCGTGATCCTGCTCGACGCGCGAGGAGAAGACGCTCGAGAGAAACAACTGTTGCTCGTCGCTCGGCTGCCAGCCATGCACGGCGCTCGCCGCCAGCATTATCGCGCTCCGGTCCGCGCCGAACATCCCGTCGGCGATTCCCAGCTCCCCGGTCACTTCGGTGCCGAACTACAGATCCTCGGTGCGCCCGATCTGGTTCTCGTCCCCCACCTTCGCGAAATCGTCCTGCACGATGTCGAAGCCGACGAACGGGTAAGACAAGGTGCGGTCCGGCGGCAGCTGCCTCGCCGGCAGCGCGGTGCCGGGCGTCGGTAAAAATATACTCCGGTCGTAGCGCATGCCGAACAGCAATCTCTTCGTCCATCCGTCGACGTATCCGCTCGAGACCCCGCCGCTCAACTCGTAGCTCGACTGGTCGTCGTTGAACTGATCGACGATATTGCCGAGCGAATAGCGCGACACCGTGCGATCGAAGCTCGCCGCGGCAACCTTGGTGCTCCACGGCGCGTCGAAGGAATAGAAGGGCTGCCCGAACTGCAGCGTACGCTGCGATCCGTCGCTCGAATCGGCGTACAGCAGCGAGGAGGTCCAGTGCGAGCTCCAGACGTTCGGATCCGCCCAGGACACGGTGTTGCTGGTGCGGTCGATGTCGCTCTTTCTTGCGATCTGCAGGCTTTTGCCGTACCCGAGGAAATTGCTGTCCGCAACCTCGAAGCTGGTCGAATTCGTTCCACCCGCGCGGCCCAAGGAGACGCCGGGGCTCAAGGTCCACACGTCCTTGGTGATGACCTTGACGTCGACCTTGCCGTCCGCGTAACGCACCGGAACTACGCGCGCGTCGTAGATGTAGCTCAGCAGTCGCAGCGCACGCTCGGTCTCGGCCAACCGGCGGGCCAGATACTTCTCCCCGGTCGCGAACAGCAACTGGGATCTGATGGTCGATGGCTTGGTGGGCAGGTGCAGGCGGTCGGCCAGGCGGTAAAGACCGGTGTCCTCGCGCGAGTCATGCTCATCGAAGATGTTGCGTACGTCGATTTCGATCGAGCCGATCACCGCGCCGGCCGCCTCGAGCGCTTCGTCGCTCGGCACGTCGGGCGGCCGCGGCTCGTCGATACGGGTGTGCTCGGAGTCGGTGAAACTTGCCGCGCCGGCCTGCGCGGCCAGAGCTGCGTTGAGCGCCACGGCGATCAACTGGCTGGTCCGCCCCATCAACCGGGAGGCCGGGGTGCGCCGACGCCGATCCGGTCGTCAAAGCGCCGCGTTGTCGGTCTCGCCCGTGCGGATTCGCAGCACCCGGATGATGTCGGTGACGAAGATCTTGCCGTCGCCGACCTTGCCGGTCTTCGAGGCCCCGACGATCGCCTCTATGACCTGATCGATGAGTTCGTTCTTCACGGCGACTTCGATGCGGGTCTTCGGCACGAAATCGACCACGTATTCCGCTCCCCGATAAAGTTCCGTATGGCCGCGCTGTCGACCGAAGCCCTTGACCTCGGTCACGGTCATTCCGGAGACGCCGATTTCGGAGAGCGCCGCACGCACGTCGTCCAGCTTGAACGGCTTGATGATGGCAGTGATCAGTTTCATTCGGTAACTCCGCTTGGACCGGGCGCCCGGCCCCATCCTATTACTATTTTTGCCGGCCGGCACGGCCTCGTGCTTTCGGCGGGCGGCGCGACCCGATATAAAGGCGGGGATATCACCTTTGGGACGCGCGGACGGAACAGCAAGTCATGTCGACGATTCTGATCATAGGCGGCGGGCAGGCGGGCGCACAGGCGATCGATACGCTGCGGCGCGAGCGGTTCGCCGGCCGGCTGTTGCTGGTCGGGGACGAGCCCTCGCTGCCCTATCAACGACCGCCGTTGTCGAAGAAATTCCTGGCCGGCGAACTGGCCCTCGACCGCCTGCCGTTCCGGCACGCGGCGTTCTACGACGAACACCGGGTGGAGCTCAGGATCGGACGCCGTGCGCAGCGCCTGGACACCGTCGCACGGCGCGTCACCCTGGACGATGGGGAGACGCTCGGCTACGACCGGCTGTTGCTGTGTCTCGGCGCCGCCTCGCGCCGCCTGGCCTGCCCGGGCGCCGAACTCGGCGGCGTTCACTACCTGCGCACCATCGCCGACGTGGATGCCATCCGCCCGGACCTTGGTCCCGGCGCGCGGCTGGTGATCATCGGCGGCGGCTACATCGGGCTCGAGACCGCGGCCACCGCACGTCAGATGGGCTGCGAGGTCACGGTGCTCGAGACCGCGGACAGGGTCATGAATCGGGTGGTCGCCGCGCAAACGTCCGCCTACTTCGCGCAAGAGCACCTCCGGCACGGCGGCCGGCTGAGCTGCGGCGCGCGCGTCCAGCGACTCGAGGGCACCGCCCATGTCGAGCAAGTCGTGTGCGGCGGCGGCGAGCGGCACCCCGCCGACGCCGTGATCGTCGGCATCGGTGCCGTGCCGGTCACGCGGCTTGCCGAGCAGGCCGGTCTCGCCTGCGACAACGGCATCGTGGTCGACGAGCACTGCCGCACCAGCGATGTGGCGATTTTCGCCGCCGGCGATTGCGCCAATCAACCCTCGCCGCGCTACGGCGGCCGCGTGCGTCTCGAATCGGTGGACAACGCCTTCGAACAGGGGAAGACGGCGGCCCTCAACATGCTCGACCGGCCGACCGTGCACGATCGCGTACCCTGGTTCTGGTCGGATCAGTTCGACAACAAGCTGCTGATCGTCGGACTCGCCCGACCCCACGATCGGCAGGTGTTGCGCGGCGACCCGGCCTCGCGTGCATTCAGCGTCTGCTACCTCAGGGAGGGCGAATTGATCGCCCTGGAGGCCATCAATCATTCCAAGGACTATATGGCGGCTCGCAAGCTGATCCCCGGGCGGGTATGCCCCGATGTCGAGCGTCTGGCCGATCCGAATGCGGAATTGAAGGATGCCCTCTGATGCCCAACCTGTACTTTGTCGAGGCCGGCGGCGCGTGGCGCCGCGTTCGTGCGCCCGTCGGCATCACCCTGATGGAGGCCGCGAGGCAAAGCGGCGTTGCCGGCATCCTCGCGCAGTGCGGCGGCGCGGGCGCCTGCGCGACCTGCCATGTCTACGTCGATCAGGATTGGTTCGAACGGCTGCCGCCGCGCGAGGAGCTGGAGGAGGGGATGCTCGAGACGGCGTGGGAGCCGCGCACCAACAGCCGCCTGAGCTGCCAGGTCACCCTCACGGCCGATCTGGACGGTATGTCCGTGACGGTACCGGCGAGGCAGCGCTGATGTTCGGCATAGCGATACATGGAGGTGCCGGCAGTCTGCCGCGAACCGAGATGACCGCGGAAAGAGCCTACCGCTATCGCCTGGGCCTCGAGGCCGCGGTGACCGCGGGGTACGAGGTGCTCGCGGCGGGCGGCACGAGCGTGGCGGCGGTGACCCGGGCGACGCGGGTGCTCGAGGATGATCCGCAGTTCAACGCCGGCCACGGCGCGGTATTCACCTACGAGGGCAAAAACGAGCTCGACGCCTCCATCATGAACGGCACCTCCCGTTTGGCCGGCGCGGTGTGCGGCTTGACCCACGTCAGAAATCCGATCGAGCTGGCCCGCGAGGTCATGGAGAATTCCGAGTTCGTCATGCTGAGCGGGGCCGGCGCCGAGGAGTTCGCCCTGACCCGCGGATTCGCGCTGGTACCGGGCGAATACTTCCGCACCGAGGAACGCTGGCGCCAGCTGGAACGCATCCGTGGCGGCGAGGCCGGGTTGTCACCGCTGACGATCTCCCATGTGGGCACCGTCGGCGCGGTCGCGCTCGATGCGCGCGGCGGCCTGGCCGCCGCGACCTCCACCGGCGGCATGACCGGCAAGCGCTATGGTCGCATCGGCGACTCGCCCATCATCGGTGCGGGAACCTACGCCGACGACCGATCCTGTGCGGTGTCGGCCACCGGACACGGCGAGATTTTCATCCGCGCGGCGGTGGCGCACGACATCGGTGCGCGCATGCGTTTCGCCGGTCGGAGTCTTGCGCGTGCGGCACGCGAAGTGGTGTTCGAGGAGCTGGCCGCGCTCGGCGGCGAAGGCGGCGTCATCGCCATCGACCGGAGCGGCGAGATCGTCATGGAATTCAACGCCGAGGGCATGTTTCGCGCGAGCCGCCGCCAAGACGAGGCGGCGTACATCGACATTTACCCCCGCGATCAACCGGTTCGCTGACCACGCCGCTTCTGGAAGCGTCCGGTGGTGAGCGACTGATACTCGGACTCCATCACCACGACGCGGTTGCGGCCCTGCTCCTTCGCGGCGTACAGCGCTTCGTCGGCCAGCTGCACCAGACCTTCGTGGGTGCGCGTCGCGGTCGGGACGGTCAGCGCCGCGCCGATGCTCACCGTCAGCCGGCTGGCCACGCGTGACGCTTCGTGCGCGATGTTCAGCTCCGCCACCGAGCGCTGAATGCGGGTCGAGACTTCGGCGACGTATTCCCGGCTGGCGTCGTGCAGTACCAGCGCGAATTCCTCGCCGCCGTAACGGGCCACGAAATCGCGGGCCCGCCGCGCGCACTGATTGAGCGACACCGCCACGGCGCGCAGGCACTCGTCGCCGGCCTGATGCCCGTACCTGTCATTGAAGTCCTTGAAGCAATCGATGTCCACGAGCAGCACCGCTACCCGCCGGCTCTCGACGGTCGCCTGCTGCCAGCTGCGCACGATGTACTCGTCGAACATTCGGCGGTTCTGGATTCCTGTGAGTCCGTCGCGCGCCACCATGTCGCGCAGCTGCCCGGCCTCGAGAAAGCGCATGCGTCCGATTTTTTCCTGCCGATACACCACCGAAGCGGCGAATAGATTGGTGGCCACCAGCACCAGGGCGTCGTAGCCGAATTCGCGCCCCGGCAGCTTGAGCGCGGTGCCCGCGCCGAGATAGAGGAACACCATGGCGGCGTTGGCGCCGAGCGCCTGCTGAAACCTCAGTCCCATGAGGAAGTAGATGTATATCGCCGCGAGCACCAGCGAGGCGAACAACATCGGTTCCCCTCCGAGGGTGGCGATCAGATGGATCCCCACTGCGCACGCGCCGAGCACCAGAGCGGCAGCCAGCGCGATCGACGGATAGGCCCGTTGACGTCGCGGGGAAAAGCTGGCCGCAAGCGCGGCGAGCAATGCCGGTATCATCAGCAGCAGGCGGATCATCCCCGGCACGCGATTTAGCTCCGGCCCGAGCAACAGCGCCTCGCACGCACTGAAGGCGACGCAGACGATCAGTCCGAGGCACAGATTGGCGCGGATGTGGCCGAGGTTCTCCTCGAGATGCGCGCGGCGAAATTCCTGCTCCTGTTCACCCGCGAAGCCGAGACCGGGGAATCCCGTCTCGAGCCGCGCCGCGAGCAGGTCCTGCGTATCCGCCGAGTCGAAACGATGGTCGATCATGATCGAGCGCCAACTTACCGGGCCCGCCGCAACGCCTCCATGACGCACGCCACACGCTCGCTCGAATGTGGGTGTCAATTCGGGATTATGTCAAATTACAGCGCTTGCCCGCGGCCCGCTCCGCCACCGGCCGATCGGTCAATCCGCAAGATAGCGGGCCAGATAGGCGTCGAAATCCATCGTGTCCGCCGCCTCGGTGCGCCGCTGCGCGGTGTGCGACTCGTCGGCCGCGGCGGCGAAATCCGCCAAGCGCCGCTCATTCGGCGGATACAGCCCGAGAAAGTAATCCTTGTGAAGCTTGGACATGCGCAGTGCGAGTTGCGAGAAGGACTCTCCACTTTGACGCATCTCGGCGAGCAGACGCGCCGACGGCGTGCGTTCCGCATCCTCGATCTTGGCCAGCTGCTGCTCCAGGGCGGCCGCGTACGGCCGGGTCGGCTCTCCATGATCCAGCAGTTCGCATATTCCGCGCATCGAATCGAGCAGCTCGCGCGCCCAGCTCTCGAGTGTGCAGGCACGGCCGTCCCGACTGAGCTTCAGCTGCGGCTCGCGGCCACGCCGCGATACCAGCAAGTGATTGCCGTCGAGTTCGCCCTGTTGATCCCGCGCGATCGGTGCGCTGTCGCGCAGCAGGCATAACGCCAGAAATGCCTCGAGGAAGCGCAGTTTGTTCTGATTCACACCGACCGGATCGAAGGCGCTGACGTCCAGGGCGCGCACCTCGAGATACTGTACTCCGGCACGCCGCAGCGCCTTGGTCGGGCGCTCGGCGGAGCGCGCGATGCGCTTCGGCCGAATGTAGCTGTAATACTCGTTCTCGATCTGCAGGATGTTCGCGTTGAGCTGCCGATACTCTCCGTCGACCTTGACGCCGAGCTGCTCGTAAGGGGGAAACGGAGTGCTGACGGCCCGCGACAAATCGCGCACGTACTCCTCGAGGCCGTTGACCGAAACGCTCAACGTCGCCTGATTCTTGTTGCGGTAACCGATGTCGCTCATGCGCAGCGACGTGCCGTAAGGCTCGTACGCGGTTTCGGAGTCGAGCATCGGCAGATCGATCGGACGGCCCGCGAAGAAACTCCGCTCGACCGAGGGGGAAGTGCCGAACAGATAAAGAATCAGCCAGCCGTGCCGGCGGTAGTTGCGCAGCACGTCGAAGTACCGGGCGGAGACGAGATCCTGGCGCGGCCGCGCGGATCGGTCCACGTCCTGCAAAACGTCCCACAGGGAGTCCGGAAAGGAATAGTTGAAGTGCACTCCGGAGATCGCCTGCATGATTCTTCCGTAGCGTATGCCGAGACCGTTCCGGTAAATCGTCTTCATTCGGCCCACGTTCGAGGTGCCGAACTGTGCGAGCGGCACGCTCGAATCCCCGGCGAGGGCCCCCGGCATGCTGGTGGACCAGAGCAGCTCGTCGCCCAGATGCCGGTAGACGAACTGATGGATGTCGCACAAGTATTGCAAGAGCTCCCAGGATTCGCGGAACGGCGGCGTGACGAGCTCGATCAGCGCCTCGGAGAAGTCCGTGGTGATGTTCTCGTTGGTAAGGGGCGCGCCGAGCGACTCAGGGTGGCGGGCCTGCGAGATTCGGCCCTCGGGCGACACCCTGAGCGACTCCTTCTCGACTCCCTTCAGACCGCCGCGCAGAACGCCGCGTTCACCGGAATTGATCAACCCCGCCAGACGGCGTTCGAATGTATTGTCGATCACTTTTCGCACCACGCAACGGTCCGCAACGCCGCCGGAAACCCGGCGTGACCGGGCTAGGATACTTGAACGGGGGGCCTACGTTCAGGGCAGCTCGGCGCTCACTTCGATCTGCACCAGGAACCCCGGATCCACCAGGCGACGCACCTCCACCCAGGTGGTGGTCGGCAGTCTTTCCCTGTCGTAATACTCGAAACGCACATCGGCCGCTTTCAGAAGCGCATCCATGTCGGTTGTATAGATGGTCTCGCGCACGACTTCGTCGAATCCGGCACCATGCGCCGCGAGGGTGCGCCGGATGTTCTCGTAAACGGCGCGCATCTGTCCCGCCATGTCGCCTTGCGCGACCAGCCGGCCTTCTCCATCGACCGCCATGGTGCCGGCCACGTACAGCGTCTTGTCGACCAGCACCGCCTGCGAGTACCCGAAGTCCTTCTCGTACGCGTTAAGGTGGGTCAACTGCTTGACCCGGGGAGGCGGTGGCGGCGTCGGCACCTCGCGTTCGCAGGCCCCAAGACTCGATATAGCGGCCACGCAAACGATCTTGAACATGCGCGCTGTCATGCATTCCTCACTGGTGCGCGCCTGGTTGCAGCAGTTCGGCGCGGCTGCGCAGCGCGCGCAGCATCTTGGGCAAATCGTGCCGCAACGCCACCCGCACCAGCCAATGCGGTACCCAGAATCCGGGATCCAACTCGACGCTATAGTGCGCCAGAGTGTCTGCTCCGTCACTCTCGAGCGACCAGCTCGCCCGCAGCGCGCGCAGGTCGCCGGCGACGCGCTCGATCGTGACTCGAGACGGCCGATCGTAGGTGGCGCGGATCTCGTAGGTCAGCTTCGGCATGTACCACGAGTAATCGAGTACATGCCGTAAGAGCTGCCAGGAGCCGTCGGGCGCGGTCTGCAGTACCTCGCACTGCGCCAGGCCGGGCACCAGTCTCACCGCTTCCGGGCAGGTGGTGAGCAGGCGCCAGACGATTTCGCGGCTCGCGTGAATGCGCACTACGGCGCGCGCTTCGCCGCTTTGTTCGCCCGAATCGAGCACCACGCCCACCTCGATGTCGCCCTGCATCTCGGCGTCCCGGGCAGCGTCCGCAAAGGCCGGGACGAGACCGAGAAGACACGAGGCGAGCAAGGCCGCGAAGCGGGATACGCGCATGATCGATCGTGATTGCCGCCGCAGCGCCTCGCGCTCGCATCCCGGCGCGTACTTTCCTTGAGCGGGCATCGCACTACGCGCTATCCTCTGCTCTCTGGGGTGCACGCCGCTAATCGGCGAACGGGACGGCGTATGGGTAGGATGGCGGAAATGGCTGCGTCGGACGGACATCGGCTTTATTCGTACCTCGCGCAGCGCGCCAGCGTACCTTACACCGTCACGACCCCAATCGCTCTACTCCCATGCAACTGAAGGATCCTGGGCTGCTGCGCGAGGCCTGCTTCATCGGCGGCGTTTGGTCGACCGCGGACGACGGTGCCACGCTGCCGGTGCGCAACCCGGCAACCGGCGAAACTATCGGTGCGATCCCGAACATGGGCGGCGCGCAGACCCGCCGGGCCATCGCCGCCGCGGCGACCGCCTTTCCGGCGTGGGCGGCCCGCACCGCCAAGGAGCGGGCGGTGATACTTCGCCGCTGGTTCGAGGCCATCCTCGAGCACCAGGAAGACCTCGCCCGGCTGATGACGGCCGAACAAGGCAAGCCTCTGGCCGAGTCGCGCGGCGAGATCGCGTATGCCGCGTCCTTCATCGAGTGGTTTGCGGAGGAGGCGAAGCGCGTGTACGGGGACGTGATCCCGGGGCACCAAGCGGACAAGCGAATCCTGGTCCTGCGTCAGCCCATCGGCGTGGTGGCAGCCATCACGCCGTGGAACTTCCCGGCGGCGATGATCACGCGCAAGGCCGGCCCGGCGCTCGCCGCCGGCTGCACCATGGTGTGCAAGCCCGCGACCCAGACGCCGTTCTCGGCGCTTGCGCTCGCTGAACTTGCGCAGCGCGCCGGCGTGCCGGCCGGTGTCTTCAACGTGATCACCGGTGGGGCCGCCGAGATCGGCGCGCAGATGACCGCCGATCCGGCGGTGCGCAAACTGACCTTCACGGGCTCGACCGCCGTCGGCAAGAAGCTGATGGCCCAGTGCGCCGGAACCGTCAAGAAGGTGTCTCTGGAACTCGGCGGCAATGCGCCGTTCATCGTCTTCGACGACGCGGACCTGGACGCCGCGGTCCAGGGAGCCATGGCGAGCAAATACCGAAACACCGGCCAAACTTGCGTATGCGCCAATCGGCTTCTGGTGCAATCCGGGGTCTACGACCGCTTCGCCGGCATGCTGGGCGCGGCGGTGGCCGACCTGCGGGTCGGCGACGGCTTGCAGGGGCCCACGGATCAAGGGCCTCTGATCGACGCCAGGGCGGTTGCCAAGGTCGAGGAGCACATCGCCGACGCGGTGGCCAAGGGCGCGAAAGTGGCGCTCGGCGGCAAGCGCCATTCGCTCGGTCGGACCTTCTTCGAGCCGACCATCCTCACCGGGGTGACCCCGCACATGCTGGTGGCACGCGAGGAGACCTTCGGACCGGTCGCACCCTTGTTCAGGTTCGATACCGAGCGGGAGGCCGTCGCGATGGCGAACGACACCGAATTCGGCCTCGCGGCTTATCTCTACACCCGCGATCTCGCGCGCAGCTGGCGAGTCTCGGAGGCGCTCGAGTACGGCATCGTCGGATTGAACACTGGGATCATTTCCACCGAAGTGGCGCCCTTCGGCGGCGTCAAGGAGTCGGGAATCGGCCGCGAAGGCTCCAAGTACGGGATTCTCGATTACACGGAAATCAAGTATGTCTGCGTGGGCGGAGTGGGTTAAGGCCCCGGTGCTCGGCCGCTTTCTGGAGTTCACCGTTGCCGCCCCGGACATCCGGGCATCCCTCGACTTTTACCGCAGACTCGGCTTCACGCAGGCGCAGGTGGGCGAATCGCGCAATCACCCTTACGCGGTGGTCACGGATGGCCGGATCCACATCGGTCTGCACCAGGATGCGGCGGTCTCGCCGTCGCTGACCTTCGTCAAGCCGGACCTTCTGCGATTCCTGGACGCGCTTGAGCCGTTGGACATAGAGCTCGCGGTGCGTCGACTGGGTGACGACGTATTCAACGAGCTCGGATGGGTCGATCCTGGCGGAATCCCGGTCAATTTGCTGGAGGCGCGCACGTTCTCACCGAGCAAGCGCCGTCCCATGGACAGCTCTACCTGCGGATATTTTCTCGAGATCGGCCTGCCCTGCGCCGCACCGACCGAGGGCAAGGCGCGCTGGGAGCGCCTGGGCTTCGTGGGCATGGACGAGTGCGACGCGCCGCTGCCGCACGTGACCTGCACCAGCGACACCATCGACATCGGCC
>VFSW01005687.1_pt1 | contig 18414 bp, 18 predicted proteins | sample 5358111 | NCBI WGS metagenome assembly VFSW01 (sample SAMN11554181, study PRJNA540505) | mine drainage metagenome | isolation source: sediment from site ElyBrook_90M | place: USA: Ely Copper Mine, Vershire, VT | collected 2017 | reverse complement strand
AAAACGGAGGTCACATGGCGAGCGAGAAATACGAGCGAGGACTGGCGGTGCGGCGCGAGGTGCTGGGAGCGGCGTACGTGGATCGTGCCCTGGCGGAGGCGGATGATTTTTCGCGTCCCATGCAGGAGTTGGTGACGGAGTATTGCTGGGGGGAGATCTGGACGCAGCCGGAATTGCCGAGGAAGACGCGCAGTCTGCTCAACATCGGGATGATCAGCGCGTTGAATCGGCCCCACGAATTGAAGCTGCACGTGCGCGGCGCGCTGCGCAACGGCTGCAGCAAGGATGAGATTCGCGCCGTGCTGATGCAGGTGGCCATCTACTGCGGAGTTCCGGCGGCCATCGACGGGCTGCGGGTGGCGCGCGAGGTTTTGAAGGAGGAGGGTATTTAGGTGTCTGGCGAAGGATCGGGGCCTCGTCCCGCGATCGGATTCGTGGGCTTGGGCAACATGGGCACGCCCATGGCCGGCCATCTGGTGGCGGCGGGCTACCCCTTGACGGTGGCGGATGCGCGGCCCGAGCAGGCCGTGCGTTTTGTGGCCGAACATCCCAGCGCAGTGGTGGGAACGCTGGCGGAGGCAGGCCGGGCGGCGGGGTTCGTCATCACCATGCTGCCGAACGTCGGCATCGTGCGGGACGTGATGCTGGGAGACAACGGCGTGGCGCACTCCATGGTGCCCGGGGCGATTCTGATGGACATGAGTTCATCGTCTCCTCCCGGGACGATTGCGCTGGGGGCCGAACTCGCCGGGCGCGGCATCCACATGATCGATGCGCCAGTTTCCGGAGGCGTGCCCCGCGCGGTCACGGGCGAGTTGACGATCATGGCGGGTGGCGAGGCCGCCGACATCGATCGCTGCGAACCGATCCTGCAAGCCATGGGGAAGACGATCTTCCGCACCGGCAAGCTGGGGACCGGCCAGGCGATGAAGGCGCTGAACAATCTTTGCTCGGCGGCGGGGCTTTTGATTGCCTCCGAGGCGGTGCGCGCCGGGCGGGAGTTCGGCCTGGACGCGGAGCTGATGATCGACATCCTCAACGTCTCGACGGGACAGAACAACAGCACGTTGCGTAAATTCAAGCCGTTCATCTTGCCGAAGAAGTACGAATCCGGATTTGGGCTGGACCTGATGGTGAAGGATCTCACGGCGGCGCTGGATCTGGCGGTTTCCGAGCGCGTGCGCACTCCGTTGACGCAATGCTGCGTCGATCTTTGGAAGCAGGCGCAGAAAGAGCTGGGGCCGGGCCAGGACCATACCGCCATCGATCTCTGGCTGGAACGCCTCAGCGAGGGGTAAATACGACATGGGTGCGAGACCGGCATGACCCTGGAACTGCCCAACTACGAAATCGTCGCCGTTCGTTACGCGACGGTGGACCGGCGAGCGCGGGAAAATTTTATTTCCACCGAGTTTCCGGACGCGCCGATGCCGATGGACTACTTCGTTTGGGCGATCCGCGGACCGCATGAGGATGTGGTCGTCGATACCGGCTTTACCGAGGCCACGGCGCGCAGCCGCAAGCGGCGCTACCTGCATTGTCCGGTCGAGGGATTGCGCCAGGTGGGGATTGTTCCGGAGCAGGTGAAGAATGTTGTGATCACCCATCTCCACTACGATCACGCGGGCAATCTGGACCGATTTCCCGCGGCGAAGTTTCACCTGCAGGAGAGCGAAGCGGCCTACGCGACGGGAAAGTTCATGCAGCACGGCGTGTTGCGGCATGCCTATGACGTCGAAGATGTCGTCTGGGCGGTGAGAGGCATTCACGCCGGCCGGATCATCTTTCACAGCGGCACCGGCGAGGTGCTGCCCGGCATCACCCTGCATCATGTGGGCGGCCACACCGCCGGGCTGCAAGTGGTGCGCGTCCACACGGCGCGCGGCTGGGTGGTGCTGGCCTCCGACGCCACGCATTTCTACGCCAATCTGCGCGGGCGAAGCCCATTTCCAATCGTTCATGACGTCGGGGCCATGCTCGAGGGTTACCGTGTGGTCGAAGCTCTGGCCGACGGCCCGGCCCATATCATTCCGGGCCACGATCCGGCAGTGGCCGCACGATTTCCGCGGGTGCCCGGACTCGAGTGTGAGGCCGTGCGCCTCGATCTCCCACCCACCGAAGAAATCTAGCAACCTGACTCAGAAGTTCCTTGCATAACGACACCGAGCTTCAGGGGCTAAAGCCCCGAGGTGACAAATGACTCAACGCCGGGGCTGAAGCCCCGGCCTCCTAAAAACCATGCAATGAACTTACGAATCAGGACACTAGCGACGGCCGCTAGCCCAGCGTCGTGACGTGGTGGCTGTCCATGTATTCGCGCAGCGCGATGATCTGGCCGTCTTTCACCTTGAGCACGAAGGCGTACATGTTGTCGTACTGCTTGCCATTCTGGAGTTTCCCCGTCCCGTGCGCTTCGGCCAGAACCACGGGGCCGTCGGAGATGAGGGCTTCAATCTTCACTTTGGGATCGCCGGGGATAAACTGGCCGCGGATCGGGCCGAGAAACTTGTCAATGATGTTGTCGCGGCCTTCGGTCTGGCCCGCGCCCGGAATGCCGGTGGCCATCACTTTCCAGACGGCGTTTTTGTGGAACATCGGCCGCAGGCGTTCGAGATTACCCGTGCTCAATACCTTGAAAAACTTTCTGACGAGTTGCTCGTTGGCTTTCTTGGCTTTCGACATTCATTCCTCCTGAATTTTCTGCAGATTCAAACCCAGATCGAGAACGTTGCCCGGATCGAGTATCGCCGGGCGCGGGCGCGCGGCCGCTAGTAGCTTGCGGAAAAACCCATTACCGTGTCATTCCGAACCCCGGTCGCAGTTTGACCGGGGCGAGAAATCCGCTTTTCGATTAAGGCTGGTGCGAAAAGCAGAGCTCTCGTTCCGCAAGACCATCCGGAACGCAAACAACGCGCTCCGCTTGGGATGACGCGGAAACGGAGTTTTCTGCAAGCGGCTAGACTCGCGCCTCGGGCGGCAAGGGCGGTTTACCCAAAATCATGTCCGCAGCCTTCTCCGCAATCATGATAATGGGGCCGTTGGTGTTGCCGCCGATCAGCGTGGGCATGATCGATCCGTCGACCACGCGGAGCCCTTCCAGCCCTTTTACCCTCAGTTCGGGGTCCACTACCGCGCCGGCATCCGTGCCCATCCGGCATGTGCCCACGGGGTGAACGCCCGTCACCGCAAAGTTTCGCGCGAAATCCTTGAGAGCCTCGTCGCCCTGGACCTCGGGGCCGGGCACGAGCTCTTTGCCGCGATATGGATCGAACGCGGGCGCCTCCAGCACGCGCCGGGCCAGCTTCAACCCGGTTACCAACAGATTGAGATCGCGCTCGTCGTCGAAAAAGTTCGGATCAATCAGCGGCATGGCCCTGTAATCGTTGCTCGCCAGGCTGACGTGGCCACGGCTCTTCGGCCGCATCACCATCGAGATCAATCCGTATCCGTGGCCGATGGAGACGTGGCTGAAGCCCAGGCGTTCCCGGATGCGTCCCTTTTCCTTTTCATTCTTGTATGCGGGCAGCAACATCAACTGGATATCGGGCCGGTCCAGACTCGGGTCGGACTTCACGAATCCGCCGGCGTGCATGACGCTATTGGCCAGCAAGCCGCGCCGGAAGAGCAAGTACTCGACAAAGCTCCAGGCAACTCGTGGGACAGTCCGGAGCGAAAGCCCATAGGTAACCGTACTGGGACTGTCGTAGCGGATGGCGGCGACGACGTGTTCCTGAAGATTGCGGCCCACACCCGGGGAGGATAGGACCACCGGGATGCCGTGACGCTTCAGCTCATCGGCGTCACCGACGCCGGAGAGCATCAGCAGTTTTGAGGATCCGTAGGTTCCCGCCGAGAGCACGATTTCGCGGCGCGCATGGAGGCGCTGCCGCGTGTTTCCTCGGACGACCTCGACGCCCACCGCACGGCGCCCTTCGAACAGCACGCGCGTTACCTGCGCTTTGGTGATGACCGTAAGATTCTTTCGTCCGCGCGCGGGCACCAGATACGACCGGGCCGTGGATTCGCGCTCCCCGCCTCGCACAGTGGACTGGCGTATCGTAAAGCCCTCATGTGTCGGGCCGCAGAAATCCGGGCAACGCTTCATGCCGAGAGACTCAGCCGCCTGGAACAGAACCTCGCACAGGGGGTTGTAGCTGTCGAGATTGGTGACGTTGGTGGGACCTCCCTTTCCGTGATACGCCGACTCGGGAAAGTTCTCGTTGTTCTCCGACCGGCGAAAGTAGGGAAGCACTTCCCGGAACGACCAGCCCGGACAGCCCGCGGCGGCCCAATCATCGTAGTCGTGTGGATGGCCGCGCGTGTAAACCATGCCATTGATGGAACTGGTTCCCCCGAGCGTTTTTCCAAGGGGGATCGGCAGCAGGCGGTTGCCCGCGTGCTTTTGCGGCACGCTGGAGTATCGCCAGTTCACCTTGGGATGGTCGATGAGATGCACGACGCCGAGCGGGACGCGAATAAAAGGATTGCGATCGGGGCCACCAGCCTCGATCAGGCAGACGCGGTTCGCCGGCTCGGCCGACAAACGATTGGCCAGGACGCAGCCCGCTGAGCCAGCCCCCACAATGATGTAATCGAATACGTCTTCCGCGTGATCACCCGTGCGCCCATTTTCCGCCATGATCGTCCTCGGTTCGTCCGCGGCACCTGGGCTCGCAACCCCGATGCAAGCAATCGCGGAGTCTCGCAAATCCCGGCTCACCATAACACGGCGAGGTTGACTTCTTCAAACACTCTTACATATGATCCGAGCTTCTCGGGGCCTGTCCGCAGGGGTCCGAAATCTCTTCTGGAGAAAGCTCATGGCGCGTCTCGATGGTCAGGTGGCATTCATCACGGGTGGCGGGCGCGGGATCGGGCGCGCCATCGGCCTGGCATTTGCCGCCGAGGGGGCCGTGGTTGGGGTCGCTGACATTGACCGAGCCAGCGCCGAAGCGACGGCGGCGGATATCGCCAAAGCCTCGGGAACCGCGCGCGCCTTCGTGATTGACGTGAGCCAGCGGGAGGCCGTGCTCGGCGCTTCGGACAAACTCGTTGCCGAATTCGGGCGCCTGGATGTTGTCGTGAACAGCGCCATTGTGTTTCGTTACGAGCCGGTGGGCCAGATCACCGAACAGACGTGGGAGCGCATGACTTCCGTCGGCCTGAAGTCGCTCATCTGGGGCGCCCAGGTGGCCGATCGCCACATGGTCTCCCCACGCGGCGGGCTCATCATCAATTTTTCGTCTCCGACCGCGGACCGAGGGCACAGCGGCACCGCCGTCTACTCGGCGATGAAGGGCGCCGTGGGGGCCCTGACACGTGCGCTCGCCGTCGAACTTGGTCCGCGAAACATTCGCGTCAACGCCATCAGTCCCGGCGCGATCCCGACGCCGGGCGCGCGCGCTCTGGTGGATGATGCCGGCTACGAAATCCGGCGCAAGAACTCCGTGCTCGGGCGCCTGGGAACCGCGGAGGAGATTGGAGAGGCCGCCGTGTTCCTGGCGTCTTCCGCGGGCGCGTTCGTCACCGGAGAGGTGTGGCACATTGACGGTGGCGCGACCATTAAGGGCGGCTGATGCCGGGCGGCTACGTATACACGCCATACTGTTTCGCCGCTTCCATCATGGCGTGCAGATTCTCCGCCGTGGTGTTGTGCACCGAGGCGCCGCCGTTCAAGATGTAGCCGCCGCCCGGCGCGCACACCTCGATCAGCTTCCGGCAATACTCTTTCACGTCCTGCGGCGTGCCCGTGCAGATCAGCGACGTGGGGACGTTGCCGGAAATGCAGTTTTGACCGCCGAGAATTTTCTTGGCGCGCGACATGTCGGTGCGATCGAACCACCACACCACGGAGCCTTTCGGCATATCGGTCACGGCCGCGAGGCGTTTGTTGGAGGCGCCCTCGGCGAACAGCAGTGGCACCAGGCCCGCGTCCAGAAGTCCCAGGATCACGTTCCTGAGTTGCGGCCAGTAGAACGTGTCGAACTGCTTTTCGGACATGAACGTGTCGTCGCCCTTGTGCAGCGCCATGAAGATGAGCGGGACACCGGAGAGATTCGCGCCGGCCACGGCTCCGTCCACGATCCACGGCGTGATGGCGTCCATCGCGTCGAGCAATGTTTTCGGCTGCCGGAACATATCCATCATGATGCCGTGCGTACCGCGCAAGGTGTCGCCGAAAAGGTCGAACGGAGCGTGCGCGAAACCGCCAAAGAGCGGCGGAAATCCGGCGGCTTGGGCTTCTTTTGTGATTTCCCCTATCACCTGGCGGAACTTGCCGAGTTCCTTGCCCGCGTCGATGACAGCCTGAAACGCGGCCTGCACCTCCGGCAGCGCGCACGGCCCCAGAAAGCTGGCCGGCATCCCGAGGGCTCGTTTGAAGGGCATGAGTTTCTGGAAGCCTTCAAAGGCGCCCATGGTCCGGGGCAGATAGATGCGCAGGAAGAAATCGCCCGGATCGTCGAGCAAGACACCGTATTCGTCCGCCTTCATGTACTCGCCCTCGACGAACTGAGCCATGAAAGCGTCCTCGGGGAGACCGTGGCCCGGCCACACCGTCATTTTCGTCTTGGTGAGTTCGTTGACCCTGCCGGAGGGGATGCTGATTCCGGGAACGGGGCAAGCATCGCCCTCGAAGTCACGAATGAACTTGCGCCACGCGCGCTTCATTTCGTCGTAGTCGTACATGGCGGTGCGCACGGTGATTCCGGCGTACGCCGCGGGGAATTGCCCGGCAGGGAGAATGCAGGGCACGCGGTCGGGCTCCTGCATCCGGATGGCGCGAATGAATCTCGTCGCGCGTGCCCGGTAGGATTTTTCGGCGTCCGGGCTCGAGAATTGAGCGCCCGGAGGGGAGAGCCATCTTTGGAATCGCTGCTCCCGCTTTTCTTCCCAGGATAATTTAGCGGCAGCCGCCGAAGTTGCCGGCTGGCTGCCGGAAGGATTGCTGTTCATATCTTTTGCCGCCGTCTTGTCCGCTGGGGACGCGAGACGCAGCGTCCGTGCGGCGAGAGTGAAATCACCTTAGTCTACGCCTTCAGGCGCGCGATGGCGCGGCCGTAGGGCTTCACGCCCGCCCACATGATAAGGGCCGTGATGGTGCCCAGGGTAAATGTCGCGATGGCGATCGAGTGTCCGAGCATCTGGTCGGAGCGGAACACGTAGTCGGTAAACAGCGCCACCATGGTCGGCCCCAAGCCCGTGCCGATGACGTTGAACACAAAAAGAAACAGTGCGGTCACCTGGCCGCGCATTTCGTTGGGAGTGACGATTTGCAGCGCGGCGTTCATGGGCGCTTGCGCCCAGACGAAGAAGAACACGTACCAGGTTGACATGGCCATGGCCAGGGCAGCCGTGGGCATCAGCGGGAACAGAATCATCCCCGGCAGCGCGAGCAACTGGCCGATGAGGACCGCGCGCATGTTGGCGTCGTCGTATCCCCGGCGGGCCAGCCGCTCGGCCAGCAGGCTGCCGGCGAGTATTCCGATGGGCATGATGGTGAGCGACAACACGCCTTGCACGATTCCGTATTTGGCGACCGACCAGTGAAAGGTGCGAATGTAAAAGGACGGCGCCCAGCTTCGGATGCCGAATCCCATCATGGCCGAAATCCCCATGCTCCCGAACATCGGCAGGAAGACCCCGGCGTTTTTCCAGACGAACGCCAGCACGTCCCTGACGGGAGGCCGCTGCGGCGCGGCAGCACCCCGGGCAACGGGAGTCATGCGCCCGCGGCGGGCCGGTTCGCGCACGGTGGCCATGAGCGCGGCCACCAGCAGTCCCGGCAGACCAATCGCAATCAGGGTCAACTGCCAGCCGTGCAGCGTGCCGACCACAGGCAACGTTGTCGACAGGCGCGTGAACGCGCCGGCCAGCGTGCCGCCCACAATCAGCGAGACGCCTTCCCCGAGAAACGTGCCGAAGAAAAGTACCGCGAAGGCACGAGGGAGTTTCGCGGGAGGGAACAGGTCCGCCACCATCGAAAAAGAGGCCGGGCTTCCGCATGCCGCTCCAATTCCCGAGCCGACGCGGCAGGCGAACAGCTGGCCAAAGGTGCGCGCCAATCCCGACAGGGCTGTGGTGAGGCTCCAGATGGCGGTGCCGACGCCGATGATGGCACGACGGCTCTTGTAGTCAACCAAGCGGGCGATCGGAAACGCGACGACCATGTAGAACAAGACGAACGCGAAGCCCATCAGCAAGCTCATCTGGGTGTCGCTGATGTGGAGGTCGTGCTTGATCGGCTCGACCAGGAGGCTGAGGATGCCGCGGTCGAGATAGGTGACCATCAGCGCCAGGGCCAGCACGAAGACGGTATACCAGGCGCGCGCAGGGCTGGGCCACGCCTCGCTCGCGTCCGGCGCAAGTTCGGGGGGTGCTGCGCCAGCGCCGTCCACTTCAGGACCGGAGAGATTCACAGGGTCGCCATCGCTTTCGCCGAGCGGGTTGCGCAGGTGTGTTACCCCGCGGCTCGCGGGCCGTCAAGCCGTGCCTGCAACCTATTGAACGGCGCTTCGTATCTCTGCCGGCGCTGGTTTCCGCTACCCGCTGCGCCGCTTTTCTCAGTGTCTCCCCCCGGATGGCGGCCTCCGGTTGGGCGGAGGCGGGTTCTTCATTCCCAGGCGAAAATAGGCTCCGGTCTCCTTGCGCTGCCAGTTCACCGAGATGTTCTGGCTGAGCGGATGGGCCATGCTGAGCGCCCCAGTGCCGCACTCCTCGATGCACGCCCCGCAGAACCAGCATTCCTCGGGATAGAGCACAATCGGAGGCTTCTCCTTCTCCGGGTTGGGCATCATCACGTCGGTGGGACACACTTCGACGCACGAGTTGCAGCCGTTGCACAGGATGGCATCGAAACTCATTCCCTTATTGGGGGTCGGGGGATTGGGTGTCATGTAGACTTTTTGGCTCATGCGCGTGCGCCTCCTGGCGGGTCGAAGTTAGTGAGCATGGCGCTCATAATTTTCCTCATAACTCGGGGCATACGGCGCCTTCAGGTGAAAATCCAGGGGAAGTTCCCGGACGGCCACCCGGCCGTCTTCCTGTTTCATCGGGAGATGCTTTTCCCACTCGGGCGGGTCGATTTGCGGGTAGTCGAGCCGGTAGAAATCCAGATACACGCTGCTGCATTTGCGCGCCAGCGACGCGTGCATCACCATCTCACCCAGGGCGATCAGGGAAAAACATTCCAGCGTGCGTCCCAACTCATGAGGGTTGGCGGCATAGGCGGCCGCGCCCTCGTTTTCCTTGAGTTCATTGAGCAGGCTCAGCCCGCGGTGGAGCGTGCGTTCATTCTTGTATTTGCCGCAGTAGTCCTGCATCACCCGCGCGATGGCGTAGTTCAGTTCCTTCCACCCGGCGCCGTTCTTGCTTTGTTTGATGGGCCGGTAGGCCCGCGCCTTCTCGGCTTCCACTTGCTTGCGGTTCACCACGGGTTCCGCAGATGCTTTCGCATAGGCCGCGGCTTTTCTGGCGGCATACCGGCCCATCGTGTGGGATTCGCCGTGGCAGCCCGCGCCGAACACGGGTGAAGTCCCGGCGGCGTAGAGGCCCTCAAGAGACGTCTTCAAATCCCAGTCCACCAGGAAGCCGCCACCGGCCAGGCTGCGGAGATGCGGAATGGGCGTCCCGCCCCAGAAGTTGGAATGCTGATAGGCCTCGGGCACCATCACCGGCGCCTGGAGCATGTCCTTGTCGGGGTCAAATCCGGCTTTGGTGAGGGTGTCGTAGATGGGGATTCGGGATTTGCCCTCGTTGCCGATCATCATGCCGAAGATGCACCGCCGCTCCATTTCCGATAGCCGCGTCAGGTCGGCGTACAGGGGCAATTGGAACTCGCCCTTGCGGATGCGTTCGGGCAGGTCGCGTGCCAGGTCATTGGGGCGGTATTCCTCGTTGAACGTGGAGAGTCCGATCCCGGTGCCCAACTGGAACCGCTGCGCGCCGTTTGGCAAAAAGCGCTGCTCGACGGTCTTCAGCTCTGCGCCGTAGGGGTCAAACCACGGCACTTCCTTCCCGTTGGCGTCCACGATTGACGTGCCGTGGTACGTGTTGTGGGCATTGCCCATGCTGTACGGCGCGTATCCAAAGCCGCTCAGCCGCCCCGGCCCGGTCTGTTCCATCAGCACGAATTCGGCCCCGGCATCCCAGCCGATGGCGTGGCCCGTGCCGGCGCTATTCATGGTGCTCATCGAGCTGGCGGCGGTCATTTCCGGCGCGAACGAATACAGCCGCCCGCCGCCGCCGCTGGCGATAATCGTGGCCTTGGACCGGAATACGTAGAATTCGCCGGTCCTCATGTTCACGCCCGTTGCGCCGACGACCCGGCCTCCTTGCCGTCCCCCTTCGGTGAGCAGGCTGGTCACCACCGTGCGGTTGTACATCTCGACGCCGAGGCGCTTCATCTCATAGTAGAGGCACTGCTTGAGGTTGTAGCCCCACAGGCGCACGATGTGGCGGTTCTTGTAGTCATAGCCAAACATCAATTTGGTTTCTTCGTCGCGGAAGTCCGCTCCCTTGAATTCGTCGTGCACGTCCCGGATCTGCACGCCCAACTCCTCGCATTCCAGCAGCGTGTCCCATCCCTCCGTGCAGGTTATGTAGCGGGCGATGCCGTTGGAAAAGCCGTGGGCGCTTTCCATCACCGCTTTGGTGTAGTCCAGGGGCGTCACGGTGGAGCAGGGGTTCTTGCAGGCGCCGTGCCAGTGATCCACGCCCACGCCGCCGGAGCCGCTGCGCTTCACATGGCCGGTTTCCGCGATGACGACCTTCGCGCCCAGCCGGGCGGCACTGATCGCCGCGTGCGATCCGGCCACGCCGCCGCCAATGATCAGGACGTCCGCCGCAATTTCGCTCTCTTTGTCGTACTGCACGGGATACGGCCATTCCGGCAGGGTGCCGCGTTGTTCCGCATATTCATTCCAGGTAGTCATGAGGGAGGTCCTCCGCCGATCGAGCGCTGGGCGCCGCGCGCCGCCTCGAATCTTCAGCGCGGCAGCAGGGGCATGGTGCGACGCGGGATACGGGGGCGCAAGACGCGCGTGCAGCATATTGAAGAGATTCCAAAATATCCGCCGGCCGCTCCGCAACGCTATTCAGCCGCCGGGCAGACCGGCGCATCCAAGTTATTGCTCGTAAACGAGTTGGGCGCGGGTATAATCCCGCTTATCGTCACTCTTGGCTGGAGCGATTCGTGGAAACGCACGCGGTAACCAACTCGCTCGAACGCGCGCTCACGCTGCTGGACATGGTCGCCGGGGAATCCGGCGGCCTGACCACCGCCGAGATCAGCCGCCGCATGCGCATGGCGCCCAGCACCTGCTCGTATATTCTGAGCCGCCTCGACCGCGAGGGGTACGTTTCCAGGGACAAGACCACCGGCCGGTATCAGATCGGCTTGCGCATTGTCGAACTGGCTTACGGCGCGTTGCGCACGGTTGGTCACCGGCCGATTGTCGAGCCGGCGCTGCACCGCATGGTGGAGCAGACGAGGTTGACCGCTCTCGTCGCCGTGTGGGTGCGGGGCCGCGCGATGGTTGTGGAAAAGCTGGAGAGCCCGGAATCCATTCGGCTGGATGTGGACATCGGCTTTCCGCTCTACGCGCACTCCAGCGCGCTGGGCAAGGTGCTGCTGGCGCACCTTTCTCCCGACGAACTCGCGCGCTTCCTCGAAGAGCGCGGCTTGCCCCGGCGGACGCCGAAAACCATCACCTCCAAGGCCAAGTTGCTTCAGGAACTGGAGACCGTTCGAGCGCGGGGGTACGCGGCGGCCAACGGAGAGGAATTTATCGGTGGCCGCGCGGTGGCCGCGCCGATCGTCGACGGTTTTGGAAGAGTGTGCGCGGCCATCAGCGGGGCGGGGCCTACGACTCACCCGATTTGGAAATGCCCGGAGGACGCGATCCGCAGCGTGAGAGCCGCCGCGCGGGAAATTTCCCGGCGGTGGGGAACTTGAGCCATGCTCTGGCAGGCGTCCCGGCTGAAGATGAGTGCCTATGTGGTTAACATATTCAAGGCATTCCGGGGCGGCGCGCCCGGAAATACCGCCTCGCCGTGATAAAATGCTTTTCGGGATCATTGTATAATATAGTTGCCTGACGGAGTCCTTGGGGTTGATTTAGGTGATCCACCAGCTTCGCGTGGGCATCCGCCGAGTGCGGAGCTGAATCAACGGGAGATCAATCGTGCGAAAAACACTTTCTGCATCCTGTTTGGCGCTGTTCGGACTGTGCGTGCTGAGCCTGTCTGGCTCGCCGGCTTACGGCCGAGTCAAGACCCACACGCAAGTCCAGAAGCCTGCGCTGGTCCATCAGGGGATAGTGCAGGATTGGAGCCATCGCCATGTGCTCTACCCTCGCGGCGGCTCTCTGCGGACTTTGCTGATCCTGCAGCACGACCCCCGCGCGATGCAAAGCTGGCAGGCGGCCAGCCGCGCCAATTGGCCCCGCCCCATTAGGGGCCGGAACCCCAAGAAAGGCATTCACCGCGATTGGGATATCTCGCTGGGCAATGGGGGAACGGCCGCGGCCATGTATCCTGCGAAATTTGGTTACGACCCCAGCGCTTTGCCAAACTGCCTGAACGACTTTGTCGTCTTTCCCGTTGACGTGGCCGGCAGCGGAACGCAGCCGAACCTTGTGGCCTTCAACAATCTTTACAGCGGAACCTACCCGGTCACTGGCATATGCAGCAGTCGCCCGGTTCCAGGTGGCGTGACGGACAACACAAACTCGGCCACGACGATGTGGTCGTACAACATCAATGGCGGAGCGGTCCTTACGTCTCCGGCTCTTTCGCTGGACGGGACCAAAGTCGCCGTCGCCGACACTGAGGGTGGCGTTGCTCATTTTCACGTTTTGGCGTGGAAGAGTGGGGATGGTCAGGATACCAATCGGCAGAACGTCTTATTGCCTAAAACGATCAGCAGCTTCACTGATCCGCTAGCGCCGGTTGCGGGGAGTGGTACCGCATCGGACCTGACGCTGGGCTCGACCACCGATACCCTGTCTTCGCCCTTCGTGGACTACTTCAACGACCTGGCCTACGTCGGCAACGACAGTGGCACGCTGTACCGCCTCAAGGATGTCTTTTGCACGATAACAGTAACGACGGGAACAATAACAGTAAACCCAGACTGTGCGGTTGCGCCGGGGCCGGCGCCGAGCCTGGACACCACGTGGGGAACCCTTGGCGCGCTCACGACCGGTTGTCCGGGTAAACTGAGCGGCCCCGTGGTGGATAGCGTTACCGGGAACATTTTTGTGGGATGCTCGGACGGCAAGCTGTACGGGTTTACCTCCGCCGGACTCGCGCTTGCGAATTCCCCGTTGGCCGTAGGAGACGGCTCTGCGACGGGAGGCATCGTAGATCCGCCGGTGCTGGACGTGACCAACGGATTCGTCTACGTCGTCAGCGGAAATGACGGAACACACGCCGTTCTGGTTCAAGCCAAGACCGCGGACCTGAGTGGGAAAATCGTGGCCACCTTGGGCCCAGGGGGAGTCTTTAATCTTCATGCCCCGTCATTCAACGACCTCTACTTTTCCAGCGTGTATTCTACGTCTGGCGGTGTCTCGAACTGGCTAATCTACGAGTTTGCCGCATTCGCGAACGGCACCGGAATCAACGCAGGCAACGGAGGCTACTGTAACCCAAACCTTTACTGTACTACGCTTTACGCCGTAGGCTTCAACGGCAGCTACAATCTCAGCACCAGCGCTTCCCCCTCGCCACTCATCTATCCTACTCTCCCGGCGTACGAGCTATCACCCTCGACCGAGTTCGTGAGCGGCGGTGTGGATCGCCTGTTCGACTGTCAAATTCAAATTCCCGCTTCATACGACAGTTTCCAAGCCTTTAATATCACCGGCGCGTTTCCCGCCGGAGGATATTACGCAACATTGTCAGTGGGAACCCCAAACGCCGGCACGAGCGGCATTGTGGTGGACAACGCGAGCGGTTTGGCCCAAGCTGCCAGCGTCTATTACTCCGTATTGAGCCAGAATCTCGCTGCGAAGGTAACCCAGTCGGGGTTGAATTAAATAGGCAATCCTCGCCCGACCACGGGCCGGCGGGGCTATTTTCCAGGGTGGCGAAATTCCTGTGGCTGTTGCCGACTGACGCGGTTCCCCGGGACAGGCGCTGAAGTCACTGCAGCCCTGCATCCACGGCGCCGCCTTCTGGCGCGTGGGCCGGCATCGCGCTCGGCGCGGGCTGCCAGTTCTGTATCTGAACCAACGGTCCGGACGGCAGAGATTGCCTGGACGGTGTCTTCGATTTCAAGTTCTCGCAGGCAATCCCGGTCCGCGCGTAGGACTTCTCGCAGTCCTGGTGAGAAGGTCCGCGCATGTTTCCTTCCAGGAAGGCAAGCCCCGGACACCGCGTGCAGGTCTTGCCATGCGTGCAATGAGAGCACGTGGGCATGTCGCCCAGCGTGATCGAGCGCACCTCCCGGAGTTGCGGGGAATCGCGCCAAATGTCCACAAACTTTGTGCGCCGCACATTGCCGCTGAGCAGCGGAAACTGGACGCAGGGATAGACATCTCCATATGGAGAGACGTAGCAAGCCGTGTGCCCGGCGCTGCACGGCAGCATGTCCAAATCTTCTTCGTCGAAGCTCTGCGGAGGAGCGCAGATTTCCTGCACGTTTCCAACCACCTCTTCGTTCCGGAACACCTCGCGCAACGCCGCCTGGTCCACATTCAAAGTGAGGATGGAGCGGTCGCCATCCATCATGGGGGTAATCGTCGGATCCATCAGGAACTGCGCCCCCAGTTCAGCGGCCAGCGCCTTCACGCCGAGATAATCGCGAACGTTGTGAACCATCAGCACGTTCGCCAGGATGACGTGCAGGCCCTGCATCCGCAATAATCGCGCGGCGTCCAGCGACTGCCGCAGCGAGCCCGGCAACTTGGTAATGGCGTCGTGCACTTCGGGGCGGTGCGAATAAATGCTGATTTGCACCGATTCCACGCCCAGCGCGTGGATGCGCTCGGCTTCCGCCTTTCGAAGCAACACTCCGTTGGTCTTCAGCTTCACGCAGAACGTTCGCGCGCGCGCGTGCTCCAGGATCTCGAAGAAATCCCTGCGCATCAGAAGCTCGCCGCCGCTGAGCGTGAGATAGAAGACGCCGGCCTCCGCCATCTGGTCGAGCAGACTCTTAATCTCCGCGGTCGTCATCTCGCCGTGATCGTGATGGTCGAGGTAGCAATGCACGCATCGCTCGTTGCAGCGATAGGTCAAGTCCAGCTGCACGCTCAGCGGAATGCCCATCTTCAACGCTTTGGCGGTCATCTCGGCGGCTAAAACGCTCATGGCGTCTCCTCGTGCGAACCGCCCGAGGGGGGCAGGGGCTGGTTCGAAAGCAGCAGAATGCCGTGCTCCGCCAGCCCTTCGACCAGCGCTTCGGCATCTTGCAAGGCCACTTCCAGGGTGACGTCATAGTGCGTGCAAATCTTTTCCGCCACGATTGTCTCGAGCGGGGTCCGTCCGTCCGCCGACTCCCAGATGACCGATGCGATCTCGTCCAGCGTAAACAGCGTCGAATTCGCGGCCGACATCACCATCGTTTCATCGCCCAGCGCGCGCGCGGCGATGGCCGTGCTGCGGGCCACATACAGATGGCGCTTCATACGATCAGCCCCCAGACCGAGGAATCGGGCACGAACGTCAGTCGGCGGACCGGTATGTGGCGGACGAAGTCGAAGGCCGTATCGAAAACCATTTTCACAAACTCGGGCTCCCGCGCGAAAAACAGCATGTTCCCCAGCAAACCGCGGACGGCGTCGGCCTCGGCGATCGGTTCGATGGTGTTCGCCGGCCCTTTCGCGAGCAGATACAACGCCTCGATGGGCGCCCTCAGGTTGTCTCCCACCCGCGCCAACTCACCGAAAAAAGGCGTTCCCACCGCAACGTACCGGCCGTCCTCCCGAATCACATAGGAAATTTCGTCGGTCAGGATCGCGGCGTCCGGAGGAGCCAATCTTGCCATCGTGGTCTTGCCCGCTCCGGAGACGCCGGAGAACAGAAACGCCCGCCCGTTGCGGATGACGCTGGATGCGTGCAGGAGGAAGCCGCCCCTCTGGGCCAGCAGCAGGGTATGCACGATGCGCAGCACCGAATCGAGCGAATAGGGATTGCGAGTCTGCTGGACGCGCCCGCGCGCCGTGGCAGGGTTCCACTCGGCGCGAAAATCGCCACGCTCCATCAGCCAGCGCCCGGACTCCCACGTCACTCGCACGTCTTCGTCCTTGGATTCCGTGCCGGGCGGGGCCAGCTCGATTTGAAAATCAAAAGCAGCGTCGTTCGACGCGCTCACATACCCGGCATAGCGCTCTTGCACCAGGCGGACGAAGGCTGGGTCGTCGCAACTCAGCCGGATGGGTAAGCCTCCGATCTCGACCATCACATCGAGACGCTGCGCCGCGGCGGTCATGCCAGGCACTTGGGCGTCCGCCGAAACAGAGTCCGCCAGCACCCAGCCAGACGCAGATAGAAATACGTGGCGCGATCGGAAGCCTGCAGCAGGCGAACGATCAGGGCCCTCGATCCACGCGGCTCGGTCGAGAGTGCGACGTTCCGGTGGCCGCGCTCGATGGAGACCACGCGCCCCAACAACTCGGAAGCAGAAACACGAGGATCATCGTGACGATGACGGTCGCCGCGGGTAATCAGGCAGGGTTCCTCGGGACCGTCCGCCGTGGACACAACGCTCCGTGCGGTGACCCGATGGACAAACAATTGTTCCCGCTGCGAAAACATCACGATCTCTCCGGGGGCAATCTCGTCCAAGCATGCTCGTTGGACCGCAATCAAATCACCGGGAAGAAGGGAAGGCGCCATGCTCGCCCCCATGACACGAAGGCGAACGTGGCCGAACGTGCGGACCACTTCTCCTGCCAATTCACACGCCACGGTGGCGGCAGTCTTCCGTTGGCAATATGCGCGCATCGTCCAGCGACGAGCTACGAAGCCTTCCGGCTGAATCTGCAGCTGCCCTGGGTTGGCGAAATCTTACCGCACGCCAGCGCCGCGACCTCGAACACCGGTTCAAAGCGGAATGAGGGCGCCTTGTATGGTTTCTTTTCCGTTACTGGTTCCCGTGTCTTGTTGTTCGGGGAGCTATGCGTATTCAAGCATTTCTCCTAATCACGAAGACCCGCGAGCGGCGCATTCGCCGACGTCCTGCGGTTCGCCAGAACTTTGACCCCGCCGCAGCACCGGCGCTATGCCGCCCGAATTACCTATGATTCTGGTACAAGTTCACTTCCTGCGCAATCTATTTTTCTTGGGTTCGGAGGGCTGGCGCGGTCGGCTTGCAGTCTCCGACCTCGGGTCCTGGAGAGTCTCCCGCCCCGGCCGCAGCGCGCGGTACTGAAGCGGCGCCATCCACAACTCAACCTCAGCCCCTTCGATGAATTATTCGGCGTAGTTGCTCGGCAATTCGTGTGCGCGGCCGGCCGGCCGGACGACCGCCTTCCGTGTTCCGCCGAATCCATGTCGATTGCCGGTCGCCATGGCCGCTGCCGCCATCGTCTTTCACATGCGCAGTGGGGAGGATTAACTGGAGAGGTTAGAATAACTCGGGAAGAAATTATGGTCGGGGCGAGTGGATTTGAACCACCGACCTCCTGGTCCCGAACCAGGCGCTCTAGCCAGGCTGAGCCACGCCCCGAAACCGCACTACATCGTACAACAGTGTACGTTGGATTGCGCCGAACGGCAACCGCTGGACATTCACTGGACATGGCTTTTCCGAATTCCATTTGCAGAGCATCACTGGCTGGTGCAAAATGGGGTGTTAGTCTTTTTCTGCCGAAGGTTGCGGTTGTGGACTTGGGCCGTGCCCGGCTGAGAAATTTCACGCAAACAGGAGGATCGATGGGGAGCAAGGTACAGGGCGTACGAGCGGGTGATTCCAATGAAATTCTTGCCGGTGGCATTTTCCCTCGGCGGACGATGCGGCTGGGTTTCCTGGCGGCAGTGCTGGGGACGGCGGTCGTATTCGGGCTGTTGGGTTTTGCCCCGAGCGCGGCGGCCGGCGGAGCGCCCGACGCGGCAGCCGGGCAAAAGACGTTCAAGGCGAATTGCATCATGTGTCACGGTGAGGACGGAAAGGGTACGCCGACCGGGCAGGCCCTGAAGGTGCTAGATTTGAACTCCGCCGCGGTCCAGAAACTGCCGGCTGCGGAGCTCGTGAAGGTGGTCACCAACGGGAAGAACAACATGCCCCCGTTCAAAGCCACTCTGAACGCGGAACAGATCCAGGGCGTGGTCGCCTACGTTCGCCAGTTCAGCAAAAAGAAGAAGTAACCGCTCGGGGGCCGGGGGCGGATAGGGGCCCCCCGCCGCCGCCGCGGGGCTGGGGGGGGGTGTGGTTAGCGCAAGGGCGCCCGGCCGCTTAGGGGGGGGGCCGGG
>VFSW01005686.1_pt1 | contig 18414 bp, 17 predicted proteins | sample 5358111 | NCBI WGS metagenome assembly VFSW01 (sample SAMN11554181, study PRJNA540505) | mine drainage metagenome | isolation source: sediment from site ElyBrook_90M | place: USA: Ely Copper Mine, Vershire, VT | collected 2017 | reverse complement strand
CGTGAAGCGCGGCCTGGGCTGAGTCCTGGCGTTCGCTCGCCGGGGCAAGCGCCGCAGCGGAGCGCCGGAAGGCGAGCGGTCCCCGCTGGGATCGCTTCCGCGCCCCTCCCAATCGGAGGAACGGTGCGGACACGGATGGCATGCGCCTTTCGGCGCTTCGCCTCCCTTTTTTCTGCTGTTCGTCATTGCCGGACTTGATCCGGCAATCCATGCGGAAGAAAGGCTTGATCGGTCAATCGGTCAGTCTTTTGAAACCGCAGTCAGCATGGACCGCCGGGTCAAGCCCGGCGGTGACGAAACGCGTTTGGCAAGCGCCCCGAAGGAACGACCGTACGCACACCGCTGTTTGACATTGTTGATCGGAACGAGAGCCGTGCTCGGCGTGCTAGCCTCAGCCGCTTTTGCGCCCAAACCGCCGCGGCCCGGTGTCGGTAACACCGAGATGGACTTCCAGTGCGCCGCGATCGCTCAACAGCGTCGCGCTCTCCGCGGCGTGCACCACGGCGCCGCGCTCAATGATGATTGCGTGGTCGGTGACACCGAGAATTTTTTTCGCGTTCTGCTCGACGAGGATGGCCGACATTCCCTCATCGCGGATGATGCGGCGCAACGCCGCGAGCAGTTCGTCGACGATGATCGGCGCCAGTCCTTCGAGCGGCTCGTCGAGCAGCAAAACGCGCGGATTAAGCACCAAAGCGCGCGCGACCGCGAGCATCTGCTGCTCGCCGCCGGAAAGCTGATTGCCGAGATTCTGACGCCGTTCGTTGAGTCGCGGGAACAGTGCGTAAATCTTTTCGGCCGTCCAACGGCCGGGAAGCGCGACCGCGGTCAGATTCTCATGCACGGTCAGCGATTTGAAAATGTTGCGCTCCTGCGGCACCCAGCCGACACCGGCGTGCGCCCGCTGATCGGGGCGCAGCCGCGTAATGTCGACGCCATCGAGCACGATCTTGCCGGAGAAGTAACGGGTGACACCGACGATGGTATTGATCAGCGTCGTTTTGCCCATGCCGTTGCGGCCGAGGAGCGCAAGCGCCTGCCCCTCGGCCAGCGACAGCGAGATGCCGCCGAGCACCACGGCTTCGCCATAGCCCGCCGACAATTGCTCGATACTGAGCAGATCAGGCATCGAGCTCCTCGCCGAGATAGACCGATTTGACCCGCGGATCACGCGCGACCTCCTCCGGCGCACCGTCGACCAGCAGTGCGCCGTTGACCAGAACCGAGATGCGGTCGGCGAACGAGAACACGAGATCCATGTCGTGCTCGATCAAAAGAACAGTGACTTCAGCCGGAAGAGCGGCGACGGTGGCAAGCAGCTCATGACGTTCCGCCTCGGGCACGCCGGCCGCCGGTTCGTCGAGCAGGAGCACTTGCGGCCGGCAGGCGAAGGCCAACGCGATTTCGAGCAGCCGCTGCTTGCCGTAAGGCAGGATCGCGGTACGCTCATGCATCACCTCGACCAGCCGGAAACGTTCCAGAATGCCGACGATCTCCTCGGTCACCGAGGCCTTGCTGCCGATAACCCGCCACCACTGGGCGCCGATGCCCATGCGTTCGGAAATCGCTTGGCCAATAGATTCCAGCGGCGTTAGATCGGGAAATAGCTGATTGATCTGGAACGTTCGCGCCATGCCAAGCCGAACGCGCTGGTGCGGCGCGAGCGCGGTAATGTCCTTGCCGTCGAGAATAATCCTGCCATCGGTTGGGCTGAGAACGCCGGTGAGCAGGTTGATCACCGTGGTCTTGCCGGCGCCGTTCGGGCCGATCAGCGCGTGACGCGCGCCTTTTTCGATCGCGAGCGAAAGATTGTTCGTTGCAACAATGCCGCCGAAGCGCTTTTCGAGGTGAACGGTCTCGAGGATTGGCATGGCTTCAATTGCCGTCGCGGGCAGCGCCGCCGATAGCGGCAGGTCGCGCCACCAGCCGTGTGCCCATGCGCACGATCGAACCGCGCACCACGCCGATCCATTCTTCAACCCGCTCGCGGCCGACCAGGACGATCACCACCAGCACGAAGCCGATCCAGAACTGCCAGTATTGCGGGGTCAGGGTGGAGATCCAGTCCTGCAAGAATTTGTAGATCACCGCGCCGATCAGCCCGCCGTAGAGATAGCCCGAGCCGCCGATGATGAGGACCAGGAGAAGATCGGCGGATCGGTCGAACGAGAACACATCAAGTGAGCAGAACGCGGTCGTCTGCGTCAGCAGCCCGCCGGCAACGCCGGCGAGTCCCGCGGAGAACGTATAGATGCCGACCAGGCGGCGTTTGACCGGAATGCCGATCGCCGAGGCGCGCAGCGTGTTGCCCTTCAGTGCCCGCAGCGACAGTCCGTACGGCGAGTAGACGATTCGCCGCGCCACAACAAAACAGATGAACAGCACGACGAGGCAGTAGATATAACCGGTGTGACCAAACATATCGAACCGGAACAGGCCGAGCACCGGTGCAATATCGACGCCCTGGAGGCCATCGGCGCCGCCGGTTAGGTTGGAGAAGCGGTTGGCGATCTCGCCCAGGATCAACGATACGCCAAGCGTGACCATGAGCCGGGTCAGGTCGGAACCGCGCAACACCAGAAAGCTTGTGACAAATCCGAGCGCCGCGGCAACGAGACCGGAACAAACAAGCGCGATGACCGGCTCGTTGATGAAGCCGTATTTGGCCACCAGACCGGAGAAATATCCGGCGAGACCGAAAAACGCCGCCTGGCCGAGCGAGATGATGCCGGCGTAGCCAAGAATGAGATCCAGCGACAGTGCAAACAGCGCCAGGATCGCGGTATCCTTCATGATCAGATATTTGCCGGGAAACAACCAGATGGTCGCGAACGCGAACACCCAGAAAACCACCTCCGCCGGCGACCAGCGCGAACGTCGGCCGAGGTAGGCCGAGACTTCGTCGAAGACCGGACCCATCCCGCTCACCGTGCCGCGCTGCGGGCGAACAGGCCCTGCGGCCGCCAGATCAGGACCACGATCATGATCGTGTAGATGACGAAGGCGCCGAGCTTGGGCACGTAATATTTGCCGGCGACATCGGCGATGCCAAGCAGGATCGAGGCGAGGAACGGTCCGGTGATGCTGGTGGTGCCGCCGACCGTCACGACAATCAGAAAGTAGATCATGTATTTGAGCGGGAAGGTCGGATCGAGGCCGAGAATTTCGGCGCCGAGCGCGCCGCCAAGTCCGGCGAGTCCGGACCCGAAGGCAAAGGTGACTGCGAACACCGCGCCGACATTGATGCCAAGCCCGCGCGCGACACGCTGATCATCGACCGCGGCGCGCAGTCGGCTGCCGAACCGCGTCTTGGCGATCGTCGATTGCAGCCCGATCGTCAAGAGGCCGCAAATCAGGATGATGAGCAGGCGATATTTGCTCATTCCGATCCCGAACACGATGAACTGGCCCTGCAGCGCTTCGGGAATGAGCACGAATTGCTGCGAGGAACCCATTACATAATCGACGGCAGCCACCGACATGAACACCAAACCGATGGTGAACAGCACCTGGTCGAGATGGCTCCGGCGATAAACATGGACGTAGAGCGTGCGCTCAAGCAAACCGCCGATCGCTGCCGTCACCAGAAACGCAATCGGCAATCCAAGCGCGAACGGAACGCCGAGACGATTGACCAGGATCACCGAGCAATAGCCGCCGGCCATGGCGAAAGCGCCGTGGGCGAGATTGATGAAATTCATCAGGCCGAGTGTGACGGAAAGGCCGCAGGCCAACACGAACAGCAGCATGCCGTAGGCGACGCCGTCGAACAGAATGGTCAGCATGATCGGTCTAACGCCCCCGCGTCATCCCGGAAGCCGTGAAGCGGCCATCCGGAATCCACAAACCACCGCCCATAGCATTATCACATGATCCGGTGGCGCGGATTCAAGGCTCGCGGAGGTGCGCCCGCAGCCCCGATTGACGGCATGGCGCTGAAGCCGCCGATTGCCGTTATTTCGGGGGCGCTGCTGCCTTCACCGGGTCTTTGACGGCCGGATAGGTGGCAAATTCGACGTTATAAAGCTGGCCGTTCTTCTTCTCGACCTTGCGGATGTAGACGTTTTGGACGATGTCGCGGGTCTGCGGGTCGATCGAAATCGGGCCACGCGGGCTTTCCCAGGCCAGGCCCTTCATGGCAGCGATCAGGGAGTCGCCGTCGGTCTTGCCGCCGGTCTTCTTCAGCGCCTCGTAGATCAGGTGCATGCCGTCATAGCCGCCGACGGCCATGAAGTTCGGCCGCATGTTGTTTGCCTTCTCGAAGGCGGCGACGAACGCTTTGTTGGTCGGAGAGTCGTGATCGGCCGAATAGATGTGGGCGGTGACGGTGCCGATTACCGCATCACCCATGCCGTTGAGCAGATCGTCGTCCACCACGTCACCGGGACCGATGATCTTGATGCCGGCTTTATCGAGCCCACGCTCGACGAATTGTTTGACAAAGGTGCCGCCCTGTCCGGAGGGAACAAAAACGAAGATCGCGTCGGGCTTCTGATCGGCGGCGCGCTGCAGGAACGGTGCGAAATCGGGATTGGCGAGCGGGAAGCGAATGGCCTCAAGCACCTGGCCGCCCTTCTTGGTGAACTCGCCGGTAAAGGACTTCTCGGCATCGACGCCCGGCGCATAATCGGAGATCATCGTCACCACTTTTTTGATCCCGTTGTCCGCCGCCCAATCCGCCATCGGCACGGTCGATTGCGCCAGCGTGAAACTTGTGCGCGCGATATAGGGAGATTTCTCGGTGATGATGGACGTGCCGGCCGCGGTGACGATCTCCGGCGTCTTTGATTCCGCTGACAGCGGAGCGACCGACAGCGCCGCCGGCGTGACGCCAAACCCGGCCAGGAAATTCACCTTATCGTTGACGATCAGCTCCTGGCCGATGCGCTTGGTATTGTCCGGAATCGCGGCGTCGTCGCGAATGATAAGCTCCACTTTCTTGCCGGCGACCGTGTCGCCATGCTGCGCCATGTAGAGCTTGACTCCGGCGGCTTCCTGCTTGCCGGTCGATTGCTGTTGCCCGGTCATTGGCAGGATAAAGCCGATCTTGACCGTGTCTTCGGCGAACGCCGCATCAGCCGCCGCCAGGCCGAGCGCCGCGACGGCGGCGATAAGAAAATAGTTGCGGACCATGAGACTTCCTCCCGGAACCACGCTGATTTTGAACTTCTGAAATTTGGCATAGCCAGTCCGGGCGGCTCTTGTCCAGATCGCAGATTGTCTCAGCGGTTTTGCGTCCCGCTTTTCGGCCCGTCACCAGCCGATTACCAGGCGTCGGATAGTCTTTGGCCGTGCGATCGACGCGCAGACGGAAAGAGGCCCTGGTTATTCCAGGGCCCCAAGACGGCAGGCGGAGCCGGATTCTCCGCCCCAACCGTGCCCCGTCAGTTAAGTCACTGGATAGTTTCGCCATGGAGCGCGAGATCGAGACCTTCGCGCTCGACGTCCTCGCTGACGCGCAGCCCGATAACCATGTCGACGATTTTCAGGATGATCAGGGTCACGACCACGTCGTAGACGAACACGGTAGCAACACCGATCAGCTGGGTGACGACCTGGCCGGGATTGCCATCGATCAAGCCGGCCGTCCCGCCATATGCCGCTACCGCGAACACGCCGGTGAGGATGGCGCCAGTCGCGCCACCGACCGCATGGACGCCGAACGCGTCGAGCGCATCGTCGTAACCGAACAAGTGCTTGAGCCCGGTGCAGCCCCAGTAGCAGACGATGCCGGCCGCGATGCCGATGGCGAACGCCCCCATCGGACCGACGAAGCCCGACGCCGGCGTGATGGCCACGAGCCCGGCAACCGCGCCCGAGCAGATGCCGATGACCGTCGGCTTACCGCGAACAATCCATTCGACGATCATCCAGGTAAAGCCCGCAGTCGCGGTGGCGAGATGAGTGACGGCCATCGCCATGCCGGCCTGCATGCCGGCACTGACGGCGGAACCGGCGTTAAAGCCGAACCAGCCGACCCACAGGAGCGAGGCGCCGATCATGGTCAGCACCATGTTGTGGGCTGGTGCGGTGTCCTTACGCCTGCCGAGCATGAGCGCGGCCATCAGGCCGGCGGTGCCGGAATTTACGTGCACCACCGTGCCGCCGGCGAAGTCGAGGACGTGGAATTTAGCGTCTGGATTGGCGCTGTTGAAGATGCCGTCCGGTCCCCAAACCCAGTGCGCGACCGGCGAGTAGACGAAGATCGCCCACAAGCCGATGAACCAGAGCATCGCCGAGAATTTCATCCGTTCCGCGAACGAGCCGGCGATCAGCGCCGCGGTGATGATCGCGAAGGTCAGTTGGAACATCGAATAGACGGTCTCGGGGATGGTCGGCGCCAGCGGATTCGGGTTGCCGATGTTTAAACCGACACCATCACTGGTGAAGGTGTTGCTGACGATACCTTGCAGGAAGGCGCGATCGAGGCCGCCAATAAATGGCGTCCCGCCGCGGAACGCCAAGCTATATGTGAACAACAGCCACAGAATACTGATGAGACAGGTAATAGCGAAGCTCGTCATCACCGTGTCGCCGACGTTCTTTTTGCGCACCATGCCGCCATAGAACAGCGCCAGGCCGGGAATGGTCATCATCAGCACGATGGCCATCGAGGTCAGCATCCAGGCGGTATCGCCGGAATTCGGTGTGCAATTTTCGAGCACCGGAGGCTTGGAATTGCCGTCGCAAGCCGGTGGCGCCGCCGGGGCGGGTGCTGCTGCCGCGGGCGCTGCCGCCGGCGCGTCTTCCGCATAGGATGCGCGCCACGTCGGCAGGCTCAGTATGATGGCGAGCAAAAGCGCGCCGGCGAGTGCGAGCAGCCCCGCACGGGAAATCTTCGTCCAATTCATCGTTCACTCCTGTCCAGTCGAGAGGCGGGTGCGGGTTTGCTAAAGGGCCGCGGCGTCGGTTTCGCCGGTGCGGATGCGCACGGCGTGGTCGAGGCCGAACACAAAGATCTTGCCGTCGCCGATCTGTCCGGTCTTCGCCGCCGACGAGATGGTCTCGATGACCTTGTCGACTTGATTAGCGGCGCAGGCGATTTCGAGCTTGATCTTCGGTAGAAAGCTCACGGCATATTCGGCGCCGCGGTAGATTTCGGTGTGACCCTTCTGGCGGCCGTAGCCTTTCACCTCTGTAACGGTCAAACCCTGAACGCCAATTTTTGTCAGCGCGTCGCGGACCTCGTCGAGCTTGAACGGCTTGATGATGGCCATGACGATTTTCATTGGTTCATTCTCCCCCTCGCCGTCCTCGTGCACTCGTTCGACGAGACGACCCCAAGCCAGCCTTGGCCGCGGGAAAATCATTTTCTTGCGGCATGGCCCGCGTAAGGAATCAAACGCCGTGCCAGTTCACCAAAACGGCTACAATCACCTGTTATTCAACGATATTTCGGCCCCTCGCCCGCCAAGCCATCGAGCGCCGGCAAGCCGCCCACAAGATAGGCGCTCACCTATGCCTAAGAATTAGGCGGATTGCTATGGGCACTCCGCGGGACTGTGACTAACCGGCCGGGAGCTTCAGCCCAATTCAGCGCCGGATAGGTGCTGGAGTGCGGTTTCGGTCACAGCGCATCGGCGTCAGTTTCGCCGGTGCGGATGCGGACCGCGCGCTCAATGGGCGTGACGAAAATCTTACCGTCGCCAATCTGTCCGGTCTTTGCCGAAGTGGCGAGTACTTCCACGACCTTGTCCGCGCGATCCTCGGGGACCGCGACTTCGATGCGGATTTTGGGCAAGAAGTTCACCAGATATTCGGCGCCGCGATAAATCTCGGTGTGGCCTTTTTGCCGGCCGTAGCCCTTCACCTCGGTGACCGTCATGCCGTGCACGCCAAGCGCCAGCAGAGCGTCGCGGACCTCCTCGAGCTTAAATGGTTTGATGATGGCGGTGACGAGTTTCATGAGGACACTCGGTTCAAGGGCGCTGTGCACACCATATCGGCATTGCCGCCGAGAATTAAGTCACTTTTCGCCACGGCGCTGGCGCAGCAGACCTTCCTGAGCGACGGAAGCGACTAAAGTCCCGTCGCTCGCGAAGATTGAGCCGCGCGCCAGACCGCGGGCGCCGCCGAGATTCGGGCTGTCCTGAGCATAGAGCAGCCATTCGTCGGCGCGGAACGGGCGGTGAAACCACAACGCGTGGTCGAGGCTCGCCGCCATGACGTCCTCGTTGAAGACGGTTTTGCCGAGCGGAACCAGCGCCGTATCAAGTAGCGTCATGTCCGAGGCATAGGCCAGCACGCATTGATGAATGGCCGGCTCGTCGGGCAGACGTCCCGTCGCGCGAATCCACATGTGGAAGCGATCGCCTTCGAGCTTCTGACCGAGATATCGCCCGTACTCGACGGGCCGCAGCTCGATCGGCCGTTCACGCTCGTAATAGCGGCGGACCGGCTCGGACATCAGCGGCAGCAGGCGGTCCCGCACTTCAGCCTCGCTCGGCAGTTCGTCGGGCTTCGGCACTTCGGGCATCTTGAATTGGTGCATCCAGCCGTCTTCGGCGATGTGGAACGATACCTCCGTGGAAAAGATCGCGCGACCGTGCTGGATCGCGACCACGCGCCGTGTGGTGAAGCTCTTGCCGTCACGAATACGGTCAACTTCGTAGATGATTGGGACCTTGGGATCGCCGCCGAGCAGGAAATAGGCGTGCAGCGAATGCGGCGGACGCAGCGCTACGTCCTCGACCGTGCGGCAGGCGGCAACCAAGGCCTGGCCGATGACTTGTCCGCCGAACACGCGCTGCCAGCGCGACTGCGGCGAGCGGCCGCGGAACAGGTTCACTTCCAAGGGCTCGAGATCGAGGATGGAGACAACGTCCTGGATAGCGGCCGACATGAATCAAATTCCAATCTGCGTCCCGGAGGAAACGGCGGCGCGGGCCCGTGACGACCAATTCGCACGGTTGAAGAGCGATGCTATGCTGCCCGGAACAGGCGTACCTGTACAGGCTTGCATGTTGTTATGCTTCGGGACGGCCAAATCGACGTACTGATTGCCGGCGGCGGCTTTGCCGGCCTGACGCTTGCCATCGCGCTGCGCCAGGGGCTCGGGCCGTCATTCTCGGTAACGGTCGCCGATCCGACGCTCGGCAAAAGCCGCGCCGATGACGAGCGCGCCTCGGCGATCGTCGCGGCGGCGCGCCGGCTGCTCGCGACCCTTGGCGTTTGGCAGGCCGTGGCGGACGAGGCACAGCCGATACTCGACATGGTGGTGACCGACAGCCGGCTCGACGACGCGATGCGGCCGGTCTTCCTTACCTTCGCCGGCGAAGTCGAGGAAGGTGAGCCATTCGCCCATATGATCGAGAACCGTTTCCTGATCGCCGCGCTCGAGGCCAAGGCGCGAGCGGCCGGCATTGAGCTTCGAGCGTCCGCCGCCGCCAAGTTTTCGCCGGAGCAAGCGACCGCCTTCGATCACTTCGATGTCGAGCTTGCGGACGGTACTAAGGTCGCGACGGGTTTGTTGATCGCCGCCGATGGCGCCCATTCCTCGATCCGCGAGCGCGCCGGCATTGCCCTGCACGGCTGGGACTACGGCCAGTCGGCGATCGTCATCAATGTCGGCCACGAGCGCGATCATAACGGCCGGGCGGAAGAGCACTTTCTGCCGGCCGGACCGTTCGCCATCCTGCCGCTCAAGGGCCAGCGATCTTCGATCGTCTGGACAGAGACCACCCGCGAAGCGGAACGGATCGTCGCTTTGCCCGCGGACGCGTTCCACGCCGAACTCGAGCAGCGCTTTAAATTGCACCTCGGCGACATCACCTCAGTCGGCCCGCGTCGCGTCCACCCGCTCGGGTTCTACGTGGCCCGTTCGTTCATCGCCGAGCGCCTGGCACTCGTTGGCGACGCCGCTCACGTCATTCATCCGATTGCCGGCCAGGGGCTCAATATGGGCCTGAAGGACGTCGCCGCGCTCGCCGAGGTGATCGTCGACGCCGCGCGGCTCGGTCTCGATCCGGGCGCGACGGATGTGCTCGAGCGTTATCAGCGCTGGCGGCGCTTCGACACCATGACGATGGGGCTTGCGACCGACGGGCTCAACCGCCTGTTCTCCAACCGCTCCGCGGCCCTCCGCCTCGTGCGCGACGTCGGCCTCGGCATGGTCGACCGGGTGCCCGGCCTCAAGCGGTTGCTCATACGTGAGGCCGCTGGTCTCGTCGGCGAAGTACCGAAATTGCTGCGCGGCGAACTGTTATAGTCGCGGCGTCCTCCACCACGCGCTCAAAACCATGACGTTCAACCACATCGCGGTCATCGGTGCCGGCGCCTGGGGCACGGCGCTGGCGCTAACCTGCGCCCGCGCCGGGCGCAGCGTGACGCTGTGGGAACCCGATGCCGGTTACGCTGCGGAGATCGCGAGCAAGCGCGAGAGCCGGTTTCTGCCCGGAGTGCGGATCGAGGACGGCATCGCCATTGCCACCGATCCCGCCACGACCGCACAGGCAGCCGCGATTTTGCTCGTGGTGCCGGCACAGGCGGTGCGCGCGGTAACGAAATCGCTGGCGCCGTTGATCGCACCGCGCACGCCGATCGTCGTCTGCGCCAAGGGCATCGAGCAGGGCACCGAAAAATTCATGACCGAGGTGATCGCTGAATGCGCGTCCGCGGCGGTGCCGGCGATTCTGTCCGGGCCAAGCTTTGCCGCCGACGTGGCACGCGGCATGCCGACAGCGGTCACGTTGGCGGCCAATGAAGCCAAGCTTGCCCGCGAGCTGGCGCACGCGATCGGCTCGGCGAGCTTTCGTCCCTACCACTCCACCGATGTGCGCGGCGTCGAAATCGGCGGCGCCGCCAAGAATGTGCTCGCCATTGCCGCCGGGATCGTTGCCGGCCGCGGACTCGGCGCGAGCGCCGCCGCGGCGCTGACCACGCGCGGCTTCGCCGAGCTGGTGCGCTTCGGCCGGGCGTACGGGGCGAAGCCGGAGACGATGATGGGGCTTTCCGGGCTCGGCGACTTGATCTTGACCTGCTCGAGCCCGCAATCGCGCAATTTCAGCTTCGGGGTCAGTCTTGCCCGCGGTCAAAAGCCCGAAGCGATCCACGGCGGTCTCGCCGAAGGCGCATTCACCGCGTCGGTGCTGGTGCAGATGGCGCGCGAGCGCGGCATCGACATGCCGATCTCTTTTGCCGTCGCCGCGATGCTTGACGGTAAGATGAGTGTCGATACGGCGATCGAGTCATTGCTGTCGCGGCCGTTCAAGGCGGAGGGGTAGGATCATGGCGTACTGGCTGTTGAAGACCGAGCCGGAAGAGTTCTCCTGGGACGATCAGTTGAAGCGCGGTACCAAGGGCGAGACGTGGAGCGGCGTACGCAATTTCACCGCGCGAGGACATCTCAAGGAGATGAAGAAGGGCGAGAAGTTTTTCTTCTACCACACCGGCGACGAGAAGCAGGTCGTCGGCATCGGCGAAATCATCAAGGAGCATTTTCCCGATCCGACCGCGGCGAAGGGCGAGCCCTGGGTCGCGGTGACGACGACGGCGGTCGAGCCGCTGCCGAAGCCGGTGACGCTCGCTGCGGTCAAAGCGGAGCCGAAGCTGAAAGACATGGCGCTGGTGAAATATTCCCGCCTATCGGTCCAGCCGGTGACGGCCGACGCGTGGAAGCTCATCTGCAAGATGGGCGGACTCGCAGGCAAGTAGCTAAGATCGACATGTCCGATGCGGCATAGCTCCGATCCTGCTCGGGCTGTCCCGTTTCCTCAACTCATCACGAACGCGCATTAGCCTTTAGTTGAATCGCGGTCGTTGATTCACATCAAAGCCCGTTCCGCGCCAGTGCATTGTTAGTCCATGCGGCAATTTGGGCGGCCGGGACGGCCAGGCCCGCTTGTCCACAGCGACGGGGGTGTCGATAATGGGTGTTACGGGAGCGAGTGCGCGTACGCTGCGCGTGGAGGATGTCATGCCAGACAAGATTTACGAGGTTCCCGCCGCGTGGGCCAAGCGCGCCTACATCGACGAAGCGAAATACCGCGCGATGTACGAACACTCGGCCAAGGATCCCAACGGGTTTTGGGGCGAAGAAGGCAAGCGGATTCACTGGTACCGACATTTCTCCAGAGTGAAGAATACGTCATTCGATCCGAATAACGTCTCGATCAATTGGTTCGAGGACGGCACCACCAACGCCGCCTATAACTGCATCGACCGTCACCTCCCCACGCGCGGCGATCAGGTTGCCATCATCTGGGAAGGCGACGATCCGAAGGACTCAAAGAAGATCACCTACCAGGAGCTGCACGATCACGTTTGCCGTTTCGCCAATGTGCTGCGTAACCGCAACGTCGAGAAAGGCGATCGCGTCACCATCTACCTGCCGATGATCCCCGAGGCGGCTTACGCCATCCTCGCCTGCGCACGCATCGGCGCGATTCATTCCGTGGTATTCGGCGGGTTCTCGCCGGAGTCGCTTGCCGGCCGCATCGAGGGCTGCCAGTCGAAGGTCGTCATCACCGCCGACGAAGGCTTGCGCGGCGGCCGCAAGGTGCCGCTAAAGGCCAACACCGACGCGGCGATCGACAAGGTCGGCGGCGTCGATCACGTCATCGTGGTCCGGCGCACCGGTGCGCCCGTGAACATGCAGCCCGGACGCGACGTCTGGTACCATGACGCCGCCGACATGGTAACCGCGGAATGCCCGTGCGCCGAGATGAACGCGGAGGACCCGCTGTTCATCTTGTACACGTCGGGCTCGACCGGACAGCCGAAGGGCGTGCTCCATACCACGGGCGGCTATCTGGTCTACGCGTCGATGACGCATCAATACGTGTTCGATTATCACGATGGCGACATTTACTGGTGCACCGCCGACGTCGGCTGGGTCACCGGCCACAGTTATATCGTGTACGGGCCGCTGGCGAACGGCGCGACTACTTTGATGTTCGAGGGCGTGCCGAATTATCCGAGCAACTCGCGGTTCTGGGAAATCATCGACAAGTACAAGGTCAACATCTTCTACACCGCGCCGACCGCGATCCGCGCTTTGATGCAGGCCGGCGATGCGCCGGTGCAGAAGACATCCCGCGCGTCATTGCGGCTGTTGGGCTCGGTCGGCGAGCCGATCAATCCGGAAGCGTGGGAATGGTATCACCGCGTGGTCGGCGACGGCCGCTGCCCAATCGTCGACACCTGGTGGCAGACCGAGACCGGCGGCATCCTGATCACACCGCTGCCGGGCGCGACCCGGCTAAAGCCCGGCTCGGCAACGCTGCCATTCTTCGGGGTCATTCCCGAGTTGGTCGATGCCGAGGGTAAGGTGCTTGACGGTGCGGCAACCGGCAATCTCTGCATTGCGGATTCGTGGCCCGGCCAGATGCGCACGGTCTACGGCGACCATCAGCGCTTCGTGGACACTTATTTCCGCGCCTATCCCGGCAAGTATTTCACCGGCGACGGCTGCCGGCGGGACGACGACGGCTATTACTGGATCACCGGCCGGGTCGATGACGTGATCAACGTCGCCGGCCATCGCCTCGGCACCGCCGAGGTCGAGTCGGCACTGGTCGCACACCCGAAAGTGTCGGAAGCCGCGGTCGTCGGCTATCCGCACGACATCAAGGGCCAGGGCATCTATGCCTATGTCACCCTGATGGCCGGCGAACAGCCGACCGAGGAGTTGCGCAAGGAACTCACCGGCTGGGTGCGCAAGGAGATCGGTCCGATCGCCTCGCCCGATCTCATCCAGTTCGCCCCGAATCTGCCGAAGACGCGATCGGGAAAAATCATGCGCCGCATCTTGCGCAAGATCGCCGAGGACGAGTACGGCAATCTCGGCGACACCTCGACGCTCGCCGATCCAGCCGTAGTCGACGACCTCGTCACCAACAGGCAGAATCGCAAGAGCGCATAAAGCCATCGCCCGGCATGATTTGAGTGCGGCGTGCACGGCTGGTGCACGTCACCCGCACTTCTCGAGAATTTTTTAGTAAGCATAAGATGTTACCTGGTCTGGGGTCGGCGAAACCGCTCGGATCAGGAGTCAGTAATCAGTGGTCGGTAATCAGAGAATCCTCTGATTACTGATGTCTGAGTACTGACTCCTGATCGCACCAGCTGCCACGGCGGCCGCCATCGTAGCTGCGCGCCCAGCCGCCGTTCAGCAGCGCGGCGGATACATCGGCGGTGTCACGGGTTGCGACGAGCGCATCGACGCGGCCGCCGTATTTGTCGATGCCGACCCGGGAGACCGTGACGCCGCCGGCGGCCAGCATCGTTTCCAGCGCAGAGCGCGCAGCCTGCGCTTTTGCAAGCTCCTCGGCGCAGCGCGCATGCAGCTCCGGCGCGTCGATGTTGCGCAATCGCACCTTGGTGCGGACCTCGAGCCCCGGCCACACGCGCACGCGCGCTTCAAACGTGTCGCCGTCGATGACGCGGACGACCTCGGCGGCATAACCGAGCTGCGCATTGAATTGCTCCGCATACGCTTCGGTGGCCAGGCGCGAATCGCGGTCGCCGGTCGGCGCGAGCACCGTGTGGATGGACGCTGTATGCGGAACCTCACCCGGCCTCACGACCGCGCCGGCGGCAAAACCAATCGCAAAAATCGCGGCTGTTACGGCGAATACGCCGCCGTACCTTTTCGGCGCCAGAGGAGCGAAGGACAGATGCGCCATGCCCTACTTTTGAATTGTGTTTATGAAATAATCCATCAGCAAGAGGATTATATTCTCTATAGCGGAATAAAGTCAAGACCGGTCAAAAGTCCGACGTAAGCCCGTTGATCTCCCAGTCGCCGTAGCGCGTCGGCTCTGGTCCGTCGCGGCCCGCGATTTCCTTGGGTCGATCGGCGGCGTTGCGATCGCGTTCGGCGCGGCGCGTGGCGGCTTCGGCGAGCGCACGCTCGGCTGCCGGCGGCAACGGTTTTCTCGCCGGCTGATCGCCCGCGCTGTTGCCTTCGGCAGGCTTTGCCGGTGTCTGGTCGGTTGGCATCACCTTTGACTTGGCGTAGCCGTGCCAAATTCACAAGTAGCTGCCGCAAGGAGCAATTTCGAATGAAGGGTGCGCGTCGGCAGCCGGCCGGTTCCGCTAGTCGCGACGACGTACCCGGCCTTGCCGCCCGGCGTGTTGCGGCTGACATTGTTGACGCCGTGCTGCGGCGGCATCGTCCGCTCGACGAGCAATTCGAAGGCGCCGGCGCCAATGTCGCGCTCGCCGGTCTTGCCGAGCGCGACCGCGCCTTGACCCGGGCGCTGGTCGCGACCCTGTTGCGCCGGCTTGGCACGCTGCGCCATCTGATCGGGCTTTTTCTCCAGCGCGGTCTGCCGGCGCAGGCGCCACGGGTCGAAACCGCACTGCTGATCGGCGCAGCCCAGATCCTGTTCCTCGAAGTGCCCGACCACGCCGCGGTTGATCTTTCGGTCCGGCTGGCGCGGGCCGATCGCCACGCCACCCACTTCGCCGGTCTGGTCAACGCCGTGTTGCGGCGCGTAGCCCGCGAAGGCGCTGAGCGGCTCGCCACGCTCGACACGACGGCTCTCGATACGCCGGCATGGCTGTTGGCGCGCTGGACGGCGACTTACGGCGAAACCACCGCGCGGGCCATCGCAGCTGCCAACGGCCATGAGGCCGCGCTCGATCTGACGGTCAAAAGCGATTCCGAAAGCTGGGCGGCGCAGCTCGGCGGCCGGGGGTTGCCGACCGGCACGGTCCGCATGGTCGCGCATGGCACCGTGACCGCATTGCCCGGCTTCGCCGAAGGCGCGTGGTGGGTGCAGGATGCCGCGGCGGCGCTGCCGGCGCGCCTTGTTGGCGCCGTCGCCGGCCGGCGCGTCGCCGATCTCTGCGCCGCACCGGGCGGCAAGACGGCGCAGCTCGCCGCCGCGGGCGCCCGCGTTACCGCAGTCGATCGCGCGCCGGCACGGCTTAATCGACTACGCGAAAATCTGACCCGGTTGTCGCTTCAAGCCGAGCTTGTCTGCGCCGATGTCGAGGAGTGGCAAGCCGAGCCGTTCGACGCCGTCCTGCTCGACGCGCCGTGTTCCTCGACCGGCACCATTCGCCGCCACCCCGACATACCGTGGCTCAAGCAAGCTTCCGACATCGTCAAGCTTGCCGACTTTCAAAGACGGTTGATCGATCGCGCCGTTGCCCTGACCAAACCCGGCGGCACGCTGGTCTATTGCACCTGTTCGCTCGAACCGGAGGAGGGCGAAGACATTATCGCCGCCCTGCTCGCGCGCGAGCCCGGTGTGTGCCGGGTGCCGATCGCCGCCGGCGAACTGTTCGGCCGCAACGAGTTCCTGACCAAAGACGGCGACCTGCGTACGCTGCCCTGCCATTTTCCCGATCCCGATCCGCGGTTCGCGGGTGTCGACGGCTTCTACGCGGCAAGGCTCGTCAAACAATAGGCTTTGGCCAAAACAGCCCGCCGTGGCCGCTGTTGCGCCATTCCGTTATGGTCCGAATCGGCGGCAGATTCTTGCTTCCGCCGAGGAGGGCGAAGGCGGCAATGGCGCGCGCTTTGGTCGCGAACCGCGGAAAACCGTCTCTGACGCTTTCCTGGCTGCTGCTGCGCGGCGGGCTGCGGCGGCTGCGTGAGGTCAGCATCGGCCATCCGCTGCTGCGCTGGCGACTGGGACCGATCAAGGCCGACCGCCTGCTGATCGCGCCGCAAGAGTTGCGTACCGCCGACGCTACCCGCGCGACGGAAATCTATTCGGGCCGCTTCGCATTCGCCGGCAAGGTGGTGGTCTGCGACGAACGCTCGATCTTCGAGATCGCGCCACCCTCCGAAGAATGGGCGGCGGCGCTCCTTGGTTTCACCTGGCTGCGCCACCTGCGGGCCGCGGAATCCGGCATCACTCGCGCCAATGCCCGGGCGCTGGTCGACGAGTGGATCGCGCTGCAGGGCTCATGGCATCCGCTGGCGTGGCGCGCGGACGTGCTGTCGCGGCGCATTATTTCGTGGCTCAACCAGGCGCCGCTGGTATTGCAGGACGCCGACGTGCGTTTCTACCGGCGCTTCCTGCGCAGTCTGGTCCGACAGGTCCGCTACCTGCGCCATACAGCCGGCCATGCCGGCCGCGGCGTCGCCCGCATGCAAGCCACCACCGCCCTGACCTACGCTGCGCTCTGCATCGCCGGCCAGGCGCGCACCATCAAGTCGGCAACGGAGCGGCTGACGAGCGAAATCGAGCTGCAAATCCTGCCCGACGGCGGCCACGCCAGCCGCGACCCAGGCGCGATCATCGAGCTGCTGCTGGAATTTTTGCCGCTGCGCCAGGCCTTCAGATCCCGCAACATTGCGCCGCCGGAAGCGCTGCTCAATGCCATCGATCGCATGATGCCGATGCTGCGCTTCTTTCGGCATTCGGACGGTACGTTCGCGCATTTCAACGGCATGGCGACAACGCCCGCCGATCTGCTGCTCACTCTCATTGCCTACGACGAAACACACGGCGCGCCGCTATCGAATGCGCCCTACTCCGCCTATCAGCGGCTCGAGGCCGGCGGTGTCGTGCTGATTATGGATACCGGCCGCGCACCGCCGATCGAAATGAGCCTGGAGGCCCACGCCGGTTTCCTGTCGTTCGAGTTCTCCTCGCCGAAGCAAAGCCTCATCGTGGTCAATTGCGGCATGACGGCGAATGCCCGCGCCGACTGGCGGCCGCTGGCCCGCGCCACCGCCGCGCATTCAACGGTCACGTTCAACGATGTGTCTTCCGCCCAATTCGTCGAAGCCGCGGCCTTCCGCAATCTGCTGGGCGGCTCGCCGATGGTCGGCGGACCGAGCCACGTCCCGGTGTCGCGCGAGACGCGGCCCGATGGCACCTTAATCCGCGCCGCTCACGACGGTTACGCCAGGCGCTATGGCATCGTGCATGAACGCACGGTGACGCTTGCCGCCGACGGCGCGAAATTCGACGGCGAGGATTTATTCTTCGCCGCCGACGGCGGCGCGCAAATCCGCACCGACCAGGACCGCTTTGCCGTGCGATTTCATTTGCATCCGGCCATCAAGGCGACGCGGCTGACCGACGGCCACAGCGTCCTGCTGGTGACCCCGACCAAGGAAGCGTGGACCTTCAGCGCCGGCGAAAATCAGGTGCAGCTCGAAGACAGCGTTTATCTTGCCGGCAATGAGGGCCTGCGCCGGACCGTGCAAATGGTCATCCACGGACACGCGCGTGCCGTACCGCGGGTGGTCTGGAGCTTCCAGCAGGCGAGCGCCGCTGCGCTCGCGACCGCCGGCACCGGGCGCCGGGTGCGCGCGGAGGAGCCGCGGCTGCCGCTGTAATGATGCAACTCCACCAGCACGCCTTCTTCATCCTGCCCCGCGCAGTGGGGCAGGATGACCGCCCGAAGGGCGGTGGAAGGAGCGTCGGCGGTGAGCAAACCTCTTTGCTGCATACCCCCTCCACCATGCTGCGCTCGAGCCCGCGCCGCGAGCGCGGGCGTTCCTCG
>VFSW01005685.1_pt1 | contig 18415 bp, 12 predicted proteins | sample 5358111 | NCBI WGS metagenome assembly VFSW01 (sample SAMN11554181, study PRJNA540505) | mine drainage metagenome | isolation source: sediment from site ElyBrook_90M | place: USA: Ely Copper Mine, Vershire, VT | collected 2017 | reverse complement strand
AATATTACCGGCAGGCGTGTTGGCAGCTGAAAACGGACGCCCTCGCCGGGCGCCTCGCCCCCCTCCCCACTCCCCCATCCGCCGATGAATTCCTCGCGAGCGCCGATACGGAGCGGTTTTTGCTCGCCGGCGCCGGCGGGAACCGGCTGCTCTATCTGCTGAAAACGCCCTCCGGAGTCACCGCCTGGGAGCGCGCTCTCGACGTCCCCATGCACGATGTCGGGCGTGAGTACCGCGAGGCGCGCCTCACCGTTGCCTCGCTCCAGCGTCTGCGGCGCGGCGTCTTCCTGACCTGGGGATCGCTCGCCGCCGCCATCTGGCTGATCGCGCTGGCTCTCGTCTGGCTGGTGGCCACCCGTTTCAGCCGCCCCATCGTGAGGCTGACCGAAGCCCTCCGCAATCTCGCCGACGGCAACTTCCGGATTCGCGTCCCGAACGAACGCACCGACGAGATCGGCCTCGCCACCGAAGCCTTCAATCGCACCGCCGCGCAGCTGGAACACCACCGCGACCGCCTGGTGAACCTCACCCAGCTCGCCAGCTGGCAGGTGCTGGCGCGCAAGACGGCGCACGAGGTCAAGAATTCCCTCACGCCCATCCGCCTCACGGTGGAGGAAATGGTCGCGCGCGGCCATGAGCCCGACCGGGCTTTTCTGGAACAAGCCGCGGGCATCGTGGTCGATGAAATCGAATCGCTCGAACGCCGCATTCGCGCCTTTTCCGAATTCTCCTCGGAGCCGCCCATCTGCCCCGAGCAACTCGATCTGCAGGCCATTGTGGAAGAGCGGATCGCGTTTTTGAAATCGGCGCACCCGGAAGTCCGCTATGCGATCGAGGTCGCGGAAAACGCGCCCACCGCCCTCGCCGATCAGGATCTGGTCAAAGGCATTCTGGTGAACCTGCTCGAAAATGCCGCCGAAGCCGCGGGCGAAGGCGGGCGGATCCTCGCACGAGTCCGCCCCATGGATGACGGCATCGCGATCGAGGTGCACGATTCCGGACCCGGACTGAGCGATCTCGCCCGCACGTCGCTTTTTCAACCCACCATTTCCTTCAAGAAACGCGGCATGGGTCTGGGGCTCTCGATCGCGCGCAAAAGCGCGCTGCTTTCCGGGGGCGATATTCTCCTGATTGCGGGCGAACTCGGCGGCGCGGGCTTCCGCGTCCTGCTCCCCTCCGTGACTGCCCGATAAATGGCGAACCGGCGCATTCTGATCGTGGACGACGAAGAGAACATCGGCCGTTCCCTGCGCATGATTCTCGAACGCGAGGGCTATCAGGTGAACGCCGTCGGTTCCGCCGCCGAGATGCGCGCTTTCCCGGACCGCACCCGCATCGATCTCTTCCTGATGGACGTGCGCCTTCCGGACGCAAGCGGCATCGATCTGCTGCGCGAACTGCAGGCTGCGGATATTACCGCGCCCATCGTCATGATCTCCGGCCACGCCACCATTACCGACGCCGTGGCGGCCACGCGCGCGGGCGCGTTCGATTTCCTGGAAAAGCCGCTCGGCCGCGACCGCGTGATGGTGGCGGTGAAGAACGCGCTCGAACAGGGCATCCTCAAGCAGGAGAACCGCCGCCTGCGGGAAGCCGTCGGGCCGGGCACGAAAATGATCGGCGCGAGCCCCGCGTTTCAGCGCGCCATCGAACAGGCGGGCATGGCGGCGCGCTCCGATGCGCGCGTGCTCCTCGCCGGCGAGTCGGGCACCGGCAAGGAACTGCTGGCGGCGCACATCCACGAGGCGAGTCCGTTCTCGGCCGGCGCGTTCGTCAAGGTGAATTGCGCGGCCATCCCCGGCGAGTTGATCGAAAGCGAACTCTTCGGGCACGAGAAAGGTTCGTTCACCGGCGCCACTTCCATGCGCCGCGGCAAATTCGAACTGGCCGACGGCGGCACGCTGTTTCTGGATGAGATCGGCGACCTGCACGCCAACTCGCAGGCCAAACTGCTGCGTGTTCTGCAGGAAGGCGAATTCCATCGCGTCGGCGGCGAACAGTTGATCCGGGTCACGGTGCGGGTGGTCTCGGCCACCAACCGCGATCTCTCCGCCATGGTCGCGCAGGGCAAGTTCCGCGAGGATCTTTACTATCGCGTGAGCGTCGTGCCCATCCGCGTTCCCGCCCTGCGCGAACGGCCGCAGGACATTCGTCCCATGGCCGAGTATTTCCTCGACGATTTCTGCGCCCGCAACGGCTTCCGCAAGAAGAGTTTTCACCCCGAAGTCTGGGAGGCGTTCGAGAGCTGCAAGTGGCCGGGCAACGCGCGGGAGCTTCGCAACGCGGTCGAGCGCATGGCGATTCTCTCGCATGAAGACGTGCTGACCGCCGCCGCCGTGCCGCTCGAACTGCGTCTGCCGCAGCGCGACAACGGCGCCCGGTCGAGCGTGCAGGAAGCGCGCGAATCGGCCGAGCGCGAGCACGTTCTGCGGGCGCTCGAAGAAGCGGGCTGGAACGTATCGAGCGCGGCGCGCGCCCTCGGGATGGAAAGAACCAACCTGCACAAGCGCATCCGTGCGCTGGGACTGGCGCGCGGGAAGTGACCAGATCGCTCGAACCCGAATTGATGGATTCCGCCGACGTGCGCGGCCCCGTCCTCGACAAGTTCCACCGGGACCTGAAGTTCGTCAACCGCTGCCTCGGGACGTTCCCGACAATCGCGCGCTATATCCGCAATGACGATAAACCCGTGCACCGGGTGCTCGATATCGGTTGCGGCGGCGGCGCTTTGCTCGAATACCTGCGGCGGCGCCTGAATGTCGAGGTTGTCGGCGTCGACCCCAAGCCGCCCGCTCGTGCGAGCATTCTCATCGTTGCGGCCGACGCGGTCACCGAGCCATTGCCCGAAGCCGATGTCGCTGTCTGTACCCTGCTCGCCCACCATCTGACGCCGGAGCAGAACATCGCGTTGATCCGCAACGTGAGCCGGTCCTGCCGCCGCTTCGTGATTCACGATCTGATCCGGCATCCTCTGCCGTTCGTGCTCTTCACGGTATTCCTGTGCCCTCCGATCGGCCGCGAAGCCGCGGTGGACGGAAGACAATCCATCCGCCGCGCATTCACGCCGGAGGAGTTCAGGGAACTCGTGCAAACGGCCATCGCGGGAACCGGCGCCACCTTCACTACCGACGTTTCTCTGTTCCGGTCTCGGCAGATTATCGATATCCGGTTTTGAGAGGCGGCATGGCCCGCGGTTCGGTCAACGAGAGTCATGTGGCGCCCGGGGCAACAGCCACGTCGGAGAGCGGAGATGGACAGGCTGCAAAAGAAAATGGCCCCTGCCCAAATCGCCGAAGCCCAGCACTGTTTTTAGTGCGTCATCGCGTAAACAATATAGTTCACGCCGATACGGATACCCTGCGCCGAGTACTTTTCCGGGTAGCGGGGTTCGTCGGCCCACTCCCAGGAATCGCTCGTGTCCGAGTTGAAATCCGCCACGACCATCAGCCGGTTCGTGTCGTCGTAGATGCCTCGCCAGTGGCCGACGCGCCCGCCGTTCAGATACGGCACGCCCGAGTGCAACGACCATTCGCCGGGAATGCCATAGCGGTCGCTCAGGTCGTAAAGCACATGAAACACCGAATCCCGGTCGGGGATTTCGACGAGCGGTCGGTCGGGAAAAACGCGCTGCATGGTCGCGCTGAAAATGCTCCAGTCGCGGTCGCCCCAGGTGTCGGCGCACATGAGAAAACCGCCGCGCAGCAGGTATTCCCGCAACTTCTTCGCCTGGGCGTCGGTGAGATCCATGGGAGAGGCCTGCACGCCGAATATCCAGGGCCAGTCATACACGTCGTCGCCATCTTCCAGATTGACGGGCTGCTCGACGGAGCGCACCTCGATGCGCGTGAGGCGCCGCACGGCCTGGACGAAATGGCGGTCGGCGCGCGGATAATCGTTGGTCCACGCGGTTCCGCCCTGGCGCCAGTCGCGATAGCGCTCGAAGCGGCCGAACATGCCGTAGGGTGAAGCGGGATACATCAGGCGGCCCATGACGAACTCGGCCTTCTGGCCCGCGTCGGCGGGAACGGGGAAGTTGCTGTACTCCTGCCCCGGATATTCGCGGAAGGGCCGCTCGAAGGCGAATGCGGCTCCGAGAATCAGGAAGACGCCCGCCACCGGCAAGAGAAGATTCCGCATACGCATTCCGTCAACCCTACTATAATCTTCCTCACGGTAACGTTCCGCCCGGAGCCTGATATCTTTGTTGGTCGATGCGGACATTACATTTGACGCTTCTTTGCCTGGTTGCGTTCGGCGCCGCGGCGCAGAGCACGGACGCCGGGCGGCGCGAGTTCGAGAGCCGCTGCGCGCGCTGCCACGGAGGCGATGCCGCGGGCGGCGAATCCGGGCCGGGGATCGTGACGCAGATCGCATCGCGCGGCGACGCGGAATTGGGTTCGTTTATTCGAGAGGGCCGGCCGGCGAAGGGCATGCCCGCATTTCCGCTGGCGGACACGGAAATGGCGGCGCTGGTGCCGTATCTTCGCTCGCTCGCGCCCATGTCGCGCAACGCGCCGCTCGCCGCGGTGCGCCGGAAAGTGCAGACGGTCGACGGGAAGACGCTCGAAGGACAGGTGTTGAGCGAAGGCATCGCCGAGCTGCAACTCCGTACTGGCGACAACACCGGCAAAGACACCGGTGACAACGAACTGCGGCTGTTGCGGAAGGCGGGCGACCGCTATCGCGTGGTGACGTCCCAGACGGACTGGACGGCCTACAACGGCGGCGCGAACGGAAACCGCTACACGAATCTGACGCAGATCGACCGGAGCAATGTGGGGCATCTTGCGCCGAAATGGATTTTCCCGATGCCGAATGTCTCCCAGGCGGAGAACACGCCGCTGGTCGTGGAAGGCGTGATGTATGTCTCGAACGCGAACGAATGCTACGCGCTCGACGCCGGCAGCGGACGCACGATCTGGCACTTCCAGCGTCCCCGGACGAAGGGCCTCGCAGGAAACGCGGCCATCGGTTTCAATCGCGGGGTGGCGTGGGCGGGCAACAGCATTTTCATGCTCACGGACAATGCCCATATCGTCGCGCTGAACCGGTTCACCGGCGCGCTGTTCTGGGAGACCGTAATGGCGGACTGGCATCAGAACTATAACGGCACATCCGCGCCGCTTGTGGTCGACAATCTTGTGGTCACAGGGACTGCGGGCGGCGATGAGGGCGCGCGCGGCTTCCTCGCCGCTTTCGATCGCGCGACCGGCAGGGAAGTCTGGCGTTTCCAGACCGTTCCCAGACCCGGCGAGCCGAATGCCGGGACCTGGAAAGGGAACTCGCTCGAACACGCCTCGGGCGCGACGTGGATGACCGGCAGTTACGACCCACTGCTCGATACGATCTACTGGGCCGTAGGCAATCCCGGCGCCGATTTCAATGGCGACGACCGGCAGGGAGACAATCTCTACACCGATTCCATCGTGGCGCTGGATGCCCGGACGGGCAAGCTCAAATGGTATTACCAGTTCACGCCGCACGACGTCCATGACTGGGACGCGCAGGAACCGGCCGTGCTGGTGGACGCACAGTGGCAGGGGCAGCCGCGCAAGCTGCTGTTGCAGGCGAATCGCAATGGCTTCTTCTATGTGCTCGACCGGACGAACGGGGAGTTGCTGCTGGCGAAACCATTCCTCAAAAAGCTGAACTGGGCGGAAGCGATCGGGAAGGACGGGCGTCCGATTCTGAACAAGCTGCCCGAGACCGCGGAGGGCGAAACCTACGTTTGTCCGGGTTTCCAGGGTGGTACGAACTGGTTCTCGACGTCGTTCAATCCGGGTACCGGCCTCTATTATTTCCAGGCGCTCGAACGATGCAATCTGTTCTCGAAGAGGACGATGGAATGGCAGGCCGGCAAGAGCTATATGGGGGGAGCGGCGCGTCCCGCTCCGGGCGAAACGTTCGAGAAGGTGCTGCGGGCGATCGATATACAGACGGGCGAGATCAAATGGGAACTGCCGCAGGTGAGCGGGCAGTTGACGGCTTCGGCGGGCGTGCTTTCGACAGCCTCGGGCCTGGTATTTTTCGGAGAGAACAGCGGCGCGTTCATGGCCGCGGACGCGGCGACCGGCAAGGCGTTGTGGCAGTTCCCGGCGAACCAGACGTGGAAGGCTTCGCCCATGACGTATGTGTTCGACCACAAGCAATATGTTGCGGTCGCGGTGGGGGCGAACATCGTCGCTTTCGGGCTGCCGGATTAGTTATTGCTTCGGGGCCGGATCGGCGGTTTCGAACGGCCTGAGCACATAGGGAGCCGCAATCCAGGGAGCGACCGGGCTTTCGTGCCCTTCGTTGTCGATCGCCTTCACGCCGAACACAATGTCGTCGATACTGAGACCGGGCAGCGTATACTCGGTGGCCTTGCCGACGAAGATCTGCTGCTCCCAGAAGGGCGCGGTGCTGGGACGGATCACGATGGCGTAGCCCGCCAGATCGGTGGCGGGCGAGTCTTTCCAGCGCAGCACGGCGTCGTAGTGCGACTTGCCGCGCGCGACCGTGGGGACTTTGCGGCCCTTCGCGGAGCCGGTCAGGATTTCGCGCGTGGTTTCGGGCGCGGAAGGCGCGAGCGCAAGGCTGGCCAGCACGGCGGCGTTCACGCGGGCCACGGAGGTGGCGTAGTCCGGAGAACTCTTGTCGAAGGTGTCGTTCGCGGTGTGCTGAATGCCGAGATTCTCCGCGGCCGAAGTGAAGCGGATCGCGGCGAATCCGCTGGCGTTGAACGGGCTGTGATCGCCGCCGCGTGAGAAACGGTCCTGCCGGAAGACCGGCTCGGCCCTGAAGGCCGGCAGATAGCGCTGGGCGGTTTCGCGGACGTAACGGGCGAGTTCGCGCGAGGGCGAATCGGCGGGTTCCTCGGAGAAGACATGCACCACGCCGCTTTCGGCATGTCCGTCTCCCGCCACGGAGACGCCCACGACATCGTTATTCAGCAGGGCTTCGATGCGGTCTTTCCGATCCTTCGCTTTCGAGGCGTAGAGACTGCTGCCCACGAGGCCGATTTCCTCGCCCGCGAAGGCGATGAAGACGATGGTCTTCTCGAACTTGTACTGGCTCATCACGCGCGCCAGTTCGAGGACGAGGGCCGTGCCGGCGGCGTTATCCGTAACGCCGGGGGCGGTGGCTTCGACGGACTTTTCGAAATCGATCACATCGTCGGCCGCGGGCTCCCCGCCTTCGGGGGTGGCTTCGGGCGCGTTCGGTTTGCGAACGATGTTCAGCGAGTCGTAATGCGCACCGACGACGATGCGCTCTTCCGGCTGCGTGGTTCCCGGCAGCACGGCGACGACGTTGACCACTTCGACGTCGCGCAGGATGCGGGTTCCCTGCTTTTTGACGCTGTACGGATCGAACGCGACGTCGAGACGCGGGCTGTAGCTCTGGAATCGCTCGAAGATCCAGCGGCGGGCCGCGCCGATGCCCCGGTCTTTCTGGTCAGGGTTGGAGAAATTGCCGCGCGTATCGAAAGACGCGAGCTTCCGCATGGTGGCGGCGATGCGGTCGCGGGAGATTTCGCCGAGCATTTTCCGGATGACGGGGTCGGGCTGGCCGATGCTCTGGCCGTGCATGGCCTGGGCCGCGAGGAGTAGCAACAGGAGGAATGGGCGCATGGGTTTTTCTAGAATAGCGGCGGAGGGACACGGCGCCGGGTTGCCTGCTCGAAAGCGTATGCGAGACCGATCAGACGGGGCTCGGCGCACGCCATGGCGGAGAAGCTGACGCCGAACGGGGCTGGTTGGGCTTGAAATGCCGCAGGGAAGGGCATGTTCACGGGCGCATTGGGCACCGTGCCGAAGGGAACGATTACCGTCGGATAGCCCGGTTTGGCGGCAATCGCGGCGCCGTTGGGTCCGGGGAACAGCAGCGCGTCGAGCTGGTTGGCTTTCATGACTTCATCGATGCCGTGCGTCGCGCTGAGGTCGAGGTCTTTCGCGCGGTCGGCTTCGTAACGGGCTTTGTCGGCTTCGACATCCATTTCGTCCGAGATATCGAGGTTGGACTGGCCATATTTGATGGCGCCGGCTTTGGTGTGGGTGATGTTCCACACGCGCAGCGCGGTGAGGCTCGCGACAGGCGCGGAGGATCCAAGCGAGGCCAGCCACTTATTGAAGTCGCGCTTCATACCGTACTTGAGCACGACCGAGCAGCCTGCATCCTGGCCTTTGGAATCGCTGACGCCGGAACAGGTGTTCCAGAGGAGGGAGTTGCGGTCCGGATCGGTGGTGACGATGCTCGGAATATCGGCGGGATCGACGACGATGGCGCCCTGCTGCTTGAGAACCTCAATGGCTTCGTCCATGACTTTCGCCTGATCGGGGTTGAGTCCTCCACGGGGCTCTTTCGCCCCCGGAGGCGTGGTTTTGTCGTAGAAGAAAGCGCGTGGGATGCCGATGCGAGCGCCTTTGAGGGCGCCGGGATCGAGAAAGCGGGTGTAGTCCACGCCCGGCGGGCGCGGGCACACGGAGGTGGCGGGGTCGTTCGAGTCGGGTGCGGCTCCTTCGAGGGCGCCGAGCATGATGGCGGCGTCGGCGACGCTCTTCGCCATGGGACCCGGGGTGTCCTGGTCGGCCGTGATGGGAATGACGCCGTAGCGGCTGACGCGGCCGACCGTCGGCTTGATGCCCACGAGCATGTTCTGGTTTGAAGGGCTCAGGATGGAACCCGACGTTTCGGTGCCAACGTTCGCGGCCCAGAAGCCGGCGTTTGTGCCGATGCCGGAGCTCGATCCGCCAGTGGTTAGGGCGGGGCGGCCGTCGAAGGTGGCGTCGCGGGGATCGCGGCGCGGATCGTAAGGATTCATGCCGTATCCGGCGATGGCGTTGTAGTTGGCGGGCATGGGCGAAGGCGCGCCCGCAACCCAGTTGGCGAGTTCCGTCATCCCCGTTTTGGCGACGATAATGGCGCCGGCGTCGCGCAGGTTTTTCACGAGGGTGGCTTCGTAAGGCGGGACGAAGCCGTCGAAGGCCAGCGCGCCGCCCGTGGTGGGCATGTTAACGGTCTGGATATTGTCTTTGACCGCGACCGGAATGCCATGCAGAGGGCCGCGCAGTTTGTGTTGCGCGCGTTCGCGATCAAGGGCGTCGGCTTCTTCGAGCGCTTTGGGATTCACGGTAATGGCGGCGTGCAGCTTGTCTTCGTACAGGGCGATACGCACCAGGTATTGGGTTACGAGCTGGCGCGAAGTGACGCGGCCCTGTGCGAGGGCCGCTCTCATTTGCGGAATCGAGGCATCGACGACGGTGAAAGGCGGCGGGGGCGCGGCCACGGAGAAAACCGCGGAAAAAGCCGCGAATGCGAGGCCCGGATAGATCGGCTTCATTGGCATATATCAGAACATCAGCGGCACATATCAGAACATCAGCTTCATGGAGATTTGCAGTTGCCGCGAGGTGCCGCCGTCGCCCGCGGCGAAGCGCGTGCCGGACGTGATGAGGCCGGTGGACGCGGAACCGATCGTGAGGATGGGGTTGCCGAAGTTGGTCTGGTTGAGAAAATCGAACGCATCGATGCGCAACTGCGCGGTGATCCCTTCGGTGAGCTTTGTGTCCTTCGCCAGGGCGAAATCCAGATTGGAGAAACCCGGCCCGGTGACCGAGTTGCGGCCGAGATCGCCGAAAGCATTGCCCTGATTGACGAACACCGAGGGGTTCTGAATGTAGGTGATCGACGTCGCGCTGCCGTTGGTGGCCGGACTGAAGCCGGTCAGCACGGGGCCGGTGACATTGGGGCGCAGATTGGCCGAGCCGGTGAAGGATGCGTTGCTGGTCTTGAAGGTGAGCGGGTTGCCTGTCTGCGTTTGTTCGATGAGCGAAAGCTCCCACCCCTCCTTGAAGCGGTTTCCGGAGAAGGGCAGTTGATAGACGCCGTTCAGAACGATGCGCTGGCGGGTATCGAAATCGGAGAGGCCGCGATCGCCGCGGATGTTGTTGCTGTCCTGAATCACGAGGCCCTCGATGTTGCGGGAATTATCGTCGATCGATTTGGAGTAAGCGTAAGCGGCGCTGAACTGCAGTCCTTTGCTTACCCTCTTGTTGGCGGTAAGCCAGAGACCGTTGTAATTGGAATTGCCCACGCTTTCGTAGACGAAGATATTGCTGAGCGGCATGCCGGGATCGATCGGGCTGGCGGCGGAGAGCGCGGGGATGGGGCGCGCGCCGTTCACGAGCTGATTGTAGTTGCGTTCGATGTTCAGGTCCGTGCCCTTGCTGCCGAAGTAGCCGGCCATGACGGCGAAATCGCCGCCAAACTGCTGCTGGATGTTGAGGTTGTACTCACTGACGTAAGCGTCCTTGTAATTGTGCGCCACGGAAAGGGGAGAGACGGTTCCTCCGGCCGCGCCAAAGGCATTGCCCATGGTTACAAAGGGCGTGGCCGTTGAGGGCGAGAAGGAAACGGGGAAGGCATAGGGCGGATTGGCCGCGAGCCCGGTGACGAGGCCCAGATTGGGCTGGTCGGTCATGATCGCGTAGGCTGCGCGGATCACGGTCTTTCCGGTATGGAACGGATCGTAGGCGATGCCGACGCGCGGCTCGAAATTCTTCGCGCTCTGGTTGTAGGCGAGGGCCGGGCCGGTTCCGCCCTGCCCCACGTGCTGCAGCGTATTGGTGGAGGGATTGTAGACGACAAACCGGTTCTCGGCCTCGGTGGGCGTGGCGTACCAGTCGTAGCGCAGGCCGAGTTGCACGGTGAGAGCCGGTTTCACTTTCCACGAATCGGTGACGAAGACGCCGAGCGCGTTGTCGTAAGTCCGGTTGGAACGGTTGGAAGTGTTGGCGGTGAATCCGTTCGCCTGGTCGGCGAGAAACGCGGCTACGCTGGCGAAATTGAAGGAGCCGGGCGTGCTGGAGAAGTTGTCGGAGTTGACGCGCCGGAACTCGCCGCCTGCCTTGACGGTGTGGTTTCCGTGAACCCAGTTCAGGGTGTCGGAAACAACTTCCGTATTGTCGCCGCGGCCCTGAGGAAACCCGTTGACGCCTCCGAACGTGAAGGTCCCGGCCACGCTGATCTGTGGAAGTCCGATGGGCGCGTTCACGCCGCTGTCAATGCCGTAGTTGGCCGCGTTCAGCGTGTTCTCGCCGGCGAAGACGATGTGTATCCGGTTGAAGCCGGCGCGCGCTTCGTTCACCAGGGTTGGAGCGATGACCCAGGAATCGACCAGGGTGAGCAACTGGCGCTGGCCGTTGCGCTGGTCGCCGCCGCCGGGGAAGCTGTTGCCGTCGGTGGTGGGCGGTTCGTTGCGCTGGTCCTTTTGAATCGCGTAATACACGCTCAGGCGGTTGGTATCGGACAGAATCTGACTCACGTTGGCGGTGCCCTGATCGATGTTCACGGGGGCGACGGCCGAGGACACGAATTGATTCGTGCCCGAGTTGACGGCGGGAATCAGCGGCAGCAGGCTCCTGATAATCGGGTCGCTGCCGGTTTGGGCCTGCGCGACCTGCGCCGCGGTCAGGGTGGTTGTGGAGAGCGGCACGTTCTGCCTCTGGCGGAGACCTTCGTAGCTCAGATACACGAACGTCTTGTCTTTTTTGAGCGCGCCGCCGCCATCGGCGCCGAACTGGTTCCGTTTGAACGGAGACTGGATGTTGGGCGTCAGGACACCGCCCTTGAGGACGTTGGTGGAGTTGCTGAAATTGCGCGCGTCGAGATCGTTATTGCGGACGAATTCGTAGCCTTCGCCGTGCCAGCGGTTGACGCCGGCGCGAGTCGCGATATTCACGATGGAACCGGAGTTCCGGCCGTATTCGGCGCTGAAGGTCTGGTTGTCGATGATGAATTCGTCGACGGTGTTGATGGTGGGCTGAAAGGTGATCTGGTTCTGAATGGGATCGTTCAGATTGATGCCGTTGATCATGAAGTTCACGGTGTCCTCGCGCCCTCCGGCGGAGACAAAGGAGAAAGAGCCCTGACCGCGCAGAGGGGTGGTGAGCGAGCCGTTGGCGGGCGGCGTTACCGTACCGGGCGTGAGCATCGCGAGGTCGACGAAGTGGCGGCCGTTGAGAGGGATTTCCTGCACCGTTGTCTCGTTGACCACGGCGCCCACCGAGACCGTCGAAACGTCCACCAGCGGAGCGGTGGACTGGATTTCGACCACTGCGGAGGCGGAAGCCACCTGAAGGTTGAAATTCTGCACGACGGTGCTGCCGACCGAGAGAACCAGGTGCGTGGCGGCGGTGGGGGCCATTCCATTTGCCTTGACCTCGACCCGGTAGACGCCCACGGGCAGGGACGGCGCGAAGTAGACCCCGGCGGCGTCGGTCGCGAGCGCGCGCTCCTGACCGGTGTTTTCTTCATGCACGGTGACGGACGCAGTGGGGACGGGGGCGCCGGCGGGGTCCATTACGCTGCCCTGGATGACGCCGGTGGACTGAGCGAAGACTGGGGCCGCCGCGGATGCGAGAGCAAGCGCTGCGAGCGGAAAAAACTTCGACGAGCGATTTGACATTTCGATCTCCCTGGAACCTCGCCGGGTCTTCGGCGAAGCGATTTTGTTCGGGACCTGGCCGGGTCCGGAAGCGACTGGGGGTGTTGCCCTATCGGCTGGGATAGAAAACGTCGTCTGAGACGGGCTGCAGGGCCGCTGCAGCCCGGAACCCGGTTTCGTTCAATTCTAGCGGTTTGCGCGGTCGAAGTGTTGAAAAAAATGGCCAGCGGGCCAGAAAGTCGGTCGGTTGGCGGAGCCACTCTGCCCTGAATCCAGGCAAGACGGATCGCATAACCGAGATCGTGATCGGTGCGCGGCTCTCGCCCGGAATACCCCGCAACGGTCAGACAACCAGCAGCCGGTAAAAGCGAGTCTCGCCGCCGATCGAACGTAATAGTTCGAACACGGAATCGCCCGGATCGGAAGCTGACTCCATGAACTTCCTGCTGCGATTCCTGTCAATGAACTGCTCGATCAATTCCTCCTCGGCCGCCTCGGTTTGCGACAGGAACTGTTCGTACCGCTCAACGAGCTGAGTCACCGTGCCTTTCACGCTGGAAAGATGCTCCTGCCGTGCCAGCCACATCAGGCGCGCCATAGGGGTCAAGCGAATCATTGCGTCCGCATCTTCAGGGCTGACTGTCTTCCGTTCCGAGTAGATCGCCAGGAGATACAGAAGCGCCGAATAGCAGGTCAGCAATCGGCTATGTTTCAACTTATAATTCTTAAGCCTTCGTTTTGCCTTCTTCGTGGCTGGTTCGGTCGCCGTCCGGGCCTCATAGTTGACACAAAATGTACGCCAGAGACGCAAAATATCATTGGCCAGGTATGCGGGCATGAACTCATCCCTGTGGTCCTCGTAGTCTCTCCGGTAAGCCACGATCACTTCCGTGGTCACGGCGTGGTAGACCGACGCTTCAACGAGCGGCTGACCTTCCAGGAGCAACAAAAGACGCGCCGTGAACGTATTGCTCGAGTCATCGTCCGGCATCCCCAGGGTCTTTATCAGCTTTTGAGCGGTGTAGTGTTCCAGATACTCGCCGTCTCCCGAAAACTCGGGGATGCTGAGGTCACGCGTGACCTGAATCAGATCGGCTTTAACGCAGATCTCATCGAGGCGCGAAAGGGCACGCTCTTCCTTGCTTTGCCGACGGTCGAGTTGCCGACGATAAACAGATCCAGATCGCTGAATCGACTCGCTTCCCCGCGCCCAAACGATCCGGTTGCGTAAACGCAAGCTTTACCCGCACAACGTTTTTCCGCCTCCATCAGGCGGTCCCGCATCTCCTCAAAACGTTCTTTGGTTGTTATCTGGCGGGGCTTCGAGGAGTTCACCCATGAATACCCTCCCACTCGAAGACGTTGGCGAATATCTGCGCCTGCTCAACAGCGTCGTCAATCGCGTGGTGCGTGTGAGCCTGGCTGGGCCTGAGCGAAGAAAGCAGCCTCGACCTGCCGGCTTCGGATATCGGAATTCGAGCCTTCACAGCCAGGGCCGTCTTGATATCGAAGCATCGGGAATAATTGAAGGGTGAACCGCCTTCCGAGAATCTGACGAAATACCAGTAAAGCCAGGACCAGTCGAAGCTCAACGGGTAGGCTGCGAGCACGGGTCGGCCGGCGCCGGCGATGTCTTTGACCCACTGGCATGCCTCGGTCATCGCCCTTTCGGCTGTCGTACCTTCCAAGCACAGCCTTTTCCGGTCGAGTCCGTTGACATGTAGCGCCTCCGGTTCGAAATCATTGGATATCGGCCTCAGTTCCTTGTAGAAAACCTGCGGGTATTGATCGGGGCGAGCGAACCGGCTGCCGTCGAAAGAACCCGCATACACCAACGCAAATGAGAGCATCGAATATGGGCCGGGAATCGGACCGTCCGTCTCGACGTCGGCTGAAAAATACACGTCCACTGCCTTTTCCGAGCTTGAGCGCTCGCGATCCGAAGTCCACGGGCTCACTTCAGCCACTCCGAGAGGAACGTTCATTGTCTCTGTATGGTATCAACCGGGGGCGCTTCGGTTCCCGGATTTTCCATCCAATCCTCTCGCTCGTATTCCCGAATCGGGGTCATGTCCGGATATACTTCCGCGGCGGTCATTTGCGGGGTTGCTGAAAGTCTCCTGGAAACTGGCCCGACAAGGCATTGGCGTAAGCGAAATGCGGGTGACTGGTGGCGGAAGAGGGGGTCGAACCCTCACGAAGAGTGAACTTCGCCAGATTTTGAGTCTGGTGCGTCTGCCAGTTCCGCCATTCCGCCAGGAAGGACTCTTTTCAGTCTAACCGATCGGCCTGCCGGGATCTCAGCGCATGAAATCGTCGGTATGGGTCATGAATTCGGGATATGCGCCCGCGCCCAGCTCATGCAGGTCCATCCCCTGGTGATCGCCTTCCACGGAGACGCGCTGGGGCATGGCGAGATTCAACAGCCAGTTGAGCCCATAGGTCAGCGGCAAAACGAAGCCAATCAGTGTCGCGATTCCCACCGCCTGCGCCATTAACTGCCCGGCGGCGCCCGCTTCGAGGCGCCCGAACAGTCCGGCCGCCAGCACTCCCCAGATCCCGCCCACGGCGTGTACGGAGATGGCGCCGCCGGGGTCGTCCACTTCGAGGCGCAGGTCGAGCAGTTCCACCGAGAACGTCACCAGCGCTCCCGCCGCCAGCCCCACGATCAGCACCGCCGCTGGAGGGACGAAAGCGCATGCCGCGCTCGCGGCCACAAGGCCGCCCACCCAGCCGTTCGCGGTGAGCGAAGCGTCGGGTTTGCCGAACCGGAGCTTCGTGACGAGCGCGGCCACGAGCGCGGCGCTCGCTGCGCCGAGCAGAGTGTTAACCGCAATCAGAGGGGCGCGCCCCGGTTCCACTCCGGCGAACAGCATCGCTCCGGCCGAATTGAGGCCCAGCCATCCCACGAACGCGACGATACACCCGAAAAGCACCAGCACCGCGTTGTGCCCCGGGACGGCCATGGGCATTCCTTCGGCGGTATATTTGCCGCGCCGCGGGCCGACGATCCACGCGACCGCCAGCGCCGTCAGACCGCCCACTGCATGGATGGGTCCGGCGCCGCCCGCATCGATGTAGCCGTGTCCCAGGCCGAAGTTCGTTCCCAGCCGCGCCAGCCAGCCGCCGCCCCAGCTCCAGTGCGCAAAAAGCGGAAAGGTCAGGCCGGCCAGCAGCGCGGTCGAAGCGCAGATCGCGCCCAGCCGCCAGCGGTCCGCACTGCTTCCGAGGGGAATCAGACCGGCCAGCCCTGCGGCTACGATTCCGAACCACGCGTACAAATACGCACCGGGCGCGTCCGGCCCCCCTCCGGAGGGGCTGCTCATCGGCAGCCCGCTGAAAAACCAGCGGCCGCCGCCGAGCCAGTCCCACGGTTTTCCACCGGCTGTCAGGACGTGGGCCATGCCGCCCGGGTATTCCGTAAACGCCCGGCCGCAGACGAACCAGACGCACGCCGCCACCGCCAGCGCGCACAGCGCGGCCATCATGGAGTGCGCGGCGTTGCGCGAACGGCCCAGTCCGGCGTTGATGAGCGCCAGGCCGCAGCCCGCCAGCGGCGCGAGAAGCAGAAAAAAGATACAGACCGCAGTCCGGATTTCGGAGAAATTGAGATCGGGCATCACTTTAATTCGCATCCTCTTTGGGCGCGATATGCGCGCGCGCAACCAGCACCAGCCCCAGCGCTTCGATCGCCAGAGCGGCTGCCAGGAACGCGCCGCGAGGAGCCGCGGGGGCCAGCAACGCCAGTGCGGCAAGAGCCAGAGCCCATCCCGCGATCAATAGTAAAAAGCCCGCAATTTTCATGAATTGGGAGTGGCGGGGAGAGTGCGCCGTCAGCTCAAAATATCACATCGGAGCGCGGCTCCGGCGGTCATATTGACGGGAAGATTCCGCCTCGTTCCATCCACGGTTCCGGGCTCCCTATCCAAAAGGTCTATTCCAGTCATAAGAAATTTGAGTTTCCCTTTGCGGAGTAACGCTGTGAGTATAAGAAGACCTGACCCCGTAAAGTCTTGGCTCGTGGCCCGAAATCTGAAGATATAAGGACATCAAAATAAGGACAGCTTATGCCAGACAACGCCTCTGAAATGAAAGCAACCCTGGGCCTTACAGGCCTCACGATGAACGCCATGGCGCTCATCGCGCCTGGCGCCTTCCTCTGGCTCACGTTCGCTCCCCAAGCCGTGGAAGGAGCGACCGCCCCATCGATGTGGATTGGTATCGTGTTCGCGCTGCTGCTGTGTCTGGCCACCGCGGTCTGTTATGCGGAGATGGCCAAGCTGTATCCGGGCACAGGCAGTTCGTATTACTTCGCGGAACAATCCTTTCTCAACCACGAAACGGCATGGAAATATGCGCGGCTTTCGAAGTTCATCGTCGGCTGGGGCTCGCACCTCTATTACTGGATTTATCCGGGCGTGATGGTGGGTGTCACCGGCGTCATCTGCGGATATGTCGTGGGCACGCTTTGGCCGGGGGCCATGAGCGCGACCAATCCGGGCCCGATGTTCATGATGCTGGTTGCGATTGTGTTCTCGTTCGCGGTCGCCTATATCGCGCATCGCGGCGTGGCCGGGTCGACAGCGGTCAGCATCGCGATCAACGTGATCCAGATCTCTGCCCTGCTGGTGTTTGCCGTGATGGCGTTCGGCTACCGGTCGACGCATCCCGCGGGCACTCCCGCCTGGCAGTTCGATTCGACCTCGGGCGACGCGTACACGTACGAGTTCCTGACCGAAAAAGTGACCGCCAACGGCGCGACCACCGACAACATCGTGCGTGACTCGGCCGGCGTTCCCAAACCGAAACTGGACGCGGCAGGGAAAGCGGTTCCTTTCCTCATTGCCTATCCGGAGAAAGACGACAAAGGCAACTTTCTCTCTCATCCGAATGCGGCCTCCGTGGTCGGAATGCATAACTTCGCGTGGATGTTCATTCAGGCGACTGTCGCGATCCTGATTCTGGTCGGCTTCGAGTCGGTGACGGCGATGGGCGGGGAGGCGAAGAACGCCAAACGCGACGTTCCCATTGCGGTAGTGACCTCGCTGCTCGTTCAGGGCGCGTTCTGCTACCTGATTGAATACTTCGCGGCGAATTACTTCCTGAGCAGCGGTTACTCGATGCAGAACGCATCCGGTTCCTCCGCGCCGATCGGCGATATGATGGTCATTCTCGGAAATCATTTCTTCGGTCAGGGCGGCGGACGGATCTTCATGCTGGTCGAGGCCTTCACGGTTCTGCTCGCGCTCATCGGGACGACGCTTTCCTGCATGAATACCGGCGCCCGCGTCACTTACGCCATGGGTAAGGACGACGAAATCGGCGGCAACCTCGGAATGCTGCACCCCGAGAACCTCACGCCGCACCGCGCCATCTGGACTCTGGCGACGATCTCGGCCGTGGTCGGATGCATTTCCGTTGCGATGCTCTTCGGCGATGGCGGCGCGATGGCGGACACCGCGATCAAGGCGTTGCCGCAGGGCTTCTTCTCCAGCTTCGGTTATCCTTCGCACGATGTGATGGCGGCCATGCCGAATAGTCTGCTGACCGTTACGCTGGCATCCAACTTCGGCACCTTCGTGCTCTATGCCCTCAGTTGCGTCATCTGCATGGTGGCGTTCCACAAACACGCCATGTATAACCCGATCAAGCACCTGTTCATCCCGCTCTTCGGGCTCATTGCCAATCTGGCCTGCATGGCGTTCTATCTGATCGGACCGTTCATGGGATACGGCACCAAGATGGAACCGCTGCTCGCACTGGGAATCGCCGCGGTCTGGGGCATCTACGGCGGAATTTACTTCATCTCGGCGAGCAAGAAGAAGGGACGGACCACGCTGGTGGGACAGCGTGGCCGCGCTACTGCCTGATCTGTAGTCAATCGTCAACCGCGAGGCATCCCCTCGCCGGGGCCCCCGGGGGGCCGGGGGCCGGGCGCCCCGGGGGGGGGGGGGGGTGTGGGGGGGGGCCCCCGGGGGGGGGGGGAGGGGG
>VFSW01005684.1_pt1 | contig 18418 bp, 19 predicted proteins | sample 5358111 | NCBI WGS metagenome assembly VFSW01 (sample SAMN11554181, study PRJNA540505) | mine drainage metagenome | isolation source: sediment from site ElyBrook_90M | place: USA: Ely Copper Mine, Vershire, VT | collected 2017 | reverse complement strand
GAACATCCCCGAAGGGCAGGATAGGAATGTTGAAGGCGTCGCAGAAGCGAATGAACCGGGATCCCTTGTCCGAGGCGTCGACGTCCAGGGTCCCCCCCAGGTGGGCCGGCTGGTTGGCGATGATCCCGACGGTCCAGCCGTCCATACGCCCGAACCCGGTGAGGATGTTTCGCGCGAAACGGGCCTTGATTTCAAAAAACCTGCCGTCGTCCAGGACGCTAGCCAGGACCTTCTTCATGTCGTAGGATTTCTTGGTGTCGGACGGTACGAGGGTAAGCAGGTGCTCGTCCCCCCGATCGGGATCATCCTGGGGCTCGCACCGCGGCATCGTCTCCGTATAGTTGTTCGGCAGAAAGGCGAGGAGCTCTTTGATCAGCCTAAACGCATCCGCTTCGTCGACTGCCACGATGTCGCACACCCCGCTCTTTTCCGAATGCACCCGGGCGCCGCCCAGGTCTTCCACCGATACGTCCTCGTTCGTCACGGACTTGATCACGTTCGGTCCCGTGATGAACAACTGACTCTTGTCCTTGACCATGATGATGAAATCCATCAGCGCCGAGCTGTACGCGATGCCGCCCGCGCAGGTCCCCAAAATGGCCGATATCAGGGGGACGACGCCCGAGGCCTGGGTCATCGTATAAAATATGGTGTCGAACCCGATGTTCTTGTTGCCCTCCTGGATGCGCGCCCCCACCGAATCCTGCAAGGCGACCAGCGGGACCTTCAATTCGCAGCACTTCCTGACGATGCCGCCGATCTTTGCGGCCTGGACGTTGCCGAGCGAGCCGCCCTGCACGGTCTTGTCGTGGGCGTACACCCCGACCGTCCTGCCGTTTACTTTCCCAAAGCCCGTAATGACACCATCCCGCGGGATGTACGGCGGGTTGGGGCCGAATTCGGCCGGCTGAGGTCCCGCGAATGCGCTGAATTCCACGAACGTTCCGGAATCCACGAGAAGGGCAATCCGCTCATCACAGGTGAGGTAGCCCTTCTTCCTCAGTTTTTCGATCCGCTCCCGTCCGCCGCCCAGGAGGGCTTTTTCCCGCAACGCCGTGAGTTTCCCAAGTGCCTGCTCCATGTCGCTCATCGTGAAATCCTCTGCACGTGTATTACGAAGCCTTCTTGTCCATGATTGCCCTGAGCAGCGTCTTTTTCGCTTCGAGGGTATGATGCCGCAGCAGGCTCCCCGCTTTTGCGGAGTCCTTAGACGTAATGGCCTCCAAAATTTTTTGGTGTTTTTGAAGCGAGCCGCTCAGTTGGCCGGGAAGCGACAATGACGCCTGGCGGAACAGCGACATCCGCTTGCATATCCCCTCGTAGATCGACAGCAGATTCTCGTTGCCCGCGATCTCGACGATGGCGGTATGGAAATTGATGTTCGCCCGGTAGTAGGCGCCGACGTCATTGGCCTCGACATGGAGAGCCATCTCCTGCGTCCATTTATCGAGACTCGGCCGCTGTTCTTCGCGGAACAACGCGGCGGCCCGCTCGCCGGCAAGGGCGTCGAGGGCCGCACGGATATCGTACAGTTCGTCGACCTCCTGTGGTTTGATGTCACGAACGAACATCCCCCGGTTGGCACGTATTTCCAGGATGCCGTTGCTTGCCAGAAGACGGAGCGCCTCCCGGATAGGCGCCCGGCTTACCCCTAAGAGCGCTGCTATCCTGCTTTCGTTGATGCGTTCCCCGGGCTGAAAATTCCAGGAGAGGATCATCCCTTCCATCTGGCGGAAGATGACCTCCACGAGGGATTTGTTCTGAAATTCTTTGATTTCTTCGATGTTGAATTCGGTCATGGGATCCTGAGAGGGAAAAAGGACGACGATCCGGCCGCTGTAAACTGTCGACAGTTTACATTTTACAATCCGCCTGTCAAGGGAAAAATGTCGGGGTGAAAATCGGGGTTCAGCAATCGTGCCGTTGATGCGATTGCGCCGGTATGGCCAGCAGCTCTTCCGGCGTATCGACAAGGAAGTCGGGGCCCGCCGCCGCAAGCCGCTCCCGGCTGTGCCAGCCCCAGGTAACCGCCACTGAGCTGATACCGGCGGCCCGGGCCTCCCCAACGTCCCCGGCGGTGTCGCCGACGTAGAAGGCCCGCTCCCCGGGGATTCCGTATTTCTCCAGGGCATAGGCGATCTTTTCTTTCTTGCTGATCCGGAAATCAGCGCCGAGGATCTCCCGGAAATAGGGGGCAAAGCCAAACCGGTCGAGCATCGTCCGGATGGTACGGTATCCGTTGGAGGAGACGACCGCGAGGATACTGTCCTTCTGCAGGGCGGCAAGCACGGGGATCAGGCCGTCGAATGGCTTCATGGCGCCGGTGTCGATCCGGGGGAGGATCTCCCTGACGGCCTCGCCGTACGCCGCGAGATCGACCCCGCGCGCCGCAAGCGACTCGTAGAAATTACCGTCGAAAAGGGCGAGGTAATCCTCTTTGCTCTTCAGGATCGGCATTCCGATGCGCTCCAGGCTGCGCTTAACAGCCTCTGCATAGAGGTCGAGCGAGTCCACCAGGACGCCATCGAAATCAAACAGAAACAGGGTACGCATCTTTACTGCTTTCCGGCGGGTTACAGGTCGATCCGCAGTCCGTCATAGGCCAGATCGATCAGAAGCGACGAGGCGGACTCTTGGATCCGCAGGTACTCCCGGCTCTCCGCCAGAAACCGATCCAGGGCCTCGTCATCCCAGGTCGGCTCGCTGTGGAAGAGACAGAGGCGCTTCACGCCGGCCCGTACGGCGAGTTCGACCCCGAGGAGGTTACTGGAATGGCCCCAGGCCTCTTTCGGTCCGATGGTCTCAGCCAGGGAGTACTGGGCGTCAAAGATGAGCAGTTCCGCCCTCCGGAAGAAATCGAGGAACGGATACCCCTTCTCCTGCACATCCGGCCCGTGCTCCACGTCCGTCGAATAGACAACCGTCTGTCCCCCCCGGCTGAAGCTGTAGCCGTAGGAGACCCCCGGGTGGTTCTGGCGAACCGCCCGGATGCTCAGGCCCGCAATCTCGTAAGTCCGCGCCGGTTCAAGGATGTGGAAGCTGATTGCCGCCTCCAGGGCACCAAAGGGAACCGGAAAGGAGGAGGGAGCCTGCTGGTTCACAAATGCCGCCTCGATATCGGCGTGGCATCCATAGATATGGATACGGTTCCCCGGCCGGTAGGCGGGAACAAAAAAGGGAAAGCCCTGGAGATGATCCCAGTGGAGGTGCGACAGGAAGAGGTGAAAGACGGCGGGGGAGGAACCCTTTCCGGAGCGGAGGAAGGCATTGCCGAAATCCCTCAGGCCGGTCCCCGCATCGCAGAGGACGAACTCCTCCTGACCGCCGATCTCGACGCAGGAGGTATTGCACCCGTAACTTCCCCGCACGGCAAAGGGGAGCTCCCGATCGATAAACGCCCAGATCGCCTGATCGGTCGCAAGGGAATGCGACCGTGACGCCTGAATCGCCCGGAAGATCTTCCCGCGAACCTGCCGCGCGGTCATCGATGCCGGCAGCGATCCCCGCGTTCCCCAGAATTCAACGTACATGGCTCCTCCCGCGGAAGGACTCATGCGTCCGGCGCGCGCCGAGCCGTTCCATCAGCACACCGATCGTCCCCCCGAGACTTCCCGTGCAAAAGACCATCCCGTTCATCCGCATCGGGAGCATTGCTGTGCGGCATCCCGACGTCCGCGGGAATTTAGAATAAAAGCGGGATGATGTCAACCAAGAACAATTATTGGCCGTGGGTCAGTTTGGATAGCGGTTTGTTTGTAGTTTGTTACTACTATTCTGCTACCAGTCAATGAACATAGCTTTTCTGGCTGTCATTTTATAGTGTAGGGTTCAAAGGGAAATCGTAAGATTGCGTAGCGGTCTTGAGTCTGATGCCGGGCGAGCTTATCATACTGGAACGGGGAGGTGACGCCATGGTAGAAAAGGATACCGATACCCTGTTTGATGCGTTGATCGAACACGAAATTTCCCGGCGGGATTTCCTGAAATTCTGCTCCGCCATGGCCGCAGCCCTCGGGCTCTCCGCGAGTTACGTCCCCAGAATAGCCCACGCGCTGCAAACGAAGCAGAAACCGATCATCCTCTGGCTCGAAATCCAGAGCTGCACCGCAGACACCGAGGCCCTGCTTCGGGCCTCGAAGCCGACCGCAGCGAAGCTCATACTCGACCTCATCTCTCTGGACTATTCCGAGACCATCATGGCCGCGGCCGGCACACAGGCCGAAAAATCGCTCGCCGACGCCGTAAAGAATCATAAAGGCAACTATTTCGCGGCGGTGGAAGGCTCCATCCCGACGAAGGAGGGGGGGGTGCACTGCTGCGTCGGCGGCCGCTCCAGCCTGGAAATCGCCCGCGAGGTCTGCGGCAACGCCATCGCCACGTTCGCTATGGGCACCTGCGCCTGTTTCGGGGGCATCCCCCACGCCAATCCCAACCCCACCGGCGCCGTCGGGGTGAACGATGCCTTCCCGGACGCGACGGTAATCAACTTGTCCGGCTGCCCAGTAAACGCAGAGAAAATACCGGGGACGAGCGTCTACTATCTGACCTTCGGATCGCTGCCGGCCGTCGACGCCTGGAACCGGCCGCTGTTCGCCTATGGTAAGCGTATCCACGACAACTGTGAGCGCCGCGCCCACTTCGACGCCGGGCAGTACGTCCGGCAGTGGGGGGACGAAGCGCATCGCCTTGGCTGGTGCATGTACTACATGGGGTGCAAGGGTCCCGAGGCGTACCAGAACTGCCCGACGGTGAGGTACAACGAGGGAACGAGTTGGCCGGTGGGTTCCGGTCACGGGTGCATCGCCTGCGCTGCGCCCAACTTCTGGGACCAGATGACCCCCTTCTACCGCAGGCTGCCCGAGCCCTTCGGCATCACGGTCGAGACGACTGCCGACAAGGTGGGGCTCACGGTGACCGCGGTGACGCTGGGCGGGATCCTGCTCCATACGGTCGGCAGGATGATCAAGAAGCATCCCCAGCCTAAGGAAGAAGAAAAACCCCGGGCAAAAACCGATTGAGAGGATCCGTCATGGCACGAATAGCAATCGATCCCATCACGCGAATCGAAGGACACCTCAGGATTGAGGCGACGGTGGAAGGCGGCAAGGTCGTCGATGCTTGGTCGGCGGGTACGATGTTTCGGGGCATCGAGATCGTCCTCAAGGATAGGGACCCCCGGGACGCCTGGCTCTTCTGCCAGCGGATCTGCGGCGTCTGTACGATGGTCCACGCCCTCGCCTCGGTGAGGGCGGTGGAAAACGCCTTGGAAATCACGATTCCCGACAACGCCCGAATCATGCGGAACATCATCACCGCCATCCAGTTCATCCAGGACCACGTGATCCACTTCTACCATCTGCACGGGTTGGACTGGATCGATATCGTGAGCGCCCTCAAGGCCGATCCCGCCAAGACGGCCTCCGTCGCCAGGTCGATCTCCGACTGGCCCAATTCCGGGACCGCCCTCTTCGCGGCGGTTCAGAAACGGGTGAAGGGTCTGGTGGACAGCGGCCAGCTCGGCCCCTTCGCCAACGCTTACTGGGGCCACCCGGCGTACAAACTCCCCCCCGAGGTCAACCTCCTGGGCGTGGCCCACTACCTCCAGGCGCTGGAGTGGCAGCGCGAGGTCGCCAAAGTCCACGCCCTCCTCGGGTCGAAGAACCCGCATCTCCAGACGTACCTCGTGGGGGGGATCGCCAAGGCTGTCGACCCGAACAGTCAGAACGCGCTCAACGCCGACGGGATCGCCCTGATGGACCAGGCCGCCGCGCGGGCCATCGAATTCGTGGGCAAGGTGTACCTGCCCGACCTCCTGGCCATTGCCTCCTATTACCCGGAGTGGACCGGCTACGGGGCCGGGGTCGGCAACTACCTGACCTACGGCGAGTTTCCCCACGACAACCGGAGCAACAGCGACAACCTGCTTCTGCCACGGGGGATCATCATGGGTAGGGAACTGGGCAAGGTACATCCGGTCGATCAGCAGAAGATCACCGAGTACGTGACCCACTCCTGGTACGACTACAAGGAAGGCGACCAGAAGAGCAAACATCCCTGGGAGGGGGAGACCGCTCCCCGCTACTCGGGGCCGAAGCCCCCGTACGAATTCCTCAATACGGACGCCAAGTACAGTTGGGTCAAGACGCCCAGATACGCCGAAACGCCCATGGAGGTCGGCCCGCTCGCGCGCGTGCTGGTGGCGTACGCATCGGGCCAGAAGCGTACCAAGGAACTCGTCGACACCGCCCTCGCCAAGCTCAAGGTTGGACCCGGGGCGCTCTTTTCGACCTTGGGCCGCGTCGCGGCGCGCGGCATCGAGACGCTCGTCATCGCCGAGGCGATTCCCGGCTGGATTGAGGAACTCGCCACGAACATGACGAAAAAGGGAGACCTGCGCATCCACGAAGGAGGGAAGTGGGAACCGGCGACGTGGCCGGCCGAGACCAAAGGGTACGGCCTGCATGACGCGCCCCGGGGGGCCCTGGGCCACTGGGTGGCGATTGCCGACGGGAAGATCACGAACTACCAGGCAGTGGTGCCGAGCACCTGGAACCTCTCCCCGCGCGACGCGAAGGGGACCCGGGGCCCCGTGGAATCGGCGCTGCTCGGGACCCCGATCGCGGACCCGAAGCAGCCCCTCGAGATCCTCCGGACGGTCCACTCCTTCGACCCGTGCATGGCCTGCGCCGTGCATGTCGTCGACACCCGGGGAAGGGCCGTTGCAACCTACGAAGGAGCGTAAACCATGTCCGGACTGAACGACATCTACGTCTGGGAGTTCCCGGTACGTTTGACGCACTGGGTCAACGTGGTCTGCATCATTACCCTGAGCTTCACCGGTTACTACATCGGCAATCCCTACATCAATAACGTCCACCCCTTCTTTCACGGGGTCCTGAAAGACCAGTGGGTGATGGGATGGATGCGGCTCATCCACTTCTCCACCGCCTACGTCTTCGTCATGAGCGTTCTCCTTAGGGTTTACTGGGGTTTCGTCGGAAACCGGTACGCCCGCTGGAGCACCATGGTCCCCACCACGAAAAAGCGACTCAAGGACTTCTGGCACGACCTCCGCTTTTACCTGCTGATCGATCCCACGCCCCCGATGGTCGTCGGTCATTCTGCAATCGCGGGCGTGGTCTACATAATCCTGTATCTGGGGTACTTCGTCTCCATCGTGACCGGTTTCGCCCTCCTCTCCCAGAGTCACGTCGGACCCTTCTGGCACGTGATGGGCGGCTGGCTCCCGTACTATTTTCCGATCCAGTGGGTGCGGCTGGTTCACCACAGCATGATGTGGCTCCTGATCGCCTTTCCCATCATCCATCTGTACATCGGATGGACGACCGACCTCGTCGAAGAAAACTGCGTGATAAGCTCGATCTTCAGCGGGCACAAGACCTGCCTTAATTGCCGTGAAGAGTAAGACCTGCCTCATCGGGCTCGGCAACATCCTGATGCAGGATGACGGCGTCGGCGTCCATGCGGTGATGGAGATCGAACGGCGTTTTCGCTTCACCCCGGAGATCGACATCGCGGACGGCGGGACCCTGGGGCTTTCACTCCTGCCTCTGATCGCGGAGTGCGCCCGGGTGCTTTTCGTCGACGCGGTAGAAGCGGGGATGGAGGCGGGTGAGATCGTCGTCAGGGAGGGGGAAGAGGTTCCGGCGCTGATGGGATCGCAGGTTTCTGTGCACCAGGCGGGCCTCGCCGATCTCATGTACGCCGCGAGGCTTGCCGGGACGATGCCCTCCGAGGTGTGCCTCGTGGGGATTCAGCCGCAGGCAGTCGACCTCGGCCTGGAGACAACGGCTCTTTTGAAGAACAAACGGGAGGAACTGATACGGACCGTGCTCGCGAGGCTCGATTCTTGGGGCATCGGGGCGGTCGAACGGGTCAATTTTATCCATAAGGAGGGAACATGTATAAAAAATGTTTAGTTCCACTTGACGGCTCCGAGTTGGCCGAGTGTTCGCTGAATCATGTCAAAAACCTGGTTAAAGAGCATACCGTCGGAGAGGTCACGATCCTCAATGTCGTCAAGGTCGATATCCCCTGGGCCGAAATCAACGAGAGAACTATCGGTCTCGATGCGATCAGGAAACCGCTCTTCGCCGCAGCCCGGAAGTATCTCGCGGATGTGGAATCGCGGCTTTCTTCCGAAGGCATCTCCGTGAAAACGGAGGCAATCGAGGGGAACCGCCCCGGCGAGACGATTCTCGACTATGCGCGGGAAAACGGCATCGCACTGATCGTCATGGCCACCCACGGGTACACGGGGTTCAAAAAGCTCTTCTTGGGCAGCGTGGCAACCCGTGTCCTCCATGAGTCCCCCGTACCCGTGCTGTTGATCAGACCGGAATCGTGTCCCGCTTAGGGACATCTGGAGTGGAAAAGTTCAGGAGGAAACCATGGTGCAGTTTGATTTAAGTCCACAGCAAAAAGAGCTCCAGGCAAAGGTCCGTGAATTCGCGGTCAGGGAGGTCCTACCGGCATCATGGTACTACGATGAACAAAACGAGATCCCCCTGTTCCTGCTGCAGAAGGCCTTCGATGCCGGCTTCATGAACGGCGACATCCCGCAGAAATACGGCGGCAGGGGGCTCGGCCTTTTGGACGCGGCGATTCTCACGGAGGAGATCGCCGCGGCGTGCCCCGGCGTGGCCACATCGATCTTCGACAATTCGCTCGGCATGGCGCCGCTTCTGCTCTGCGATAACGAACCACTCAGGACGCGGTATCTCCCGATCATCGCGCATGAGTTCAAACGCATCTGTTTTGCCACCTCGGAGCCGATCATGGGTTCCGATGTGGCCGGGATGCGCTGCAAAGCGGAGAAGCAGGGGGACGATTACATCCTGAACGGCACGAAATACTGGATCACCAACGCCGGTGTTGCGGATTACATGACCGTGTTCGCGACGGTCGATCCGGACAAGCAGCACGAGGGGATCGGCGCGTTCCTCGTGGAAAAGGAATGGAAGGGGGTATCGGTCGGCGCAGCCATCCCGAAACTCGGACAGCGGTGCTCCAACACCGCAGGGATCAAGTTCAAGAACTGCCGGGTTCCGAAGGAAAACGTCATCGCCGAACCGGGGAAGGGGTTTGTCCTCGCCATGAAAACCTTTTCCCGAACCAGGCCCATCATCGGCGCGTTTGCCGTGGGGGCCGCCCGTTCGGCCATGGAATACGCAATCGACTACGCGAAAAAGCGACGGGCCTTCGGGACCAAGATCTCGAACTTCGAGGCAATCCAGTTCAAGATCGCGGAGATGTATCAGAAGGTGGAGACTGCACGCCTGCTCGTCTGGAAAGGTGCGTGGGAAGCGGACTCTGTGATCGACCCCACGGTGAGCGCCTCCATATCGAAATTTTACGCCACGGAAGCGGCCATGGAAGTAGTCAACGATGCCCTGCAAATCTTCGGCGGCTACGGCTATACCAAGATGTTCCCCATCGAAAAGCTGCTCAGGGACATCCGGCTGTTCAGCATCTACGAAGGGACCAGCGAAATCCAGAGGATCATCGTCGCCGGATACGTCCTCAACAGCTACAAACCAGCTATGCCCGCCCTGGAGGATCTGCCTTTGATCCGCGGAATAGATCTGAACGATCCGTCCGCACAAAAAACCCCCGCATGGCGGTGCCGCATGTGCGGGCATATCCACTATGGCGACGAACCGCCCGAGGAATGCCCCTCCTGCTTTTTCCCGAAAACGGCGTTAAAAAAGGTCTGGCCGGTCGCCTGATTCGCAAAAAATCTCCAATGCGCGCCTCCGGGATCCGATTTCCAAGTTGCGCAAAGGTTTCCTTTTCGGCATAAGCGGGTCCACCCGCGATTTCCCCCTTGCAGACAGGGCCCAGGGGCGCTATAAGAAACGGGATCGTTCCCGACCGGAAAGCTTCGTCCATCGGCGGGAGCTTCACTTCCTTCCCGAGGAGGCCCTCTATGGATCAGCTTCGGACGCACCGCTCCTACGTGAGTTACATCGACCGCAGCCGGGAGTACTATGCCGCCCAAGGGTATGACCGGCCTTACGCCTGGGCTCACCACGACGATGTTCCCTTCACCCCGCTCGGGAAGCCGCTTGCCGCTTGCCGGGTGGGGTTGGTGACGACCGCGGGTAGGATGCAGGCGGCGGGGCCAATCTGGATCGGGCCGTTGATGCGGGAGCTCTACGCGCAGCCGGCTGACCCGCCGCCGGCGCGTCTCTTCACGGACGACCTGTCCTGGGACAAAAAAGCGACCCACACCGAGGATGTTGACAGCTTTCTCCCGATCAACCGGCTGGCGGAATACGCCGCCGGCGGCCGCATCGGATCGGCATCGCCCCGGTTCTACGGGGTGCCCACCGACTATAGCCAGAACCGGACGCGGGAACGCACCGCCCCCCAAGTCCTCGCCTGGTGCCGCGAGGACGGCGTTGATGCCGTGCTCCTCGCGGGCCTCTGACCGGTTTGCCACCAGACCGTGAGTCTGGTCGCGCGGCACTTGGAGGCGAACGGCGTTCCCACAGCGGTCATGGGCTCAGCCCGGGACATCGTCGAGGAGTGCGGCGTCGCCCGTTTCGTCTTCACCGACTTTCCCTTGGGAAATCCCTGCGGGAAGCCCCGGGATGCGGCAATGCAGCACACGATCCTGGGAATCGCCCTCGACCTGCTGGAGCGCGCATGGGTGCCGCGCACCACGGTCCAGACGCCTTTTTGCTGGGCAAATGACGCGTGGCGCGATTCCTTCATGCGGGTCGACGAGAGCAATCGCGAGTCGCTTGCCCGGGTGGGCGAGGAGCGCCGCCGACGCCAAGCTGCGGCCAAGGCGGGCCGATAGCCCCTCGGCGGGGCGGATGCCGGAGCGGCTCAATATCGACCCGGTAGACTCCTCCCCGGTGATCAAATCGGGGGAAGGCATCCTGCGCAAGTGCAGTATCCTTAAGCGAGGTGAAATGAAGGAACTCAATCCCGCATACCTTGATCACGTCAACCGCTTAGTCAACAGCAGCCCTTATTTCCAGTTGCTGTCGATGAAGCTCGTCGAGGCGGGGCTCGGCTTCAGCCTGCTGGAGATCGACCTGGCCCAAAAGCATCTACAGCCCTTCGGGTTCGTGCACGGCGGGGTCTTTGCTTCGATCATCGATGCCGCGTCGTTCTGGTCGATATTCCATGAGATCGAAGACCCGAACGCCGGCGCCACCACCGTCGACCTGAAACTGAACTATCTTGCACCGGCCACGTCGGGCAAACTCATCGCCAATGGCCGTCGGATCAAGCTGGGCAAGACGCTGGGATACGCCGAAGCCTCCGTCACCGATCAAACGGGCAGACTCCTCGCCCATGGAACCTCCACGCTCATGATCCTGCCCGAAAACAGCCTGGTGACCGATTCTTCTCTGCCATCCAAGTTCATCACCCCATCACCGTTTGACGATGAGATAGGTTGATACATGATGGATAACGAGATTGCGTCCCAAATCGAAAAAATAGAGCTTACCTTGATGAAAGACGAGATCCTCGGGTTTGATCCGACCATTCTCTCTATTCTGGATAATGTCGAAATCGGAAAGGACGAGATCGAAAATTTGAAGTCCAAGCTCGGTGCCCATATCTTCTCCCATCTGTTCAACATCGCCAATTCCGCTTATCACGGCAGCTTGAAAATGGGTCCGGTCCAGCATTTTTTCGACGTTGTCAACCGCATCGGGCTGCAGCATACAAAGGCGCTGATTATCCTTTTTATCTCAAACAGAATGGCCCGGGGAGACCCGGAGGCGGAGATCATCTTTGCGAAAAATTTTGCCGCTTCCGTTGTGGGAAGAATCATGGCCCGCGGTCTCGGCTTTCGGGACGACAGCGCACAAAAAGTGGAACTCGCCTGCCTCCTGTCGAGTATCGGCGCCTTGATGATGACGGCGTACCGGAATCATTACGACACGGGGGATTTTGCCGTATCCGATGACTTTATCGAACAGAATCATCGATACCTCACCGAACGGATCATCCGGAGATTTCAACTTCCCGAGTATCTCAATGAGATGATCATGACCGATTGTCTCGTCCTGGAACGCATGGGGATCGGCCTGCCCACGGTCGTAAAGCTGGCAATCGCCTTTGTGGACTGGTCTTTCCGGACCATGGATAACAAGTTTGTGTTTCGGACTCCGCAAGCTACGCTGGATGACAAATCCACGCCCTCCCTCGCCTCGATCATCGAAGAGCAGTTTCTCGCCGCAGGCATGAAGAAATACCTGATTATTTTGCCGGAAACGACTTGCATACCCCCGCAGGGGCGCTGAATCCGCCAGCGAGCCCTTCCCCGCAGCTTGCTGCGGGGTAAGCGAGCAGTGGCGAATGGTTTGTTCCTCTTAAGGCCCGGCCATCGTGCGGAAGGGAGAAATCCGGTGGCAGGTCAGCGCGAAGGGGGAGAGGGAGATGACGACCGGGCACGCCTGATCCCCTCCTGAAAGGGGGTCCGGATCACCCCGGCCTCGGTGATGATGGCCGTGATCAGATCGTGCGGCGTCACGTCAAAGGCGGGATTCCAGACGGCGACCCCCTCCGGGGCCATCCTCGTACCGCCGACGTGGGTCACCTCATCGGCGGCGCGCTCCTCGATCGGGATCGCCTCGCCGTCGGGAAGCTGTGCGTCGCTCGTGGAGAGGGGGGCGGCGACGTAGAAGGGGATTCCGTGCGCCCGGGCGAGGACCGCCAGGCCGTAGGTCCCGATCTTGTTGGCCGCATCGCCGTTGGCGGCGATTCGGTCCGCCCCGACGATCACCAGATCGACCTCGCCCTTCTTCATCAGAAATCCCGCCATGTTGTCCGTGATCAGCGTACAGGGAATCCCCTCCCGGACGAGTTCCCAGGCGGTCAGGCGCGCCCCCTGGAGGACAGGGCGGGTCTCGTCGGCGTACACGTGGACCTTCTTCCCCTCTTCGACGGCCGCCCGGATCACGCCAAGGGCGGTCCCGTAACCGGCGGTGGCGAGCGCGCCGGCGTTGCAGTGGGTGAGGATCCGCGCCCCGTCCGCGATCAGCCCGCAGCCGGACCGACCGAGCCGGCAGTTGGCTGCGATCTCCTCCTCGCCGATCCGGACCGCTTCGGCGACCAGGCGCTCCCGAAGCTGCCCGAAGGGGTCGCCGTCCGTCGGCACCCCTGAATCGGGCAGGGCATCCAGCGCCGCGTCACAGCACTGCTGCATCCGCTCGATCGCCCAGAAGAGGTTCCGGGCCGTCGGGCGCGCGGCCCCGAATTGCCGGCAGATCTCCGCGAAGGCGTCACGGAAGGCCGCGGCGGCGTCGATCGAACGCGCGCCCAGGGCGATCCCCATCGCCGCGGCGACGCCGATCGCGGGGGCGCCACGGACCGTGAGGTCCCTGATCGCCGCGATGACCTGGCGGAAATCGGTGCAGGTGACGTACCGCTCCACGAGCGGGAGAGCCCGCTGATCGATCATCACGACGGCGCCGTCCTGCCAGAAGACGGTTCGGATTGTCTTTTCGAGTTCCATAGATAGAAGAATTTTTCAGCCCGCGAGCATCTTCTTCAGGAGGTCGTTGATGAGCTGGGGATTTGCCTTTCCCTGGGTCGCCTTCATCACCTGGCCGACGAAGAAACCGAAGACCTTCTCCTTCCCGGCCCGGTACTGGGCAAGCTGCGCGGGGTTCTTCGCGATGACCTCGGCGATCGCCTCGGTCAGGGCGCCCTCGTCGGTAATCTGGACGAGGCCCTTCTCCTTGATGATCGCCCCCGGGGCGGCGCCGGTCCGGTACATCTGCTCGATCACCTCCTTGGCCATCTTCCCGCTGATTGTCCCTTCCTTGATGAGGCCGATCAGCTCGGCGAGTGCGGCCGGCGTGATCGGGCAGGCGTCGATTGCCTTCTTCTCTTCGTTGAGGAAACGCAGGACGTCTCCCATCACCCAGTTGCTGGCGATCTTCGGTTCGCCAGAGAGGCGGACGACCTCCTCGTAGTAGTCGGCCAAGGCCCGGCTTGCCGTCAGGACGCCCGCGTCGTAGGCGGGGATCTGGTAGTCGCGGACGAACCGTTCCCGTTTTTCCAGGGGAAGCTCCGGCAGGGTCGCACGGACCGCTTCGACCCAGGCGTCGTCGATGACCACCGGTACGAGATCGGGGTCGGGGAAGTACCGGTAGTCGTGGGCCTCCTCCTTGCTCCGCATGGGGTGGCTCACCCCCGCCGTATCATCCCAGAGGCGGGTCTCCTGGACCACGGTGCCGCCCCCTTCGAGGATGTACTGCTGGCGCCTGATCTCGTATTCCAGGGCGCGCTGGACGTTCCGGAAGGAGTTCATGTTCTTGAGCTCCGCCCGCGTCCCGAAGGTCTCGCTCCCCTTCGGGCGGAGCGAGACGTTCGCGTCGCAGCGGAAGCTCCCCTCCTCCATGTTCCCGTCGCAGATCTCGAGATAGACGAGGATCTCGTGGAGGCGCCTGAGGTAGGCCGCCGCCTCTTCGGCGCCGCGGATGTCCGGCTCGCTGACGATCTCGATAAGCGGAACCCCGGTTCGGTTCAGATCGACGTGGCTTACGGGGTTGAACTCATCGTGCATGAGCTTCCCCGCGTCCTCCTCCATGTGGATCCGGGTGATCCCGATCTTCTTTTTACCGCCGTTCAGCTCCACCTCGATCCAGCCGTGCTCGGCGGGCGGTTGGGCATACTGGGAGATCTGGTACCCCTTGGGGAGGTCGGGGTAGAAGTAGTTCTTCCTGGCGAAGAGACATTCCCGGTTGAGCCGGCAGTTGGTCGCCAGGGCCATCTTCATCATGTAATCCACGACCGTCTTGTTGAGGACTGGCAGAACCCCGGGCATGCCGAGACAGATGGGGCAGGTGTGCGAGTTGGGCGTCGCCCCGAACTTCGTGGAGCAGCCGCAGAAGATCTTCGCCTCCGTGAGGAGCTGGGCATGGACCTCCAGCCCGATAACCGGTTCGTATTCCATTACAGCGAGGGTCTCCTTTTCTCGATATTGGCGGCCTTCTCGAACGCCCGGGCGATCTGGATCAGGCGCCCCTCCTGGAAGTGGCCCGCCAGGAACTGCACCCCGATGGGGAGGCCGCCCGAGGTGAACCCGCAGGGAACGGAGATCCCCGGAATTCCGGCCAGGTTTGCCGAGATCGTAAAGATATCGGAGAGGTACATCTGCATCGGATCGTCGGTCTTCTCGCCGATCCGAAAGGCCGCGGTCGGCGTCGTCGGGGTGAGGATGACGTCGCAGCCGGTGAACACCCGGTCGAAGTCCCGCTTGATCAGGGCCCGGACCTGCGAGGCCTTCTTGTAGTAGGCGTCGTAGTAGCCCGACGAGAGGGCGTACGTCCCGAGCATGATCCGCCGTTTCACCTCGGCGCCGAATCCCGCGGAGCGGGTCTTCTTGTACATGTCGAGAAGTTCGCGGCTCCCTTCCGATCGAAACCCGAACCGCACGCCGTCGTAGCGGGCGAGGTTCGAGCTCGCCTCCGCCGGGGCGACGATGTAGTAGACGGCGAGACAGTATTGGGTGTGGGGGAGCGAAACCTCGGCGCACCGCGCCCCCGCCTGCTCCAGGACCGTTATCGCCCGGCGGACGGCCGCCTCGACCTCGGGGTCGATCCCGGCGACGAAGTATTCCTTCGGGATCCCCACCTTCCACCCCTCGACCCCGCGGCCAAGGAACCGGCGGTAATCGGGGACCTCCTCCGGAACCGACGTCGATTCGCGCGGGTCATACCCGGCGATGACGTTCATGACGGTGGCGCAATCCTCGACATCCTTCGTGAAGGGGCCGATCTGGTCGAGCGACGAGGCGAAGGCGATGAGCCCAAAGCGGGAGACCCGCCCGTAGGTCGGTTTCATCCCGACGACGCCGCAGAGGGCCGCCGGCTGGCGGATCGAGCCGCCGGTGTCGGAGCCGAGGGCGGCGATGCACTCATCGGCGGCCACCGCCGCCGCGGAGCCGCCGCTCGACCCGCCGGGGATCCTCCCGAGATCCCAGGGGTTCCGGGTCGTGCCGTAGTGGGAGGTCTCGGTCGAGGAGCCCATGGCGAACTCATCCATGTTCGTCTTCCCGGTGAACACGGCCCCGGCCGCCCGGAGCTTCTCCACGACGGTCGCGTCGTAGGGGGGGATGAAGTTGTCGAGGATGCGCGAGCCGCAGGTCGTGCGGTACCCCTGCGTGCAGGTGATGTCCTTCAGGGCGATGGGGATCCCGGTGAGCGCCCCAGCCTCACCCTTTTTTATCTGCTCGTCCGCACGCTCCGCTTCTGCGAGGGCCGACTTCCGCATCAGGCTGATATAAGCCCGGACGTCCTTTTCCACGGCGTCGATCCGCCCGAAGACCGAGGCGGTTATCTCGGTGGCGGTCGTCTCACCCGCCCGGAGTTTGTCCTGCAGTTCGTGAATCGTTAACTCATGTAATTCCATTGTCTTTTTATTCCTTATCGGTATGCCGCATCTTGCCTAAAATCAGTCATGTACGTGTCATTGTGGCGGGTTAGCAAAAAACCCCCACGCAAGGCGCGGGATGCCCCAGGAGTGAGGGGGACTTACCCCCTACGCCGGAATGACGAGGGCGAAAAGCAACGCAGCATCCGGGCTTTTTCCGAAGCCGCCCCCATTATTCGATCACCTTCGGGACCTGAAAGCAATTCCCCCGCGCCTCGGGCGCGTTGGCCAGGGCGGTCTCGACGGGCAGCGACTCGCCGACCGTGTCTGCCCGGAAGGCGTTCTTCTGGGCGATGGCATGGGTCATCGGCTCGACGCCGGTCGTGTCGACCTCCTGGAGCGTGTCCATATACCGGAGGATGGCATTGAGTTGCGACGTAAACCTCACCGTCTCCTCCCCATCGAAGGTCAGCCTCGCCAGATTCGCCACATAGGCTACTTCATCGGTACTGATCTTGGTTGTTTCCACGGGATCTCCTCTTTTTTATTCACTCAGGACCGGCCAGTAGGGCTTGAACTGCTCCCGCACCCGTCCGATCAAGATATCGGCCTTTTCGTCGGTCCCGGCGGCCAACCGAACCAGCGTCTCCTCCGTCGCGCATGTCTCCCCCAGAAGCTCGAGCAGGACCGACCGGACGCACTTGGTGAGCCCCTGGATATGATACCCCCCTTCGAGGATCAAGACCAGACGCCCGCCGCAGGACGCCTCCGCCAGATTGAGGAGGACCCGGGTCAGGCAGGCAAACCCTTCGGGAGTCACCCGCATATCGCCCAGCGGATCGCCGATGTAGGGATCGAACCCCGCCGAAACCAGGATGATCTCCGGCCTGAATGCCAGGGCGACGGGCGACAGGATGTCGCGGAAGAGGCGGACGTAGAGGGCGTCATCCGCACCCCCCCGCAGGGGGATATTGAGCGTGTAGCCGAGCCCGGCTCCCCGGCCCATCTCCGACATGGCGCCGGTACCGGGATAGCCGGGGGATTGATGGGTCGAAAAATAGAGGACTTGCCGGTCCTCGTAAAAGGCTTCCTGAGTCCCGTTCCCGTGATGGAGATCCCAGTCGACGATCAGGATCCGTTCCATCCCCCGCCGGGCAATGGCATCCCGCGCACCGACTGCAATATTGTTAAAGATACAGAACCCCGCCGCCACCGCCGCCTGGGCATGGTGGCCCGGCGGCCGGACCAGGGCAAAGGCGTTGTCCGTCTCCCCGGAAACCACGCTGCCGATGGCGTTTATGACGCCGCCCGCCGCGAGCCGCGCGACATCGTATGTCTCGGCGGTCGTTATCGTGTCGGGGTCGAGCATGAAGAGCTTCTCCCCGGCTGTGGCGGCAATCCTGTCGATATACGCCGGCAGGTGGACCCGCTCCAGTTCCTCGCGCGTGGCCTCGCGTGCCTCGATCCCGCTGAATTTCCATCCCATATCGGGATTGTCGAGCATCTCGTAGATCGAAGCAAGCCGTTGGGGCGTCTCGGGATGGGAAAATTCGGTTCCGTGCCGTAAATACCGACAGTCCTTAACAATTCCCGCATTCTTCGACATCGGCCCTGTTCCCCTGTCGGTCAACTTCCGCTTCCGCTTCAAACCGGAATCGCTTCTACCACAAAAGCCTTTAAATAGCAAAAGATTTCGCATCCGGAGGCGCGTTGGAAAAGGCATTGACAAACATTTCCGACTGCGGGTATAAGGGCCATTCGGAAGGAAAGCAGCGAGCTTTCGAACCGCCGAAAAAGAATGAGGTGAGGTCATGTTCGGTATCGGTATGCCGGAGCTGTTGGTGATCGCGGTGATCGCCCTGCTCGTGGTGGGACCAAAGAAGCTGCCCGATATTGCGAAGGCCCTGGGGAAGGGCCTCTCCGAGTTCCGCAAAGTCACCGAGGAAGCCACCGATACGATCAAGGAGACGCTGAAAACGGACGAGATTAAAAAGGACATGAACGACATCAAGGATTCGCTGCTCTACGGCAAGTAGGAAGAAAAGAACGC
>VFSW01005683.1_pt1 | contig 18419 bp, 14 predicted proteins | sample 5358111 | NCBI WGS metagenome assembly VFSW01 (sample SAMN11554181, study PRJNA540505) | mine drainage metagenome | isolation source: sediment from site ElyBrook_90M | place: USA: Ely Copper Mine, Vershire, VT | collected 2017 | reverse complement strand
GGGAAAGCCTCCCTGTTGAGATGGCACGATAAAGCCAGCTCGTGAGAAGGAAGATTGTTATCGTTTTTCCGGACGGAAATCTTAGTACCTGCCTTCACTATTCTCAGATTCTGATACAGGTAACGGAAATCATCAACGGGGCACGGAATGGCAGTTATCTCATCCCCTGTTTTAAGCAGGCGGCTTTCAGGAAAATCTGTCCATCGCGATATGACTTCAGCCTCTTTCTTCCCCGGTCTGAGGTCATCGATCCGGGAGTTCCTGAGAGAAGGCTTCGGTGACGTACCTTCGGTTTTCATCATGGCTGTAATAAATAAGCCCTCGCCCTTTAATTTATTAGGATAAAAGCCGTAGCCATAAATTCCCATATAATCTATTTCAGTAATACCCGGAAAAGCTTCTATGTTCATCCTCAGGCATTCAGCTTTATGTTTAGCTGTAAGCCACCTGATGTTTTCCTCGTTCTCATCAGGATTAAAAGTGCAGGTGCTGTATATCAGAATGCCATTCTCCTTTAAAGCAGGCCAGACATCCATAAGGATCCTTTTCTGTCTCTCCGAACAATGAGCTGCGTTTTCCGCCGACCATTCCTTAACAGCAACCCTGGTTCTGAACATCCCTTCACCGGAGCAGGGGGCATCCACAAGAATTACGTCAAAGTAACCGGTCAGTTTTCCGATCACCGAAGGATCATTCTGGGAAACCAGGGTATTCCCGTTGCCCCATTTGGTGATTGTCTCAGCCAGTATTGATGCCCTCGGCCTTATTACTTCGTTGGCAACAAGCAATCCTGATGGCCCTATTAATTGTGACAAATGGGTGCTTTTACCCCCGGGGGCTCCGCAAAGATCAAGTACCCGGATATTCCCGGCAGGAATTACAGCCTGCCTGAAAGCTTCTTCAATGAACATACCTGACGCTTCCTGAGGGTAGTAACAGCCTGAATGAAACAGCGGATCAGAAGTATAGGATGGTCTGGCTGAAAGATAAAACCCGTTTGCGCACCATGGCACATTTTCTGCACCCAGTGGCCTTCTTCTCCATTTTGATGGATTGATCCTTATACTTACAGGAGAGGGTTCCTCCAATGCATTTATCAGAGCCTGCGAATCTATGTACTTCTGTCCCGCAATTCTTTGTTTAAATTCTTCGGGAAGCATCTGTATGATAACTCTTTAGTTTATATTTAGAAAGCACGCAACAGGCAATTATAATTGTAATACGGGCGTCTTTTTCCCCGGTAAAATATTTTCCGGGCAGATTCATCATACCTGCAGAGTATTTTTACTGCTCTTTCTCCAGAAATAGAATACAGGTATCCCAAGGAGCACTATTCCCAGACCAGGGAAAGTATAATCTGGCTTATAGATCAGCAGAATTACAGAGATTGCCGTGGTTGTAAGAATATAAATTGCAGGAATTACGGGGTATCCAAATGCTTTATACGGCCTCTCTATATCCGGTTTCTTCACTCTCAGGATAAATATTGCCAGTATTGTAAGAGTAAAGAATATCAGTACAGCGAAGATAACGTAATCAAGCAGGTCACTATATGTTCCTGATAAACATAGCAATACTGACCATACACCCTGAAGAGCAATAGCGAATCCGGGGACACCTTTTTCATTTATTTCGCCCACCTTTCTGAAAAACAGGCCGTCCTTTGCCATGGCATAATAAACTCTTGGTCCTGCCATAATAAGACCATGGTTGCAACCGAACGTACTTATCATAATGAATATTGCCATTATAATAGCAGCATATTCCCCGAATACCACGCTCATGGCAGATGTGGCAACCCTGTCATCAGTAGCGAACTGGATACCCCTGCTCAGCACGTCAGTTCCGGTTGGTGAACCTGACAAAGGGAGTATCTTGATATAGACAAAGTTGGTGAGAAGATAAATTACAGACACCAGCAAGGTGCCGAAGAAAAGACTCAGCGGCACATTCCGTTTCGGGTTTATGACCTCTCCGGAAAGATAGGTGACGTTATACCAGGCATCAGCTGAAAACAGGGAACCGACAAGCGCTGTCCCGATAGCTGCCACCAGAGCGAAACCTGCAAGAGGGATGACCTGGTTACCTGCTCCTATCTTTCCTGCCTGCCAGAAAACCTCCTTATTTATCTCAAGGGAGTTAATGTTTTTGGTAGCAAGAAATCCTATAGCTATAAAACCGAAAAGAGCAATGACCTTCGTGGATGAAAAGATATTTGCCACTGTCTTTCCAATTACAATACCTCTTGTGTTGAGCCATGTAAGAAATGAGATCATGATAATGGCTATAACCATTGTGGTGTTGAGCTTGACCGGACCGAGCTGAAACAGTATGTTCCTTTCGGAGATCCAGGGAAACAAAACACCCGAGAATTTTGCAAAGGCAACTGCAACAGCTGCTATCGAACCGCACTGAATAACAAGGAAAGTTGTCCAGCCGAAGAGAAATCCGATCAAGGGATGATAAGCTTCCCTTAGGTAGACATACTGTCCCCCGACATGGGGCATCATTGATGCAAGCTCACCATAGCTCAAAGCCCCGATGACGGTTATGATCCCCGTTATCAGCCATACCACCATCAGCCAGCCCGGGGATCCGACGGTTCTGGCAATGTCGGCGCTCACAATGAAAATGCCTGAACCGATCATTGCTCCTGCAACAATTGACATCCCGTCGAAAAGGTTGACCCGTTTCTGAAGAAGGTGGTTTTCTTTCTGCATTGTATCAGATTATATCCAACAAAAATAATTATTCAAATGAGACTACCTATCAGAATTTTAATTCTGATGCTATTTTATAAAATCAATCTGCCGGTTGAAATAATTAATTTGTTTCAGTCAGGAAAGTGGTTAAATTTGTTACCACCCACTTAATAAAAATCTTTCAGTATGATTAAGAAACAGAGTTTTTGTCAGTCATTGATTAAGATATTCCTTTGCGGAGTCATCTTTTCATTTTCAACTGCCGGCATGGCAAAAGATAAGCCTCTTATCTTTCCCATCCCGCAGCAGCTCAAAGTAACTCAGGATATATTCAGAATTGACGAATCCGTATCCATTCTTGTACCTGAGAATGCCAGTACACAGGATATATCACTGGCCAGGGGACTTGTACGGGAACTGAGTGATAAATACGGGGTTGCATTAAAGATTAAAGCTGTCAGCGACATTCCTGAGAATGGAAGATATATAATAATGGGAACATTGAATAATCAGCTTATCCGGAAATACAGCAGTAACAACAAGGTCGGTTTAAACGATAAAAAACCTGGTCCTGAGGGTTACTTATTGCATGTAGGGAAAAACAATGTCGTTATTACCGGATGGGATGATCCGGGAGCTTTTTTCGGATTTCAGTCGCTGCGCCAGTTAATGATGGCCGGCAGCGGGAAACAGATACAGGGGATGGATGTAACTGACTGGCCGGAGATGCCTTTCCGGGGTATCAGGTTGTATGTCCCGGGTCCTGAAAACCTTGCCTTCTTCAAAAGGTTCCTCAGTGATTTTATGGCGCTGTATAAATACAACAAGGTCATTATTGAGCTCAACTGCATGAGGCTGGACAGACATCCTGAGGTTAATGCAGGCTGGATAGAATTTTCAAAGGAGCTTAAATACAGCCGCTCAAATTCAACGCTGGGTCTTCACGGCGAGGAGAAAAATTCAAGTCATTATGATGCGGGCGACGGATATATAATTGAAAAAAATGAGGTAAGAGAAATCGTCGATTATGCCAATCAGAACTTCCTGGAGGTTATTCCTGAAATACCCTCCCTTACTCACGGGTACTACCTTCTCACAAGACATCCTGAACTTGCCGAATATCCGGGAGATAAATGGCCCGATACCTACTGCCCTTCAAATCCGGCATCATACGACCTGATGTTTGATGTTTATGATGAATATATTGATGTTATACATCCCAGGATGGTCCATATCGGACATGATGAATGGTGGGGTGCACCCAATGGCGTATGTCCTCTCTGCAAAGGAAAGGATCATTCAGTTCTTTTTGCCCAGGACGTAAACAAGATACACAGCTATTTTGCAAGAAAGGGTATTAAAATCGCGATGTGGGGCGATTATCTGCTTGAAAGTGTCAGAGATACACTTGTACAAAACAGGGTCTCCTCGACCGGAATGAAATATCAGACCCCGGGAGCTGTCCGTCCGGAGATCGTAAAGGAATCTATCCCGAAGGATATTCTCATTTTCAACTGGTTCTGGGACGATCCTGCAAAGGAGATGGAGCTTGACAAGTTCGGCTTTACCCAGATATACGGTAATTTCACAACCGCTATCACCAACTGGGATGAAAGGATAAAGAAAGCCAATATGACAGGTGGTGCACCGTCGTCCTGGGCTTCAACAAATGAATATAATTTCGGGAAAGACCTTATTCTTGATTGTCTGGGCTGTGCAAACCTGCTCTGGTCAACTCACACATTAAGCCAGACTGATCTGGGTGAAATTGTCAGGGGCATGATGCCGGCTGTCAGAGCCGGATTGCATGGCGAAAGAATTCCAAGTGAAGATGGTGATCCTGTCGTTGCAGTGGATATATCAAAGTACATGAATCTGCCTGCAGATTCAAAACTCTTTGGCATTCAGCTTAACAATTTAAAATCAGGAGAGGTCCGCTCGGGATCAAAAGTATTCACTCTTTCAGGCAAGGCTCAGCAAACGGGGAATCGTCTTGTCTGTGCAGGCTCTGCCGGAAAGGATAAGAATCCTCTCCCGAATACCGTTAAGGGTATAAAAATAAATGATGATGTCAGCAGCCTCATCTTTCTGCAGGCATGTGCAAGACCTTCTGCCAATCAGAAGGCTTATTTCAACATACCCGATTTCTTCGATTCTGCAGACCTTCTGGGATGGTATGAAATTGTCTATGAAGACGGATTTAAGGAGAATGTTCCGATCCAGTACGGTGTAAACATTCTTGAATGGAACCCCGGCGGTGAAAAAAGTCTCGATAAGAGAGAAGGAGATACCGGATCGCCACAGAGCGCATATTGTTATGAGGGTGATCCTGTCGAATGCTCTTCAGATATGAAAAACAGCCCTGTTACATTCTTTGCCTTTGAATGGGTAAACAAAAGGTTCGGGAAAGTTATTAAGGAAGTTAACCTCTGCGGATCAGTAAACTATCAGGCTCAGCAGCAGGACTACGGGAAAGTGGTATCGGAGCCGATGGCCAGCAATGCAATACTTCTTGCAGGCATCAGTAAGGTGGTAAAACGAATGCCTTTTGTCCCGAAATAATAGGCGTCAGCGAAAAAGATTTAATATATTAGTTTAAGATCAGGAGGAATCATTGTGGAAAATAAAATCAGATGGGGTGTCATCGGATCAGGAGGAATAGCAAGAAGAAGGACTATTCCTGAAGGCATAGTGCGTGCTGATAATGCAGTACTCGCTTCAGTTTATGACATAAACGGTGAAGTGAACAGGGCTGTTGCTGAACAGTTTAGTGCCAGGGCTGCAGGCAGTGTCGATGAGCTAATTGATTCGGGAATCGATGCAATATATGTTGCCTCCCCGGTAAATATGCATTTTGATCATGTCGTTGCCTGTGCAAAGGGAAAGAAGCATGTTTTATGCGAAAAGCCTCTCGGCATGACCACTGCTGAAACTGAGAAAATGATTTCATCATGCAATGAAGCAGGAGTAAAACTGGGTACTTCTTTTATGATGAGATTCCTGTCCCAGCATCAGGCGGCTCTTCAGATGATAAAGGATGGGAAACTGGGGAAACCTGTCTATGGCCGGGCACAGCTCTCCTGCTGGTATCCTCCCCTTGAAGGCGCCTGGAGACAGGATCCGGCCTCGGGAGGAGGCGGATCTCTTATGGATATGGGAAGCCATTGTATAGATCTGCTCGGCATGTTTTTCGGTAAAATAAAAAGTGTGAGCTGCTTTATTAACAATAATGTCCATTCTTATAAATCCGAAGACAGCGCCGTGGTCTCTTTGTTTTTTGAGAACGGAGCGATGGGCACGGTAGATACATACTTCTGTATTCCCGATAACAGCAGTAAGAATATGCTTGAACTCTATGGATCAAAAGGCAGTATCCTTGCAAAAGGAACTATCGGACAGGGTGATGCAGGGGAGATGCTAGCCTATCTGGAACAGGATAGTTCAGGATATAACGCACAACAGGTCAGGGATATGAGTAAAGGTATAGCTGTGAATCCATCTCCCGTGAATACATATCGTTCTGAAATTGAAGAGTTCAGTTCTGCTATACTTGAAAAGAGAGAACCTTTGAACAGTGTGCAGCTGGGCCTGGAAAGCCAGAAAATCCTGGCCGCCTGCTATGAATCAGCCAGAAAAGGAAAGATCGTAAATATTAACTGAGAATGGTAATGGAAAAGATTGCTCTCGGAATATTTTCCCATCCCGATGATGCAGAGATGGTATGCGCCGGAACGCTCTCATTATTAAGGAAGGCCGGCTGGGAAGTACATATCGCCACAATGGCTCCCGGCGATAAAGGGACCGCGGAGCATTCCAGGGAGGTAATAAGCCGCATAAGGAGAGCAGAGGCTGCCAGGGCTGCCGATGTCATCGGGGCATCTTACCATTGTCTTGAACTGGAAGATGTTTACATCCTGTACGATCGCGATTCCATCAACAGGACTACAGCTCTTCTCCGTACTATTCGGCCTTCGCTTGTTTTTACCGCAAGTCCGAATGATTATATGGTAGACCACGAGCTTACAAGTATGATCGTTCAGACAGCATGCTTTTCATCAGGAATAAAAAACATGGAGGTGGACGTTGCCCCGTATGAACCTGTCCCCTACCTCTATTACTGCGACCCCATGGAAGGAAAAGACATATTCGGGAAAGCAGTTGTTCCGTCATTGTATGTCGACATCACAAATGAAATAGAGGTAAAAGAGAAGATGCTTGCAAGGCATGAAAGTCAGCGAAACTGGCTTCTCACGCATCATAAGATTGATGAGTATCTTCTGGCAATGAAACGCTTTGCAGGAAAAAGGGGACTCGAGATATCAGTGGAATATGCAGAGGGATTCAGACAGCATCTGGGACATGGTTTCCCCCAGGATAATATTCTTCCTGATATTCTTGGAAAAAAGGTACTGATAAAAACAAAGAGATGACAAATAACCGAAGGGAATTCATTAAACGATCAAGCCTGGCAGGCCTGGCTGTAACAACAATACCGATCCTGAAAAAATTACAGGGAATAATATCTACTGCTCCTATGGAAAATGAAATAAAATTTTTGAGCCCGACAGATGGCGATATGCTTACCGGTTACGACGGTAAGATCTCAGACGGGAATTTGATTATAAGCGTGAAAATCTCCGCTCCTTCAGATATGCGGTTAAAAATCAATGGAATTCCTGCAATCTCCTCCGGGGGCAGTATAACAGCTGATATCCCGCTGAAAGAATATAAAAACAGGGTTGAGGCACAGGACTCTGTATCCGGACAGAAAAAAACAATCACTGTATACTGGCTGAAACATGCTGAAAACAGGTATCGTCTGTCGCTTGACGATAATATCTTCTTTCTGAAGGATATAAACGAAAATTCAGCCGCATACAGATCAATATTTGAAAATCCATACCTGGGTTTTCTAAAACAGGTACATGACACATTCGGAACCAGGATACATCTCAATTTATACTACCAGACAGATGGCTTCAACCTGTCACAAATGACCGGGAAATTTAAGAATGAGTGGAAGGAGAATGCTGCCTGGCTGCGGTTGAGCTTTCATGCACTTCAGAATGATCCGGACCGTCCGTATTTAAATGCCGGCTATGACCAGGTAAAGAATGACTGTATAAAGGTTAAGGAGCAGATCAGAAGGTTTGCAGGTGAAGAGCTCATGGATTCTGTCACCACGCTTCACTGGGGAACGGCCTCGGTCGATGGCTGCAGAGCTCTGAGAGATGAAGGATACACCGCCCTGGCCGGCTATTTTAACGCTGAAGGTCCTGATACCGTTTCATATTATCTCAATGATGAAAAGAGACTTCATGTGAATAACCGTTTCCTCTGGAAAGATGAGAGTGAAGGCATTATTTTTTCACGGCTGGCCCTTGTAATAAATACGGTCAGACTTGAAGAGATCGTGCCCTGGCTTGATGCTCTCAGAAGCAATAACCATAAACCGGCATATATTGACCTGATGATCCATGAACAGTACTTTTATTCCTTTTACAAAGATTATCAGCCCGACTACCGGCAGAAAGTAATGACTGCCGTCAAATGGGCCGCTGATAACAGTTACAGGCCGGCATTCCTGAGCGAATGTGTCTTTAGTTAATACCTATACAACAAACTTATATTCAAGATAATGAACCGGAAATTAAGTATGCTTGCACCCGACTGGTGGGATTTTACAACTTTGCCGGATGAACTGCTGAATGAAGCAGCCAGGCTCACACAAAAAGAGATGATTAAGCTTTCCAGGGAAGGCTTCAAAGTAGTTTTCTACGATACCATTGAAGATTTTTACCTCGCTGAAGCGTTGGAGTACATAACTGCCTGGAAACAGGCAACCCCTGACCAGCCAGTTGGTATATGCGGGCCAATCGGGCCCACCGAGCAGCTTCCCCTGGTTGCGCGTATGGTAAATGAATTGCAGATCAGCCTGTCAAACGCCCATTTCTGGGGTATGGATGAATGGTATGTCAATGGCAGGGAGCTTGACGCCACTCATCCGCTATCGTTTGAGAAAGCCGACAGGGATCTCTGCTTTAACAGGATCGGCAGGAAATACCGGATCCCTGATTCGAACCTTCATTTTCCAAAAGCCGATACAGGAGAGTATATACGCAGCTGGGAGAGTGGTATCCGGTGCGCGGTAATGCAGGGAGGACAGGGAGATACGAAGCATTGGGCATTTAACGATCCATTCAAAAGAGAAGGGAAATATAAGAATGCACCTCCGTCGCCGGAAGAATTCAGAAAACTGACCACCCGGGTCGTTGATCTTCATCCCATAACAGTGATGCAGAATGCAAGGACAAGCGCAGGAGGTGTGGTCACAGGAATTCCTGTTCAGGCTCTCACCGTAGGTCCCGTTCAGACATGGCTGGCGGAAAAAGTTTCAATATGGCACGCCGGAACTCATGATAATCCTTTCGGACAACGGCTTACAGCGCTTATGGTAGGCAGAAAAATAATGGATAGCTCGGTGCCTATGTCCCTGCTGGCTGATCATCCGAATGTTCAATTTAATTATTTCACTGGTGGGCTCGGTGTATGCCAGACTGAAATGCACTGATCACTTTCTTTATGTAAAATATCAGACTCACATTTAAAATCTCAATAAGATGGAAAAAACTAAAGAAGTACTTTTTACCGGTTCCGATACGGAAGGCGGGATCACCTCCGGATATAACATGAATGATGGAGTTAAGCTAAAGGTCCCCTACTCTTTCTTCGGTTCAATATATGATGAGGATGAGGAAAGGGCAGTGAAAATTGCAATGGCACAGGAGTCCCAGACAATGGGACCACAGGTGACACTGTTCCAGAGGGAATTTGCAAAACTCTTTGAGGTAAAGCATGCTCTGGCGGCAAGCAATTGCACAACCGCTATGCATGCAGCCACACAGGCTTTCGGCATAGGCAAAGGTGATGAGGTGATTGTTACGCCCAATACATTTATCGCCACCTCTCTTGTAATTTTAAAGGAAGGGGCAAAACCCGTTTATGCTGATATTGATCCCCGAACCTTTAATATTGATCCGGGGCAGATTGAGGATAAGATAACTTCCAGAACTAAAGCTATTTATGTGGTTCATTATGCGGGACAGATGTGCGACATGGATCCTATAATGAAAATTGCGAGGAAGCATAAGCTATTCGTACTTGAGGATTGTGCTCATGCAGTGGGTTCAAAATATAAAGGCCGGCCGGCCGGGAGCATAGGAGATGTTGGTTGTTTCAGCTTTCATTCGCTTAAGAACATTACAACCCTCGGGGAGGGTGGAATGATTACGACAAACAGCGACGATCTGGCCGATAAACTTCAGCGGATGAGAGTGATGAGCATAACGCACTGGAATCCTTACCAGACCAGATTTGAATTTGCGGGTTATAAAATGGAAAAGAAAGATGTCAAAGATTACTGGCTCCCGTCACATTTCGATGTTATAGATGACAACGGGAAATGGGGCTGCAACTACAGGATGAATGAATCACAGGCAGCAGTCGGAAGGGCACAGCTGAGGAAGCTCGATATGCTTATTACCAAAAGACGGGAAAACAGCCATTATCTTAATGAGGGTTTAAAGAATATAAAAGGCATCAGGGGAGTATACGAAGATCCGAACTGCTTTCATTCTTTTCATCTTTATGCCATGCTGGTAAAGCAAGACGAGCTTGGCGGATCAAGGGATGATTTTATGAGAGTTCTCTACCAGCAGGAAGGGATCCAGGGGATCCAGCATTATCAGCCGAATTATCATTTTTCAGGTCTGAAGAAGATGTACAAATATCCTGATAAGCTCTGTCATTTTGCCGAGAAATTCTTTTATGATGAGCACACCTGCCTTCCGATGCATCCCCGGTTAACCAGGCAGGATCTGGACATGATAATCGAAGGAGTCAGAAATGCCGCCAATAAGGTGAGAAAATGATAAAAGAGGAATTATTCAGGTATATCGGTAATAATGCACAGGCAGGCGGAAGCCGGCAATATGTCCTTGATGAAGGCCGTGGAAGAGGTATGAGAGGGATTGATGTGAATTCAGGCGCCGGATTACAATACACTATTCTTCCTGATCGCGGGATGGATATCTCGCTGGCCTCCTACAAGGGACAAAACCTGGTTTACCTGTCATGTAACGGCGAGACGCATCCTGCTTTCTTTGAACCGGAGAACTTCGGATGGCTCAACACATTTACCGGCGGATTGCTCACAACCTGCGGTCTTACTTACCTCGGGGCTCCGGTGAAAGACGGGGAAGAACAGCTGGGTCTGCATGGCAGGTATTCAACAATACCTGCCAGACAGGTGGCTGATGTATCTGAATGGACCGGAGATGAGTATCAGATTAAAATCAGGGGGATAACCGAAGAGGGACATATCTTCGGCGACAAGCTCCGGCTGGAACGGGAAATCTCCACTGTCAGAGGAACGAATTCCATCAGGATTAAAGATCGTGTGACCAACTTCGGGTACAGGCGAAGCCCCTATACTATACTTTATCACATGAACCTGGGATTTCCACTTCTGAGCGAAGATGCAGAACTGATAATTGATCCTGCAGGCTCAGTACCCGCCACACCATTCGCTGAGGAGGGGATAAAGGAATTCAGGCGCTTTATAAAGCCACAGGCAAATATTCAGGAACAGGTCTATTTTCATAAAATGAAACCCGGCTCCAAAGGCGAAACGATGGTTTCCCTTCAAAACAGGAAAGCCGGTATCTCCCTCACAATCAGATTTAACACCTCCCAGTTACCCTATCTGACAGAATGGAAGATGATGGGAATGGGAGAATATGTACTGGGACTTGAACCATGCAATGTACCTGCCAGAAACAGGGTTGCCCTGAAAGAAGAAAATATTCTGCCATTCCTTGAAGCAGGGGAAAGTGTAATTAATGATATTGAAGTGATTCTGACTGACCTATGAACCGCAGGGAGTTTGTCCATTCCACGCTGATAGCCGGTGCAGGGCTTGCCATTAACCCGTTGATAAGTAGCAGTCGCACTCAGGAGTCGCTGTTGTTTGGAATACATCCTTTCATACTTCAGAATAACGGCGCAGTTTTTATAATGAAAACCGGAGTGGATGAAAAGACAAACTCCGTTGCCATTAAATCAACAGGTCTTTCATTCGGACGTTCCGTATTCGGGTTGACCGGCAATGTTAACGAGGGCATCCCTCTTACCCATAAAATTGTTATCAAGCCAAATCTTACATGCCGGCAACGCGGAAGAGATATCTATACGGTCAGGAATTCAATGGGAATTGTGACTGATGCCTTCTTTGTTGAAGGTGTAATAGAGAGTCTTAAGGAGCTGGGCATACCGGCCGGACAATTTTTCATCCGTGAGGTTAACTGCGCCGATGATTTTGCTGACGGAGGCTATATTGATATGGCCGGGCGCACCGGTATTGACCTTAAGGGCATCGATACTCCCGCAAGTGAGCTCAGTCCGGATAAGATCCAATGGATGGAAGTTCCCAATGGAGTATGGTTCAGAAAGATACCCTACCTGTGGCCGGTGAATGCTCCTGATACCCTTCTTTTGAATATTTCAAAGTTCAAAACACATGGTATGGGCCTTACCTTATGTGCCAAAAACCTTCAGGGAACCAATGCAATGGACTACCAGGCTCATTGCACCTCTTACGGAGACACAATGCCGGGGGTTAATCCCGATCATCTGAATCCTTCAGCAAATGCTGATATCCTTGCCAGTTATGAACGGCACGTGTCTCAGGGAATTCCCAGATGGAAGAGACCTGGCAGCGATGGCGGTCTGTGGCAGGAAACATGGGCTACCCGATGTCTGGATAATAATTCAGTTACATTCGCAGGGCTTCATATCATTGAAGGAATTTACGGCAGGGACGGTAATTTCCTGGATGGCCCCAACGCTCAGAACATGGCCACAGATTATATGACAAATTATATAATTTTCGGACGGAACCAGTTTTACGTTGATATTATAGGCCACTATCTCGCCGGCCATGAGCCGGGTAATTTCGGACTCTTCCACATGGCCAGGGAACGGGGTATGATAACAACAATCAATCCAATGGATATCCCTGTTTATGACTGGGATACTGCTAAAGGTCCCATTCCTGCCGACCTTACCGCTATGCAGAGGTATCCGCTTAAGACTTATTATCTTCAGCGGAATTATAACGGACAGAATGAACCCTACTGGCATCTTGTAAATGAACCCTATTACTACAATATAACAGGAACGGAAAAGTTGCCTGATAATACGAGTGGATTCTATTTCTGGCAAAACTATCCTAATCCTGTAAAAAGCACAACATCCTTTTTCTTCCACATACCCGGGAATGGCTATGTGGCAATAGAGATACTCAATAATAACGGCGAGGTGGTTGAGACCGTTGTAAACCGGCAGCTGTATACCGGGGATCATACCGTAATCTGGGACAGCAGTAACAGGCCCTCCGGATTTTATCTCTGCAGAATGTCTTATGACGGATCCTCCAGGTTTCAGAAGATGATTGTAATTCACTAGAAATTACCGTACTAACATGCAGAAGAATATTTAAATCAGCCTTTCTGCACATTTAAATCATAAATAGATATATTCGTATCTCTAAATTATACAAAGATGAAAAAGAGTTACAACAGACCAGTCCGCATTGGTATTCTTATCACGGTTTCTCTTTCGATAATTTTAACCGCCGCAATGCTTCTAACGGCCTGCAATAGCGCTGGCAAAACCGGGAAGGGGACCGGAACCAGCTCAACGCTAAAAATAGGCATAGCAGAGGTGAATTACACACCTGAAGTCGGGATGGACCTTGTCGGCAATTACCGCGGGAATGATTATGCCTCACGGGGCGTTCATGATTCTCTTTATGCTAAGGCGCTTGTAGCCTCTGACGGCAATGGGAAGAAAGTTGCGATCCTTTCTGTTGATATTTGTCTGCTGCCTGAAGAGCCGGTTGAATATATGCGCAATTTTATCGCTTCCAGGACAGATATAAAACCTGAAAATGTGATGATAATGGCTACTCATACCCACAGCGGACCGCCATCCGATCTTACTGCACCAAAAGCAAAAGAGTATCTTGCCAGGGCCGCAGGAGCGGTTATCCTGGCAAATGAGAGACTTAAGCCTTCCGTAATTTCCGCCGGTCGCAGCACGGAAAGCAGAATATCACATAACCGGAGGTTAAGATGCATTGATGGCACCACACATATGTGCTGGGAGAAATTCAAACCCGGATATGTTGTTGAGCCATGGGGATCAATTGATCCCGAGGTTATTACACTCTCCATTGAACAGGAGGGAAAGGAAACCGGTGTTCTGGTCAATTTTGGCTGTCATGCCACCACACTTACCGGCAACAACTGGCTCTACACCGCTGACTATCCGGGATACCTTGCTGAAGCCCTCAAAAGGGTAAAGGGAAAAGATTTCACTTCAATTTTCTGCAATGGTTGCTGCGGAAACGTGACACAGGTTGATTACAGGATCGGATTTCCTGATACATACCAGGAGTGCCAGAGAATAGGCTATATGCTTGGCGTGTCAGCGCTGGAAGCAATGAAAAATGCCAAACCGGTCTCCACCGATAAAATAGTTGTGTCAAAAGAGATGGTCCCGTTAAGCAGGATAGACATATCAGATGAGCAGCTGGAATGGGCAAAAAAACTGATGCTTAAGGTGGAAAAAGAGGGAATGCCTCCTATACAGGCCGATGGAATGCCTGATGCATACTATGCAAAAGAGTGGATAGAGATGCGGAAAAACCAGGATATTACCGACAGTGTAGAAGTAATGGTGGTCCGGATCGGGGATATTGCCTTTGCAGGATTACCGGGCGAAATGTTCAATGAGTTCGGAAAATATGTCAAGGAAAAATCTCCGTGCAGGAATACTATCGTAACCGGACTTACGAATGATGAAAGAGCATACTTTCCGACGGCTGTCTCCTTTACACAGGGACCCAAAGGCTTCACTCCATATATCACAGGTTATGAAACAACGCCCGGTTCAACCCTTTACGAGCCAGGTTCGGGAGAGAAACTGGCAGAATCAGCTGTTAACCAGCTGAATAAAATATTTAAATAATGTCATGTCAACTTTATTATACCGGAAACTTTAAGTGAAATCCTAAAAAATCACAAAGAAGATATGTCAGAAAAACTAGCTATTCACGGCGGTCCGAAAACTGTTACAAGTCAAAAGACCGGATGGCCGAATTTCGACGAGAAATCGATAAAGGCTGTGGAAAATGTACTTCGTTCGGGTAAAGTAAATTACTGGACCGGGCCCAAAGGTATGGAATTTGAGAAAAAGTATGCTGAATGGCAGGGAAGCAAATATGCAATCTCCGTTGCCACCGGAACAGCAGCATTGCATGTAGGTTTGACAGCAATGGGCATCGGACCGGGGGATGAGGTCATTGTACCCAGTTATACATTCATAGCATCCAGCTTCTCCATAGTCCAGGCCGGGGCTGTTCCCCGGTTTGCAGATGTTAATCTCGATGACCATTGTATAAGCGTTGAGTCTGCTGAAAAGCTTATTAATTCACGGACCAGGGCAATTATGCCGGTTCATCTTTATGGAAATGTCTGCGATATGGCTAAAATAAATGCCTTTGCCAGAAAGCACAATTTGCTTGTAATCGAAGACAACGCAGAGGCATTCGGAGGTTCCTATATGGGAAAAAAAACCGGGACCCTTGGCGATATTGCCGGTTGCAGTTTCTGCCAGAATAAGACCTTTACAACCGGAGGTGAAGGAGGAATGGTCACAACTGATAATGAAGAATATGCCTGGATAGCACGGAGCTTCAGGGATCACGGTTATGATGTGAAACAGCGCCTGAGCCTGCTTGAGCTGGAGCAAAAGCTCCCTTACATCCATAATATGGTAGGATGGAACTACCGCATGACAGAGATGCAGTCAGTGATTGGGCTGACGGAGCTTGAACGGATGGATAACTGGAACATGCCCAACAGGAGAAGGAACGCCCATATCATAATGGATAAGATAAAAGACCTGCCTCAGGTTATCAATATGCCGGTTGATACGGCGGAAAGGCAGAACGGGTGGTTTGTCATGGCATTTTCACTCGATATTGAAAATATGACGTGCGATATAAAACAGTTTGCCGATGCGGCAGTGGCTGAAGGAGCAGTTGTCTGGAAAGTATTCTGGCCCCAGTGTCATGTGGAACAGGCCTATCAGAAGCATAATTCATTCGGGAAGAGCGGATTCCCCTTTACCTCCGGGGAATATGCAACACCTGAAAGTGTGGATTACCGGAATGTTGAAGTGCCAAATGCAAAATGGCATGAAGAACATACATTTACCTGCTTTGCCTTCCCCACCTATACAGTTGAAAATTGCGAACAGATCGGGGATGCATTGAGAAAAGTAATACAGGCCTATTCGAAATAATATGTGTTATTAGGGCCACCCATCATACCTTTAAAATCAAAATTATATAATTATGAAAAACATAATTAAAATACTCGGCTTAATAACATTTTTTATAATAATCTATTCATTTTCAACCAAAACAGTGATGAAAAAAGAATCCGTTTACAATGGAGCAAGGCTTAAAGAGCCTATGAAGATTGATGCCGTTTGTGATAAGCCCCAATGGAAAAAAATCACCCCTGTTGAAATAACAAATTATATGGGAGCCATCCCGGGCTTCAGGCCTGAGGCACAGGCAAAAATGATGTATGATGATGAAAATATTTATCTTATATTTCATGTGAAGGACCGGTATGTCAGATGCCTGACTAATAATATTAACGGCCCTGTGTGGGAGGATGGCGCTGTTGAATTCTTCTTTGCACCAGATGCCGGACAACCCCTCCTCTATTTTAATCTCGAAACAAATTGCGGCGGAACACCACTGATGCACTTCAATCTGGTCCCACGCAAAGAATCTAAAGCACTCACTGTCGATGACATAAAAAAAATTGAAATTGCCCATACTTTACCTCAGATAATTGATCCGGAAATGAAAGATCCTGTCACCTGGACCCTTGAATACAGGATCCCTCTGGCAATGCTGGAAAAGTATTCCCCGGTCACTCATCCTGCAAAAGGAGTTGTGTGGAAAGCCAATTTCTATAAAATTGCTGAAAACAGCTCAAATCCGCATTATATAACCTGGTCCCTGGTTGAAAATGATAAGCCTGACTTTCACAAGCCTCAGTTCTTCGGGAAACTTCTTTTTCAATAATCAGGGAATAATATGATTGGCGATCCTGAAAGCCTGATTCAAAGAGAGGGAAAGAGTGTTCCGAAGCTTAAACGCGTTCTGGGTTTATGGGATTTGATCTTTTACGGGATTGTTCTTATTCAGCCGATTGCAGCAATTGGTCTGTTCGGGATTGCCTCTCAGGGCTCACGGGGCCATATGGTCACCACGTTGCTTATTGCCATGGTGGGTATGATGCTGACTGCCGTAAGCTATGGCAGAATGGCGTCATTATTTCCTTCGGCAGGCTCAGCATATACCTACGTGGGAAAAGGACTGAATCTCCATGCGGGATTTATAGCCGGTTGGGTAATGTTCCTTGATTATCTTATCATTCCTGTTATTAATACTGTTTATGGTGCACTCTCATTGCACCGGCTGATGCCCTCTGTCCCATTCTTCGTATGGGTCGTTTTATTCATCCTGGCAATAACATTCCTGAATCTCAGGGGAATCAGATCGACTGCCCGTTCCAATGAAATATTACTTTTTATAATGACGGCAGTCATTATGGTTTTTATAGTGCTTGCCATCCGTTATATCTTCAGCGCTCAGGGCTGGAGCGGACTTCTCTCATATAAACCGTTCTATAATCCCGCCACTTTCAATCTATCGGCAGTAATGACGGCAACATCTTTTGCAGCCCTTACGTACATTGGTTTTGACGGGGTGACAACCCTGGCTGAAGAGGTCAGAAATCCCCGTCGTAACCTGCTTCTTGCACCCGCTCTGGTCTGCCTCTTTACGGGCCTTTTCAGCGGTTTCCAGATCTACCTGGCACAACAGGTCTGGCCCGATTATAATACATTCCCAAATCCTGAGACAGCTTTTTTTGATGTCTCGGCCAGAGTGGGGGGAAGTCTGATGTTCAATGCAATAGCGATAATATTAAGCGTAGCCTGTTTAGGCAGCGGTCTTGCAGGGCAGGCAGGAGCAGCAAGGCTTCTGTATGCCATGGGTAGAGATGGAATGCTCCCCGGGAAATTATTCTCACATCTGGGCAGCAGGAGCTCAGCTCCCGATTATAATGTAATTTTCATTGCGCTCCTGACACTTGTCATTTCACTTATTATCAGCTATCAGGGCGCCGCGGAGTTATTAAACTTTGGCGCTTTCCTGGGCTTTATGGGGGTGAATATTGCTGCAATAAGACAATTTTATTTCCTTCGTCCCATGGGTGAAAAACGGAATATCTTGCAGGATATAATTATACCTCTCCTGGGATTTCTTGTCTGCCTTGCTATCTGGATAAGTCTCCCCTCACCTGCCAAAATCGTTGGCTCCATCTGGCTTACTGCCGGAATTATTTATCTGTTTGTCAAAACAAGGGGTTTTAAGGAAAAACCTGTTGCATTTGATTTTAAGGACATTTAAACAGGTTTTCTTACTTTGTTCGTGAGGTACTTTGTTCCTTTGTGCCTGCCTGCCGCCTGCCTGCCGCCTGCCTGCCGGTAGGCAGGGTAGGCAGGGTA
>VFSW01005682.1_pt1 | contig 18420 bp, 23 predicted proteins | sample 5358111 | NCBI WGS metagenome assembly VFSW01 (sample SAMN11554181, study PRJNA540505) | mine drainage metagenome | isolation source: sediment from site ElyBrook_90M | place: USA: Ely Copper Mine, Vershire, VT | collected 2017 | reverse complement strand
CGTCGGGCTCATAACCCGAAGGTCGCAGGTTCAAATCCTGCCCCCGCTACCAATCTGTCCCGCGGCTGATAAAAGAGCCATTTTCTGGAGCCCGTAGACGGCCCAGAGGCTCCCGTCGGCTTCGGGCACTAGATTGATTTTCCCCCCGATCAGCTCGCGCAGAACCGTGCGCGCCTTGGTCGCGGCCACCGGGTCCCCCGTCAACCCTTCGTCGATCTTCGCCCGATAAAGCGCCGCTGCCTTCGGCAGGAGCGCCGCGATTTTCGTGGTTGCTGTCGGCGCCGGAAGCGCAGCCGAGCCCTTTGCCTCGGCGACGGCGATTGCCGCCTGAATCTCGTCCGGGGGCATGTCCGGGTCCCCGGCCTTCAGCCGCGCGCGGAGGCGGGCGATGCGCTCGTCGAGCGCTCGCACCTCGGCGGGCGCCTCGTGAGCGCGACTGGCGGCGGCGCGGGAGCGGGCGTTGAACTCGGCCTGAAGCTCCTTCGCGATCTGCGCGACGATCTTCGGCGCCAGCAGTCCGTCTCGGATGGGTGCGAGGATGACGGATTGCGCACGCTCGCGCTGCACCGTCTTCCCGTTGGCGCAGGCGCCCGACACGTGGCTCGAACAGCCGTACTTCGTGGCGCTGATGAGGATGTAGTGTGCGCCGCACTCCGCGCAATGCATGAGGCCGGAGAGAGGGTACCTAGGCTTTCCACCGGCCTTCAGCCGGGAGTCAGAGTTGGAGACGAGGCGGGTGCGCTGCCGGGCGCGGGTCCACAGCTCCTGCTGCACGATCCGTAGCGCTTCGTCCCGGTACTCGATCCAATCGCTCGCAGGACGCGGCTTGCACTTCCGCGCGCCGGTGACCGGATCGCGCCACCATTCGGTTTTGTTCCAGGTGACGCGCCCCGTATACAGCTCGTTCTCCAAAATGCCCTTCACCGCGTTGAGCATCCACCCCGACGCACGCCGCGTCTTGCGTCCGGCCCATAGGCTCCCCGGCGAAGGCACGTGGCCCGCGTTCAGCTCGTGCGCGATCGTCCGGTACGAGGCTCCCTCGACGTACCGTGTGAAGATGCGCCGAACGACCGCTGCCTGTTCGGGCTCAATTCGTCGCTCGCCGGTGGTGTACCCGTAGGCCTTGCCGCCCACGGGACGGCGCGATTGCGAACGCATGATCCGCGCGCTGCGAGTCCGGTCCGAGATCATTGCGCGGAACTCCTCCGACATGATCCCCGACAAACCGCTGTGCATCCGCGCCGCGCGGCTCTCGGAGTCGAACGCGTCCTGGACGCCGACGACGCGCACACCGAAGGAGCGCATGCGGTTGATCAGCGGGGAAAGATCCTGCGACCGCGACAAGCGGGTTGTGTCGTTCAAGATCAGCACGGCGAACTCTTTCCGTTCCGCTGCCGCAATCATCCGCAACACGCCCGGCCGATTCCCAAGGGCGGCGCCGGAGATTCCGTGGTCCGCGAACTGTTCGGTAATCGTTAGTCCGTGTCTCGCCGCGTAGTCGGCTGCGACTCGCTGCTGATCGGCGATGGAGTCGTCGGTTTGCCGATCGGTCGAGTAGCGGGAATAGGTGGCCGCTTTCATGGCGTCTTCCTCCTTCTGCGTTGTTTCGTCGCTTCGGCGACACGCTTACGTTTCAGGTCCCGTAGTCGTTCTGCCACGGTGAGGGCATGAGATTGTCCCGCGATCACGCAATATTCCATCGGTCGGCCATCCGAGCGATGACGAAGGAGCGTCTTCACGATCAGATTCTCACAACCCTCGCGTTTGCACGTCGCGACCGTAAAGGGAGGGGCAGGGGCCAACAACTCCACGCCGACAACCGCAAGCATGCCTTGCAGCGAAGTCGCTTCGAGCAGCATTTGCGGGCGACCGTCTTCATCGAATGTAATTGGGGCCTCGAACTCTCGCGTGCTGATGTTCCACGCGTAAGGATTGTCGTAGTCAACGCACTGCGCCAAGCACCACGTCCGCAGGCGGTCCCGATTCGCATCGCCCTCTTGGAATTCTTTGAGCCAACGGTGCCAGTCCTTCCACAGCTTCTTCGTCCCGCCAAACAGCTCCGCCGGAACCGATAAGTCGCGGCCACCGAGGATCGCTACGCGCTGCCCTTCTGTGTCGGGGGGCGGCCCGTTCGCGAAGCGCAAAGCCGCTTCGAGCCAATCTCGGAGTTGTCGTCGATCGATCATGGGCGTAATTCTCGCGCGTTTTCATTGAAAACAAAACGAAAATTAGTAGATAAGTGTGTAATTATGTTGTGTATAGATTATTTTTATCATATAAAACAAGCATCGATGTCGTATATATGGGAAACGTTTAATAGCACGAATTTTTAGTTTTTAGCGATTCGGGCAGGCTTCTTTCGGGTAACTAACCGATAGGAGCTTCGCTCATGATCACTAAGGTCTTCAGCCCTCGCGGCTTCTCCAAACGCACCGGGAAGCCGCCGCAGTACAACCGTGCGCTCGCCGACAACGGCATCATCGACGCGTTCGTGGCTGAAAACGACCGCATCTGCTACCCGTTGCACGCGGAGCGACAGTGGCGTGAGTATGAGCGATTGAAGCGCGCCGAGGCCAAGACAAAGGCCGCCCAGGCCTAAAAGGCGCTGCGATGTCTACCCCCGCCCCGGAACTCGACGAGCGGCTGCTCCTGGAGCTGGCGCGGGTGTATATGCGCGCGGTGGTCGACGACCTCATGCGCGCTGCCGACCAAGACGAACCACAGGACCCCAAAGTCATGACCAACATTCAGCCCCCGGGCGGGCCGTGAGCGCCGCCGAGCCTATTGACACATTTGACGTCTTGACCTGTTGCGCCGCGTGCGGCGCGGATTACCGCCGCGCTCAGGCGGGCGGCATTTACGCCCCCGCGGGTGCCCGGTGCGGCATCATTTACATGTTGTGCGCGCCTTGCTACTGGCGTTTCCGATTCCCCGAGACGAAGCACGATGTGATGTGCGCGGTGGAGCTGCGGTTGGATCCGCCGAGGGGCTCCGCATGAGCGCCGTCGCCGTCATCGACTACACGCTCTTCCGCAACGTCACGCCGGGTCCAAAGGACGCGGAGGCATTCGCGACGGTTCCGTGGACGGAAGTAGTAAAACGCGCCGAACAGCCGGCGGTGTATCGCTCGAAATTCGAATGCCCGCTAATCTCGCTCGCTACGTACGGCGGTTCACTCAGCCAGAAGGGCTGCGTCCGTCATGCGGCGAACGTGCGACGGGTGCACGGCGTTGAGGGCGATTACGACGGCGGCGTGATGCCAATTGAGGAAGCGGCGCAGTTGCTGCAGGCGGCAGATATTGAATCCATACTGTATACGTCGCCGTCAAACACCTTGGCGAAGCCGCGCTGGCGCGTTCTCGCCCCGTTCGCCCAGCCACATAAACCAGAGGAGCGGGCGTTGTTCGTCGCACAGCTCAATCGAGTGCTGGACGGTGGGCTGGCGAGGGAATCATTCGCACTATCGCAATCGTTCTTCATCGGACGCGTCACGGGCACGGAATACCGCGCGGTGCAGACTCACGGGCGTACCATCGATCAGTGCACAGAGATCGAGCCGCAATACTTCGTCGACGCGCAATACCCCGACGACGAGAAGTTCGATCAGATTACGGACGAGGAATTGCGGGCGGCGTTTTCGCGTGGCGACGGTCGATGGACGGCGATGCTGAAGTTGTCTTCGCGATGGGCGGCGCGCGGCATGCAGGCCGACGACATTGAAGGGACTCTCAATGCGTTGCTCGATGAATCGCCCAACGGAACAAGGAACGCCGACGGGGTAGACCTCCGGACCCGCGTTCGGGCGCTCGCCGAGAGCGCCGTGAAAAAGTACGGCGAATCTCGGAAGGCGAAGACGAATCTCGCAGACGAAGATTTCGCGGGCGCACATCCGGACATCGTTGACGAATTGCGGACCTTGCCGCGAGACCTGATCGTACTGCCGAATGACTACGTGCCGACCCCCATCGCCGCTAGGCGGATCTTCGACATCATGGGTAAGAACCGCGAGTTGTTCGCGCGGCACGGACGCGCGGTGGAAATTGAGGAATCGGCGCTGTCCTTGCTTTCGGCGCAAGCGTTGCGGTCACGGCTGGACAGCTGTGGGCGCCGCGTGAAGACCGTCGTCAAGAAGGATGACGCTCTCGTGCTGGTGTACAAGCGCTGCTCCGCATCCAACGCAGAAATGCTCTTGGAGTCACGCGAGGTCCGCAGTCATTTGCCCCCGATCGAGCTCGTGACGGATGCCCCGTTGCTGGTCGAGAGCGAGGGGGAGGTGCTGGTGCTCGGGCGCGGATACAACGCGGTGTGCGGCGGCGTCATGGTATTGCGCGGCAAGGTCCCGGAGATTGTACCCCTTGAGGTCGCGGTCGCGTCGTTGCTGAATCTCGTGGAAGATTTCCGCTTCACCGAACCAGCCGACAAGTCGCGCGGGGTCGCCGGCTATGTGGGGCCGTGCTTGCGGATGGGAGGGTTTGTGTACGGGCATGCGCTGATGAATGCGGTTGAGGCCGATCAGTCGCAAACGGGAAAGGACTACCTCTTGGCGACACAGCGCGCGTGCTACGGTGGCAGCGTTTACGTCATCTCGCGGCGAGAAGGCGGCGTGGGGTCACCGGACGAGTCGACAGCGCAAGGCTTTGCGAGTGGGCGACCGTTTCTCTACTACGAGAACGTGCGCGGGCGCATGGCGTCGGAATATTTGGAGGGCGCCATGACGAGCTTTGATCCGATTCCGGTACGGCTACCGCACAAGGGTGAATTCACCGTCAATGCCCGTCACGTCACCTTCCAGCTCTCAAGCAACGGCGTCGAGGCGATCCAAGATTTGGCGAATCGGGTTTTGATCACACGGCTCTTGAAACAACCGCGCGGCTATCAGTTTAAGCAATACCCGGAGCGCGGTCTCCTGCAACACATTCAAACGCGGCAGCCATTTTACGCCGGATGCATTTTCGCGGTCGTGAAGGCGTGGCACGCGGCGGGCAAGCCGACGCTTCCGACTCGTCACTCGTTCGCCGATTGGGTCGGCTCATTAGACTGGATCGTGCAGCGGCTCTTCGGCTTGCCGCCGTTGCTCGACGGCCACGACAGCGCCGTCGTCCGCATCGCGAACCCGGCATTGTCGTGGTTGCGGACCGTGGCGCTGGCAGTGATCGCCGAGGGCAAAACAGGGCGGCGATTCCCCACGAATGCGCTCCTTGAGATCGCGCAGTCGATTGACGCGCCAGTGCCGAGGGCGCGCGCGGATATGCCGGATGATGCGCAGCACCGGCTAATCGGCACGCACATGGCGAAATGCTTTCGTGAAGGGGATACCTTGCTCCTGGACGCCGTCTCGGTTCGCCGTTACAGCACCGAGGAATACAGCAGCCAGCGGCAGCGGACCGAGAAGGTGAATCGGTACAAGTTCTGGACCGGCGCGGATGAACCTCCGGACGTTGATGGGCAGGAGGGGGATTTCTAGCCGCGGGCGCGGAACCCGCGGAGCCGCGAAGCTTGTATAACTTATAAAGAAACACTGGACTTTCATAGGAGTTATCGCAGCTTCGCGGTTCCGCGGTTCGCGGTGGCGTCGGGGTGCCCTCGATCGCCCATCTCAAGCAAACGGCGACAGGGTCGTCGCCGATCGCTGCGCCTGCATGGCCTCCAGTGGGCGGGCACAACGTTTCGACCGCGAGGGTCACCCGAGAAACTCAGCGCGACCGCCTTCCTTGCCCGCGCCACAAACTCGGCCGCGGAGCGCCGTCGCAGGTGCACGATTTCTGTTTCCATCGCTGCGAGAAAGAGCGAACCTTAACTGGCCCATAAGCGGCCCCTTTAGGGCCAGTACAGGAGAACGCCATGACGGAAGTTGTTGATATCCGCTCGCGCCAATCGGCGGCGCGCAAGCCCGCACCCATCGAAAACGGGCCAGTCCCTCCCCGCCGGCAAAAGAACAAGGCAGTGCGCACCCGCGAGCACTTGACCGAGAAGGAGGTCGAGCGATTGATCGCTGGCGCCGCCCGCGGCCGGTACGGGCATCGGGACTCGACCGCGATCCTGATCGCCTACCGGCACGCGCTCCGGGTCAGCGAGTTGACTGATTTGCGCTGGTCAGACGTTGACTTTCAAACCGCCCGATTGAACGTCCGTCGCGTGAAGCGCTCGATCAGTGGCGCCCACCCTTTGGCCGGTGACGAGTTGCGCGCGCTGCGCAAGTTGCAGCGGGAAAATGTGGGCGGCGAGTTCGTGTTCCTCTCCGAGCGCGGCGGTCCGCTCGCGGCGAACGCGGTCGGCAAGCTCGTCCGCCGCGCGGCGGAGAACGCTGGGCTCGGCGCCCTGAAGGTGCACCCGCATATGCTCCGGCACGCCGCCGGCTATGCGCTCGCGAACAAGGGCACCGACACCCGGACCCTTCAAGAGTACCTCGGGCACAAGAACATCCAGCACACCGTTGGTTACACCGCGTTAAACGCTTCGCGATTCCGTAACCTCTGGGCGAAGTAGCCGCCGCCCACCGGAGCTGTTCGCCCCGCCGCGATCGGCGAGCGCCCCGCCGTTCGCCCAGTCTCGCTGGCCGGCCGCCCCTGCATCACGCTCCTTCGCCCCGCTGGCTCCGCCCGCCGCAGTTCGTGCAACAAAACATTAAAAGCACTTGTTGATTCGTCGCCGGCTATGGCGCGGAATTCCTGAAGGAAAGCCGCGCCGATTTGGCGCGAAGTCAGGAGGTTCGAGCTTCGATGCCCGCTCATCGCGATGTGCCCACCGGCCGGTGCACGGTCTGCGTTCACCACGAACGGGTCCGGCTCGAATTGCTGTTGGCGGGCGGCGCCTCGGCGAACGCGGTAGCACGGAAGTTCGGCACATCCCGCCACGCTGTGAACCGTCACTGGCGCGGCCATGTGACGGACGAACGCCGCGCCGCATTGACGTTCGGCCCGGTGAAGCGGGAGGCGCTGGCGTCGAGGGTGGCCGAGGAGTCCGAGTCGGTCATCGACCATTACCGAGCGGTCCGGAGCGGTCTGTATCACCTGTACAGCGCCGCTATTGACGCGGGCGACCGGACCGGCGGCGCACTGCTGGCGGGAAGGCTTCACGAGAACCTTGCGAACATCGCGCGGTTGACCGGTCAATTAGCGACCTCGCCGCTCATCCAGTTCAACCAGCAAAACAACTTCTTCCTCAACGACCCGCAGTTCGCGCAATTCCAAGCTCGTTTGATCGCCACGCTGCGCCCCTTCCCCGAGGCGCGCACCGCGGTTATTGCGGAGTTCGAGCGGATCGAACCTCCGCAATTGACGCAATTGACGCATGAACACGCCGCCTGACCTGCGAGGATTCGCTGCGGCCCTGAAGGCTGATTGGCGCGCGCTCGCGCGGCCCGAACAAGTGCCGCCCGCTGGCGACTGGACGACGTGGGTATTCTGCGCGGGTCGCGGCGCCGGCAAAACGCGCAGCGGGGCGGAATGGGTCCGCGAGCGCGTCGAGGCCGGTATTGCTGGGCGCGTTCATCTCGTCGCACCAACCGCGGCCGATTGTCGGGACGTCATGGTCGAGGGCGCCTCGGGGTTGCTCTCTGTGTTCCCGGCGCATGCGCGGCCGACATACCTGCCGAGCTTGCGTAAGGTCGAGTTCCCCAACGGCGCGGTCGCGCTGCTGTTCTCCTCCGACGAGCCGGACCGGCTCCGCGGCCCGCAATGCGACACGCTGTGGATTGATGAGCTTTGCGCGATGAAGCAGCCGCAGGAAGTTCTCGACATGGCGCTCCTCGGGCTTCGCGTCGGCAAAGATCCACGGTGCCTCATTACGACGACACCGAGGCCGATCAAACCCTTCAAGGCGCTGCTCTCTCGCGATGGGCAGGACGTCGTCGTTACCAAGTGCTCGACGATGGCCAATGCCGAGAATCTCGCGCGGCCGTTCCTGAGCCAGATATTGCAGCAGTACCAAGGCACACGCTTGGGTCAGCAGGAACTCGAAGCCGAGCTATTGCTTGATGTGCCCGGCGCGCTGTGGACCATCGCGACGCTCGACGAGACCCGCGTCAATGCGCCGCCGGCCTCGTTCCAGCGCATCGTGATCGGCGTCGATCCCGCCGGCAGTTCGGCGGAGTGGGCCGACCAAACGGGCATCGTCGCCGCCGCGCTCGGTCACGATAACCACGCATACATTCTCGAAGACGCATCCGGCCGCTACACGCCGGCCGAATGGGCGCGCGTCGTGGTCGAGCTTTATCACCGGCACCGCGCCGACCGCATTTGCGTGGAGCGAAATTTCGGCGGCGATATGGTCGAGGCCACTATTCGCAGCGTCGACCCCGCCGTCGCCATCAAGCCCGTGACATCCTCGCGCGGCAAGGTCCTGCGCGCCGAACCAATTGCGGCGCAGTTCGAGCAACGCAGGGCGCACGTCGTGGGCAGCTTGCCGGCGCTGGAAGATCAGCTGTGCAACTTCACGCATTCCTACGACCGCGGCCGCGACGGCAGCCCCGATCGGCTCGACGCAGCGGTATTCGCCCTGACCGAACTGACGTCGAGCGTGGCGGCCGGCGGTTTCTTCAGTGAATCCTCGCTCCTGGTGGACGGCGCGCCGGTCGACATGCCGCAGCGGGTCAACTACGTGTACGCCGTTGCCGCTTCGCCATCGAAAGGGGCCGATCACATCGGCATCGTGTACCTAGCGCCGGCACACGCGGGCGTCGCCTACCCGCTGACGATCCTCGACTGGGCCACACTTCCGGTGGACGAGGCGCTATTTGAGCGCGAATTACCGAACGTGTTCGAGCGCCTCGCGCAGCTCAGCGTCGAGTGCCACACGCGCAGCGGCAATGCCGGGCTGTGGGCGCAGAGCAGCAGCGGCGTTTGCGCAGCGCTCCTGCAACACTGCACGGAGCGCGGCTTCCGCGTCTCCGACATCGACACCATGGCGCAGTGGCCGCCGGCCCTGGCCGATCGCGCGCACGCGGCCTCGCGCCATATTCACTCGGGAAAGAAGGTCAAGATCACGCGCGCAGCTCACGAAAAAATGGCGACCCGTTGCGGCGTCACGCGCAATCATCTGCTCGCGCAATTTCAAGCGTTCCGCGCCGACGAGCCGCAGGACGCCGACGAGTTGCTCGCCGCGCTGTGCAGTGGCGTGCTGTTGTCGATCGAAGGTGCGGCGTCCGGCGCGGACCCTGAGCTGGAGGCAGCCGCCTCGGCAATTCCGCTCGCGCCGCGCGCCGCGCCTGCAGCACCAACAATCTTGCTGACGCCCGGCAAGCACGTCATCGACGGTCAGATCGTGAATGTGCCTGCGGACGGCGACCGCGACCACGTTTGGTTCCCGATTGAGTCCGGCGCGCATGTCATTGACAACGTGCGTCGCAACGTCGCCCGATCGGGCGGCGGAATCCGATTACTTTGAACAGGAGATCACGCTCATGGACACTGACATTCCCTCGACTTCCAAAACCGGCACGGTGCCCGATAAGACCCTGGCGAGACACGGCGGCGTCCCGCGCCCGCCGGAGCGCCCGCGCGGCATTGTCGACTCGAAAAACGGCGAGCCGCTCGATTCGCGCCTGTCGCACATCCAGTCCGAGATCCGCGATATTTACAGCCCACCCCAGCGCACGCCAAGCGAGGAGTGAATTATGAGCTACGCTCACGAAACGCCGCTGCGCGAAGAACTGCGCGCTGAATACTTGAAGCACCAAGTCCGCGCCGATCGAGTCGCAAAGCAGTTCGGCGACGCGACTCCTCCGCCTCTCGCGGGTGAAGGTTTGCCACAATATCGCCGCCGCTTACTTGAGCCCCTCCAAAAGCATAGCGCCGCCTGGAAGGGGGTGAGCCTTCACCGCGCCGACGAGTCGTTGCTGCGCGTGGCGGAGACGCAGATTCTTGCCGACGCGCAGCGCGAGGCGACGGCGCCGACGAACCTGCGGCCCGGTCAGCTCGTCGAGCGGATCGAGATCGACGAGACCGGTCGCAAGATTCGCAAGTTCTACGGCGACCCGGAAGCTTGCTGGGGTCCCTTCAAGCAGCCCGTACGCATTGTCACCAAGTGGAAGACCTAACCGAGGAGAAAATGATGACTGACACCGCAAACGCACGCGCTGAGCTAGCCGCAACGCGCCGCTTTCACGCCGAGCAACTCGACGCCGATCGCGAATTTCAGACGCGGGCCGACGCCGCATTCAATACGATGGGGCTCGGCGCCGCGCCCCGCCGCCAGCACAGTGAGAACCGCATCAATCACCGAGCCCGCGTCATGGAAGGAGCGCTCGGCGCCGTGGCCGGTCTCGATCACGCGGACCGCCGTTGGATGGGCTTCGATCCGAAGAGCATTCGCGACGAGACCGCCGCGGAGCAGATCGCCAATGTGGTCCTCGACTCCGCGACTGCGGCCTGGACGGCACCCGTCGGAGCGCTCCGCGAGTCCGTCGAGCGTGACTCCGGCGGCCGGGAAGTCCGCAAATTCTACGGCGATCCCGAGGGCGCATGGCGCCCCTTCAAGCCGAACACGATTCGGCTCGTCACAAAATGGCTGGAGCCCCACCGCGGCCGGCCGGCGCCGAACGCACCGCGGCCGGTGGAAATCAAAATGAGTGACGGCACAATTCGGCGCCCGCGTTGACACTTCGCCAGACCCTGCCGGGCAAAGCTGCCGGCAGGCGCGGGTTCGCCGATCATTCCCGCGACAGAAAAAAGTCGGCTGCCGCAGCGCGTCCAACCCTACGCAGGGGGCCTCCTACCGCGCGTGATGCGGCCGGCCGGGCGGCCACGAGACGGCCGCCAATTTTTAGCGAGCGGCAGGCCCTTTGAGAAGGTCTTGATGAAGAAACCGTCGAGCAATTTCTTTCGCGGCGCGCGTATCCGGCCGCCGACCAAGCCGAAAAGCAAACTAACATCGCCGGTTTCTCCGTCGCCGCCGCCCGCTCAGCCGTCGAGGACCGACGCGTGAGCGCCGCGGCAGAGAGCGTCGCGCGTAAGCCGTTTGGGCCGAGTCCCTGCAATACGTGCCGCCGCAAGGTGCGATGCGCAGCGGAGCAGTTCGGGTGTAACGCATTCGTGCTCTACAGCCTCCACGAAGTCCCCGAGCGTTGGGCGCTGGCGCCGCGGCAGCCGACGCGCGAGTTGTACGAGCGCGCGATGGCCGTCAAGCCGCGGGTATTTGGGCGGCGGCGGGAGATCGTCGAGGAGGAGCAGGGGGTCGATGAGTGATCCGCGACAACCCCCGCGGTGGGGCATGGTGCGGAGAGCGCCGATCCGGGCGCGTTTTTGCGATGGCGCCGACGCGCCAGGTTCGAGGCGCTGTTCGAGCCGCGCAAGGGGCGGCCGAATGGCGTGTCGATAAACTTTACAACCGGTAGGCTCGCGGGCGAGGCAGCTTCCGTTGGTTCCCTACAAGCCGCTGATAACTGGGTCACTGTGAGTGCGGGCATAATAGTTGCATAGAATTATAGGAGGTTCGCTTTCAGACGGCCCTGGGAGAAATGCAAATGTTTTCGCGTCGTATCGGCATAAGTGCCGCACTGGTTACATTGGTGATTGGCGCCAACGCGTACGCGGCGCTTGATACGAATCTCGGACCATTACCTTTCGACTTTCCTGTCTACGTTGATTCGATGGGAAGAGGCTGGTTCAACGCATACAGTGGCGATACTAGTTTCACCGAGACATATGACTACTTTGCGACGCAGTATGATCCGGTAACCGGGTTTCCCTACGGCGCAGCATCCTGGACCGGCGTTCGCTGGGCGAGCAGCACGGAGGTCGAGCAATTGTTCAACGAGATTGCAGCGACAGCGCCGACCAGTGCCCCAGGCGCAGGGGCGTTCCAAATAATGCAGGATCTCGGCTTCACGGATGGCTACTCCGGTTTGTTGGTGTTGAATGGATTCACGCGTGACCAATATCTGGTATGGGACGCTCTCTACTTCATCCCGACTGATCCCCTTACAGTGACCGGTGGCAGTTTTCCCGATGTCGCGTTCGTCACCGAGCCTGCTATCAGTGCAGATCCGTCGTTTGGTGCATGGTTCTACAATGCTCCGCCTTATCTTTCACCCGAACCCGGCACGCTGGCGTTACTAGGCGCGGGACTCGCCGGTATTGGATTCGCCCGCCGTAGGAAACGGAACGGACAGAAGGCGCCCGTCTCGTTGAACTGATCCTGTGCCTCACCGCGCTCTGGTTGGCCGCCAGGGTAGTCGGGTATTGGAAGTAACCTACGCGCATGGATCGTAATCAAATCGCCTATTAGCGACCCCCGTGAACCTCGATCCACTCCCGACTCGCGAATTGCTGGCACTTTACGCCTCCCTGCTCGACGCACTGCGCTCGCGCGGCGTGCTCCGCAGCGCCAACAACCCGGTCGCCGACTACGCGGAGGGTCTGTGTAAGCGGGCGATGGGGTGGACATTGGTCCGGAAATCGACGGCTGGTCACGACGCCACGGATGCAGCGGGTCACAAGTTCGAGATTAAGGCGCGCCGTATCACCCCCGAGAACCCCTCGCGCCAGTTGAGCGCGATCCGCGCAATCGAGCTTCAGCGGTTCGACTTTCTCGCCGGTGTCTTATTCAACCGAGAGTTTGCGGTTACGCGCGCGGCGCTGATCCCGTTCGCGATCGTGAAGCAGCACGGGAAGCTGTCTGAGCACACCAACTCGTGGCGGTTCATTCTGCGCGAGAGCGTTTGGACGCTGCCGAGCGTCGAGGACATTACGGATCGGTTGAAGGCGGCGGAGTAGCACCGTTAATCCAATGAGCCGAAGGGCGGCGCCGGCTTCCACACCGCCGCCGCCCCTGGCCTTAATCACCGGATGAACCAGAAGGCGGAGAGCCAAGCGATTCTCGTGAAGAACCGCTCCAACTGCTGCGCCGTCAGTTCCACCCGTAGCGTCAACCTAATCATGGGGAGATTTCCTCATGGTTGAGGCGAACGCTGACCGGTCAGACATCCGCGTTTACGGAAATCTGCTGCCGGTTACGTAGCAACCTGTCGGGCTCAGTCTCTCCAGTTTTCCGTCATGGAGGTGGACGTCGAGACTGCGAGTAGTGCGCGAGGCACGCTCTGGTCCCTGCCTGCCAGTTTTTCGCGTCATGGCTGAGGACGCAGAGCCTTGGAAAGTCTTGCAACTTGGCCGTGATCCGTCGTCTTCGATTGACGGCGGGGGCGCTTCGCCCGATCACTACCCGCCCCGTGCACGAGGCGCGGCGCGCGACCGGGTGGACTCGCCCACAGCTGTATATAATACCAGGAGTATTTATAATTGGAAGGCCCGTCCTGCTCCCATGAAACTTCGATCCTTGTAACTGACTGTTGACGGGGCTCTCACACCTCTGTAAATTCACTTGGAAGTAACTTATGGAGTGAATTATGAGTGATCTAGTAAGCATCAAGATAAGCGTGCCGGTATTTGAAAAACTGCGGCGCCTCGCAATATTGACAGGCGACCAAAATTCGGCAATTGAACGACTGATCACCTATTGGGAGGGCTCAAACACTACGAGCCTAGCGCCCCATGCCGGAACAGAGCCTCAACCAGAGTATTGGCAATCCCCCACGGGCGACCGATTGCGAGTCGGAGAGATCCTGCGGGGAACGGACGTCGGGAAAACTCATGAGGCGCTTGTCCAGCGAGACGGAATCAAGTACGGCAACACCGTCTATGACAGCCCGAGTGCGGCGGCTTGCGCGGTGAAGCATGCGAGAGGTCTAAAGGGAAAAGCAGCCAGCACGAATGGTCGAGTATTCTGGCGACTGCGGGATGCGAAAACGAATCGTTGGATGCCGATTAGTAGCCTTCGACCATCACACCGTCAGGGCACGACCGAATTGCTCGCGGATCTCGATAACATTTGATGGTCACCGTCCAAGTTGAGCCGGTAACTACAACCCACCTGAGTTAAAGTGTAGAAATACGTTCTCAAGGTGGGTGGCTCTATATGGCTGCACTTCCATACATCACGGCGCCGGGCAATATTGAGCGCGCACTCCGCGGCATCAAAACAGCGGCCACCCCCGAGCGTGTTAGCCAGGACTTTGTAAAGACGATCCTCAATATCACAGGCGGCTCGGGTGATCAAATCACGAGTTATCTGCGCAAGATTGGGTTTGCAAATTCCGATGGAACCCCGACAGCACTTTATGGAAGATTTCGTAATCCGGCGACCGAAGGTCAGGCCGCTGCAGAAGCGCTGAAGTTTGGATATAAGCCGCTATATTCGAGAAATGAGTACATGCATAAGCTCGCCGACGACGCCCTGCGTGGACTTATAATCGAAGAGACGGGTGCAGGCGACGATTCTGTGGTTGCCGATCGGGTTTTGACATGCATAAAGAACATCAAGAAATTTGCGACCTGGGATAAAACCTCCAGCGACGCAGGGTCAGCTGCGAGCGTTATTCCACACGCTGCGTCTAATAAGACCGACAACTCGCAGCACCGTAACGGAGAAACCCAAGCGCAACAGCTCAAAATGAACCTCGGCTACACTATCAATCTGAATCTCCCAGCGACAACTGACGCTGCAGTGTTCAATGCTATTTTTAAAAGCTTGAAAGAACACCTGTTAAAGAACTCGGATGAGTAAGCACGAGGACTATATCCGGTCATTTGGAATGGCCGGGTTTCTAATTACAGAAGAGCTCAGGCAAATCGAGCAAAAGTATGGCATTGAGCTTCGGCACACTGCCCACTCGAATGCGCCGAATTCGGTGGCGGATTTCCCGCACTTTGAACAGTCGGTCCGGGCTGAGGCCGCCGAAATGTCTCAGCACTATGAATTGTTTTTCTGCTTAGAGCAGTCAATACGTAAGCTGATTACCGAGCAATTGCAGGAAGCTGCAGGCGTAAACTGGTGGGATAGTGGAAAGATTCCGCAGCAAATCCATCAAAATGTCGCCGCACGAATCAAACGCGAGGTTGAGAGCGGAATATCGCTCCGATCAGATCGTTCGATTGACTATACGGATTTCGGTGAGCTTTCAGACGTCATCGCATCGAATTGGGACCTATTCAAGTTGGTTCTCAAGAACCAGCGAGCTGTTCAACGAATCATGAACAGCTTAAATTTGTTACGAGGCCCCATTGCCCATTGTTGCCCGCTGTCGGACGACGAGGTTGATCGCTTATTACTGACAGTGAAGGATTGGACGAGACAAATAGGCTGATTAAGGCTAGCCATAACCGGCCCTCAAGATCGATCCCAGGGCTGTGCATGCGCCGCCGCAATCCCGGTTACTCCGGGCGGAGTGTAGGAGGCTCTACGCACACCCGCACGGGGATCGCGGGACAGTGCGTAATCCTGCCCCCGCTACCAAACAAACTTGCATGCGTGCCGTTTGCCCTCAAAAGGGCGGCGGCGACGTGTCCAAGTTCGCTAAAAAGCCGTATTTCCCGCTCGTCCGCCTCGACCGTCACCGTGCCCACGTGACGGCGGATCTCCTCGCGTGCGCGTGCTATGTCGCCGCGGGACAGCGTCCCTTCCAACTCCTCGACCGCGCGCTCGGCCCGAGCCGGTAGGTCGGCGAGTAGGCGCGTTACGCCGGCCTTGGCCGGGGCGGGCGCCTGGACCGCGGCGGTCTCCAGCTGTTGCAGCTCGGCCTCGGCGGTCGCCAGGCGCTTTGCCAGCGTCGGCGAAGCGCGGAGCGCACCGCTCGCGACCGCGTCGGCCAGATTGTCCACCTCGACCTTGAGCTGCGCGATCCGGGCGGCATGGTCGGGCGCCTTTGGCGTCTTGGCGCGGAGCGCCGCACGCACCCGCTTGCAAATCTCATCGATCACTTCCGGCGAGCGCATCTCGACCTTGATCCCGGCGACGACTTCGTGCTCGACGACCAGTCGGCCGACGCGGGCGTCATTGCCGCACAGTGACGCGCCGCCGCTCGTGTGCCCGCTGCACGCGTAGACATCCCGGCCCGCGATTGCATAGCTCGATCCGCAATGCCCGCAGCGTAAGAGGCTCGACAGTAAGAACTTCGGACCGGCACCCGTGCGAATCGCGTCGGCCTTGGACATGCCCGCGGCGACGCGCTCGCCGACCCGGTGCGCCTGGTCGGCCTGGCGCGCCTTGACCCGCGCCCAAAGCTCATCGCTCACGATCCGCAGCCGCTCATCCTGGCGGATGACCCAATCCTTGCGCGGGTTCTGCACCTGGCGGCGCTTGCTCGAATCGGCCGCGGACCGAACCCACCGCGACCGATTCCAGATGACGCGGCCGACGTAGGTTTCATTGTTCAGAATCCCGAGACCCCGCGTCGGATTGCCGTGGATCGCCGAGGCAATCCACCCGAGTTTCCGGCGGCTCTCGCGCCCCCAACTCGCGCCGGGCGAGGGCACCCCATCGCGGTTCAGCGCGGCGGCGATCGCGCGCGGGCTGTGCCCATCGGCGAACATCTCGAATATCCGCCGCACGATGCGCACCTGGTCATTGTCGATTTCAAGCTGGCCGGTGCCGCTGGTCGAGGCGGCGCGGTAGCCATACGCGCGACCGCCTGCGGACTTGCCAGCGCGCGCGAGCCCCTCAAGGCCGCGACGTGTGCGACGCCCGATCTCTTTCCGGTAGGCCGATGCCATCGCACCGCCGACCGCGCCCATGATCTCGGCCGACTCGTGTCGCGTGTCGAGATCGTGGCTCACCACGGCGATACCGAGGTCGGATAATTCCGCGAGGCGCGGGCTCTGCTCTGCCAAATTGCGCCATAGTCGGCTCGTGTCCTCAGCGACGATCACATCGAATTCATGAGCGCGCGCGGCCGCGAGCATGCGCTGATAGCCGGGCCGCTGCGTCGTGCCGCCGCTGATCGCGGCGTCGGAGAACCTCGCTTTGACGGCGAACCCGTGACGCTCGGCGAGGCGCTCGCAGACGCGGAACTGATCCTTGATCGATGCCTCGGATTGTTTTTCCGTAGAGAAACGGGCGTAGATGGCGGCTCTCATTTATGTCTCGCTTTCGGCTTCCGAGCGCTGGCTTTGCGCTCAGCCGAATTATGGTGTTCATCGCGGTGGTCCGGGTCACAGTAGGTGCGGTTGGGTGGTCCGCCCTTCGGATTCTTTCGCGCCAGATAAAACCTCTCGCAGCTCGGTAGCTTGCAGCGGCACAGCGATTTGCCGTACGGGTTTCGCTTATCCAAGACGAGCAGCGTCGCGAATGCGAGCGCGGAGGCGACGTTCTTAAAGTGCCTGAAAACGTCGAACGAATAGCCATCGAACCTGGCGACCAATATTGGCTCGAGTTCGAGCGATGCGCTCATATGCCCGAAGTAGCTTAAAAAATCTTGCGGTAGGATTTCCGCGGGAGCGCCCGCCTTTGAGCGCGCGGACTTCGGGAATCTGATAACCCGGAAAGCCGGGTGCCATCGCCCGGCGGGATCTCTAAGTCCAGGTGCGATGGCATCCGGAGTCTCGATTAACCGACGCAGAAGATCCTTGTATGCAGCGCGCTCCTCAGGAGTCGGTGCCGCGCGCCGGAGAGACCAGGAACGCATATCGGCGGCCGCCGATGGCTGCCCCGTGATCACGACATCCTGGCCATTCCCGAATGCCAGCAAGGCCTCGACGAGCATGTCGTCGCTGGCCGGCGCCGTCATAAGGTTCCGCAGTTCGAACTGTTTCGATTCCAAATGTCCCATGGACCGATCTCATATGTGGGGCGATTCCGGGGCGCCCAGTAACTATGACAGTCTATGGGCTAACGCGCAAGAGCGATATCGCAATATCCAAATGAGGTGCAATAAATGAAAGACAAAGGCATTTCCGAGGCAGCGCGAAGCGTGCCCTGTGCCGAAGGCACTCTTCGGCGCTTGGATCGCAATGGCATCGTTCGGGCGGCGCGCGATCCATGGGGTCGCAGGTTGTTCGGTCAAGACGACGTTGACGCGGCGCGCAAGTACCTGCGCGACCGGCGGACGACCGGCAGCGGCGCCGCCTAAGCAATGACGCTTCCAGCTCATCTTGCGCAATACGAAGGGCTCGTCGACTTGGTCGTCGAGCAGCTCGTGCGCGAGGCGGGGCGGAGCGCAGAAACGACGACGCCCACGGAGGCACGACTCTCCGCGTGCGTCAAATCGAAAGGCCTTCACAAACAGGAACGAGAGAATGCTCGCACATTCACGGCGGCAGCCGCAAGCTAAATTCCCCTTATCGCGGCCAGACGAGCGCGCGCATCAACGCGAGGTCTCGCGCAAGTCTGTCGGCTTCACGGAAACCGCCGAGAGCGCGTTCGCCGCTGGTCGCGACCGACCGAAGGCATATCGAAAACCGAATCGCGTCACAGCGGGCTGGGCGTGGCGCCCCGACCGGTGGACGCCGTGATTGAGTCGGCCGACTACCGCAAGCGCGCGGAGCTTCACGCGCCGCGCACCGTCGACGAACTGCGCAATGCAGTGCGCGGAATGCTTCAGGCGGGCATGGGAGATCACAGCATCGCCGAGGCGTTGCGGGTCGACGTCAA
>VFSW01005681.1_pt1 | contig 18422 bp, 15 predicted proteins | sample 5358111 | NCBI WGS metagenome assembly VFSW01 (sample SAMN11554181, study PRJNA540505) | mine drainage metagenome | isolation source: sediment from site ElyBrook_90M | place: USA: Ely Copper Mine, Vershire, VT | collected 2017 | reverse complement strand
CTTTGAGGCATTGTCCGAGATGCTTGATCCCACATGTTGCGGACGCCTGAGGCGAATCTTGCAGGCTACCCTGTTCGCCCTGAGATAGGCTCGTGCTGTCGCCTCCCTGAGAGTCTTGTGGCTGGTAATCGGAAGAATTCCCAAGCTGACCGAAAGTGACGGCGGGTAGCAATGCCAATGAGGCAAAGATCAGGAAAGATTGTCTAAAAACGCGTACGGCTGACGAAGAACTCACCTATGACTCCTCAAAGTCCTCTTGGTTATATTCTGCTCTCGATATTGTAGTGCGAATAGATTTTCAGCATACGCCGATGAGTGCGCCGAGCACGGGGCCCACGACATAGATCCAGGTGGTATTCAGATCGCCACGGATTAGGTCGGGGGCGAAGGAGCGCGCGCGCATCCTTTCCCGCTTTGGAAAAAACTAAAAAACACATGCTCAACTCTGCTCAGACCTCACAAAGCCACAGGAGTACATCAATAAAGGTAGCTCTCAAAGCTGCGATCCGAGCCTTACGTGGGCCAAGGAAAAATATCAACACCAGCAACAAGGACAAGATCAAGGGCATCCATGAAGCGGAGGGACAATCAAGGCGGAGGTCGGAAAGGTCATGCTGCAGACTTAAGAAAACTAAATAGGCCAGTCAGAAATGGATTGGCAAAGTTCAAAGGGTCGCGCTGCGAATGTGACCGACGCAGGGAACGCGGTGCCCGTTAGGAGAAAGAGGTGAGGAATATGAAGAAACTCATGTTGTTAGTTGCGCTACTCAGTCTGACCAGCCTGGGCTGGGCAGACTCGGACCGCGAATCATCGACCGATCGGCTGGATAACGCAGGCAAAGTACTGCACGAGATCATGGCCGCGCCGGACAATGGCATTCCGGAGGAAGTATTGGAGCACGCAAAGTGCATAGCCGTGGTACCGCACATGATTAAGGGCGGCTTTGTGTTTGGCGCGCAGAATGGCCGCGGCGTAGCCACATGCCGAACCGCTGCGGGATGGAGCGCACCAGCGTTCTTTGCGATCACGGGCGGTAGCTGGGGATTGCAGATCGGTATTGAGGGCGTCGATCTGGTCATGATCATCCAGAATGAAAAAGGCATGCAGCAGTTGCTGGCGAGCAAGTTCCAACTTGGCGCGGATGCCTCCGCGGCAGCCGGACCGGTAGGACGTCATGCTTCGGCCAATACCAATTGGAAGCTGGAGACAGAGATCCTGACCTACTCTCGCGCCAAGGGAGCCTTTGCTGGGCTCACGTTGAATGGCGCTTCGATTCGCCGGGACGATGATTCCATGCGGGCGATCTACGGGCGTCATGTTACGACCCGGGACGTACTGCTGGGTAAAGTAAAGGCGCCAGAAGTAGCCGAATCATTTCTGAGCGCAGTCAGGAATGCAAAGGCGCAGGCCGTAGAAGCTGGAAAGTAATATTCAATATGGAATACGTGCGGGCACTCGAGAAAAGAATGCCCGGTCCCGGGTGCTCACAATGCGGAAGTAAAGACGCTCGCGCGAAAAGCGAGCGTACCTAAAGAGGCGGAGTGGAGGTAGCGCGTCGCGCCGGTCAAAGACGCAGAGGGAAGCCTCCGGCTCTGCCGGAGGATAATTACTCGCTGAGAAACGACACTTGATGCAAGCACGTGCCAACATGAACGCCACTCTACACATCTAATCGCTGCTGTAGCCGGTGTTGAATCAAGGCACCGCTAGATAGAAGTACGGAGGTGTTCGAATGGTTTCGTTCTTGCCGCGTCCGATTGAAGTGTTGGCCGCCACCCTATTGACCGTGATCTATGCCGCTCCCGGCCCGCTCATGGCCCAGAGCCATGTCGTGAGTCCTGCCGAGGTTCAGAAGCAGGTGTTGGCGGCTAGCCAGACACGACAACACAATGAGGATATGGTGAGGCAGTTTGTGTCTTCGCCGCAAGCCGCGAAAGCAATCAAGGCCGCCGGCATGGATCCTGGTCGCGTCAACGCCGCGGTGCCGACGTTGAGTGATCAGGAACTCTCGCAGATTGCGGCGCGAGCAGAGAAGACTCAGGCGGATTTTGCCGCCGGCAATATCGATAACCACGACCTGTTGCTGATTCTGGTGGCAGTAGCAGTCTTAATCCTGCTTATTGTTGCAGTCCGCTAGCGTGTATTATTCTGTGCTGGCGCGACACATGGCCGTCGCAGTGCTGCTTTGCGTCTTCGTAGCGGCGGAAGAAGCACCGGGAATCTGGCTTGACGTTCCATACGTCAAGCAAGCCCCGGAGGGCTGCGGCGCGGCGAGTATTGCGATGGTCATGCAGTATTGGTTTGCCCAGGATGGCCGTCTGCCGGACGACCGGGCGGATGCGGCATATATACTTCGCTCGCTCCATTCGCGCGACGGCCACGGAATCTATGCTTCCGCGATCTCACAGTACTTGCAGGAGCAAGGGTTCCGCACGTTCTCATTCGTCGGCGATTGGAATATGCTTCAACAGCATCTTCAGGAAGGACGCCCACTCATCGTAGCCCTGAAACCGTCGGCCATGGATCGCGCCCTCCACTATGTCGTTGTTGACGGCATAGATTCGCAAAGGGCATTCATCCTGATGAACGATCCAGCCGAACGTAAGTTACGCAAACTGGACCGTGCGACATTCGAAAAGCAATGGGGAGGAGCCCGGAACTGGACGCTACTGGCTCTACCGCGACAGTCTGGCCGCTGATCCGTTGTGCATTTCTTCTGGCATTCGCGTGCCTCTTGGCGCCGGGTGCCAGCGGACAGGACGCTCCTGGTGCCGCTCTCGGCTTGCATGCGCAGCAATTTTTTGCCGAGGAAAACTGGCAGGAAGTCGTCCGGGTCGTCGAAGGTGCTTCCGGGCGCACAGCGGATCTTGATTACTACTATGGGAGCGCGCTCGCAAAACTTGGACGGTTGGAAGACGCTTACCAGGCATTTCTCGCCGGATACCGCCTGCATCCCCACGATGAACGGTTTGCCGTCGAACTTGGTGGAATCGAGTTCCTGCGCAAACACTATGTCAAGGCTGCGGACTGGCTGCTCATCGCTTCACGAATCTCTCCCAATGACGCGTACGTGAACGATTTCTGCGGCAGCGTCTTCTACTTGCAAGGCAATCTGGATGCAGCGCTGAAGTACTGGAATCGCGTGGATAAGCCACGGGTCGAAATTGTAAGCAGCGACCCCGTCCCAAGAGTGAGCCCGATTTTGTTGGACCGGGCCTTTGCTTTTGCTCCCGCCAGTACCCTGCGCCTGACGGAACTGCTGGCAACCCAAGACCGATTGCGGGGAATGGAGATATTCCCGAACTATACATTTACGCTGTCCGCTCGCCCGGACCAGAAGTTCGATGTAACGTTCCACGCCCAGGAACTAAATGGCTGGGGAGATTCCAAGCTCGAAGCGTTGCTCTCAACATTTCGAGGCATCTTTTACCAGACGCTTACCCCGGAGTATTACAACATGAATGGGACGGCTACAAATGTGCTGAGTCTCTTTCGTTGGGATGCACAGAAAAGGCGGGCTTTGGTCTCATTGTCTGGCCCCCTCCATAGAGATCCGCGATGGCGCTATCGCACGTTAGTAGATCTTCGCAACGAGAACTGGGTGATCCGCGAATGGTCCACCGGCCTGGCACCACCGCTCGCCTCGTTAAATATGCGGAGAGAATCCTTTAGCACCGGCATAACTTCTTTTCAAAGCGAACGTTGGAGTTGGTCAACAGGAGCCGAACTGTCGCATCGCGACTTCCGGAACGCAGATCTTGGATCGGTGTTGTCTCCGGAGCTGCTGCTTCAGAGCTATCAACTGAAGCACACAGCGCAACTGAAGTACCGTCTCCTTTACGTCCCTGAAAAGCGCCTGACGGCCATGGCCGGTGTCTCCAGTGAGATTGGCCGGATATGGTCCCAACCCTCACACACATTCTTCAAACCTCAAGGCTCTCTCGCTGCACATTGGTTTCCACGAGCCGAGGGCGACGACCTGGAGATGCAACAGCAGATACGTGTGGGCGATATCTTTGGGACAATTCCATTCGACGAACTGTTCATGCTTGGACTCGAGCGCGACAACGATCTCCCGATGCGGGCTCACATAGGGACACGCGACGGACGCAAGGGCAGCTCACCGCTGGGCCGGAAGTACTTCCTCTCGAATTGGGAGATGGACAAGAACCTCTATAGCAACGGACTGATCACCCTCAAACTCGGCCCATTTCTCGATACCGGTCACATAACGAACCAGTCCGATCCTATCGGAACGCAAAAATGGCTGTGGGACACGGGCGTCCAAACAACGATAAGCGCGCTGGGTGTCAAGTTCGTGCTCAGCTACGGTAGAGACTTAAGAGCAGGCAAGGGAGTGTTTTACGGTCGTGCGGTCCCAAGATAACTCCGCAGTAACCAGCTTCAGCCATCTGACGGGCTCCTGGAATTCCGGAAGCGCCGAATCAGGGTGTTGGTTGAGCTATCATGCGTCAGCGGCGGCTCGGGCTTCGCTTCGAGTTCAGGGACGATGCGTCCGGCAAGCACCTTGCCCAGTTCAACCCCCCATTGGTCAAACGAGTCGATCTGCCAGATCGCACCCTGAGTGAAGACACAGTGTTCGTAGAGGGCAACAAGTTTCCCGAGCGCCTCCGGCGTCAGTTGCTCCAAGAGGCTCGTGTTAGCCGGACGGTTGCCCTCGAAGGTTCGGTGTGGCACCAGCCACGCCGGCGTTTTCTCGGCTTCAACCTCCTGCGATGTCTTGCCAAAGGCCAGCGCCTCTGCCTGGGCACACACGTTTGCCAGCAGCAAGTCGTGGTGACGCCCAAGAGGATGAAGTGGCCGGGCAAATGCGATGAAATCGCACGGAACGAGCTTTGTTCCCTGATGGATCAGCTGGTAAAAAGAATGCTGACCATTGGTTCCCGGCTCCCCCCAGTAGATCGGCCCTGTTTGATAAGAAACCTCTTTCCCTTCGAGCGTGACATGCTTGCCATTGCTTTCCATGGGCAACTGCTGGAGATAGGCGGGAAAGCGTTTCAAATACTGCTCGTAGGGCAAAACCGCTACAGTTTGTGTACCGAAGAAGTTGTTGTACCAGAGGCCAAGAAGCCCCATGAGCACCGGCAGATTGGATGCGAAAGGAGCGGTTCGAAAATGTTCGTCCATCTGATGAAAACCGTTGAGCATGGCGCGGAAATTTTCAGGGCCGATGGCGATCATCGTCGATAGGCCGATCGCGGAGTCCATCGAGTAGCGCCCGCCGACCCAATCCCAGAACTCGAACATGTTCGCAGTGTCGATGCCGAACTTGGCCACCTCCGCGGCATTGGTCGATACCGCAACGAAATGCCTCGCAACGGCGGCAGGATTCTTCAGACTCGCCAGCGCCCAATCGCGGGCCGTGTGCGCGTTGGTCATCGTCTCCAGCGTTGTAAAGGTCTTCGACGAAATGATGAACAGCGTCTCCTCGGCATCGAGATCCCGCGTGGCCTCGAAAAAATCCGTACCGTCGATGTTGGAGACGAAGCGGAAGATCAGGTCGCGCTGGCTGTAATGCCGCAACGCTTCGTATGCCATTACCGGCCCCAGGTCGGAGCCGCCGATACCTATATTGATGACGTTGCGGATCGCCTTACCGGTGTGGCCCTTCCACTCGCCGCTGCGCACGCGGTTGGAGAAGTCGGCCATCTTGTCCAGCACGGCGTGGACCTCCGGCACTACGTTTCCGCCGTCAACGCTGATGGATTGGCCCTTGGGGGCGCGCAGGGCTACGTGCAGGACGGCCCGCTTCTCCGTGACGTTGATCTTCTCGCCCCGGAACATGGCATCGATGTGGGCCCTCAGGCCGGATTCCTCCGCCAATTGCAGCAGGAGTGAGAGTGTCTCATCCGTGATGAGATTCTTCGAGTAGTCGAAGTAGATTCCGACGGCCTCGGTTGTCATTCGTTGGCCGCGCTCGGGGTCATCGGCAAAGAGCGTGCGGAGAGAAAACTCCCGCACCTTCGTATAGTGAGCTTGGAGGGTTTTCCAGGCCGCTCGATCCAAGAGCGGCGAGATACCTGAACTCATATTTTCCTCTTTCATTCAAATAGAGTGTCACCGTTGCCGGAGGATTTTCGCGACTTCCAGCGGGATCGCCACGCCTTCGCGGCGTGGTATCAATCGAGCCGTGTAATTTAAGCTTAGACCTTGACAGGGTGTTATGGTCAATCCCGGACCGAGGTAGTAAATTTGCAAGGATTCTGGATTGATCGCCGGCAGCACGGAAGCAAGCGGCTGAACGTATGGCAAGGGGGAAGATGCGGAGAATTCGAATGTTGAAAGCTGGTGAGCAGGGTCTGGTCGTCGAGTTCGGAAACGAAATCGATCCCGTCGTCAATGCGCATGTTCACCGGCTTGCCAGGATTCTCGCGTTGGAAATTTCGGAGCACATCCTGGAAGTGGTACCGACCTACCGGTCCTTGATGGTGTATTTCGACCCGCTTGTCATTACCAGGGAAGCATTGCAGGAGCACATCGCCGGGTATCTGGCTGAACTAGGAGCCGACGCTGTAGCCAGCGACACGACTAGAATCATCACAATTCCGGTGAGCTACGGTGGCGAGTTCGGGCCGGATCTCGAATTTGTAGCCAGGCACAACGCCATCACGCAAGAGGAAGTCGTCGCCATCCATACATCGATTCCGTACCTGGTGTATATGCTCGGATTCACTCCAGGCTTCCCCTATCTGGGAGGGATGTCGGAGCGTATTGCTGCCCCAAGGCTTGATGTGCCGCGGGTCAAAATCCCCGCCGGTTCCGTAGGGATCGCCGGCAAGCAGACCGGAATTTACCCATTAGAAAGCCCCGGTGGATGGCAGGTGATCGGACGCACACCTCTGAGGCTTTTCAACCCGTCGGACGAAAGCCCTTTTCTATTCGCCGCCGGGGATTATCTGCAGTTTGCCGCGATAGAGATAGAGGAATATGGTGCCATCGTGGAGCAGGTCGCCTCCGGAAACTATACTCCGCAAATACGAAGTGTCGCGAGAGGGGGAGGTGGCAGTGTGTACGGTAATTGATCCGGGAATAATGAGTACCATTCAGGACCGTGGACGTACAGGGTATCGAGCGTTCGGCATGCCGGTCTCCGGCGTCATGGATCGTTATGCGTTCACCATGGCCAATATCCTGGCGGGAAACGGGCGTGACGCAGCGGTTTTAGAAATGACAATGCGCGGTGGGCGCTTCAAGTTTGCCAGTGAAGCATACGTTGCGGTATGTGGTGCCGACATGCAGGGGAAATTGAATGGGAGAAAGATTAAGAACTGGTCGGGCTTCTATGTTCCCCCTGATAGCGAACTTGCCTTCGGCTATGCCGCGACTGGCTGCAGGGCCTACCTTGCTTTTAGCGGTGGAATAGCGGTTCCGCAAGTCATGGGGAGCCGTTCCACCTATCTACGCGGGGGACTCGGGGGCCATAAAGGACGTGCTCTGCAGGCCGGGGACGTGCTGGAGATCACGCGGGTCGAAGCCTTGCCCATCAGACTAAACGAACTGGCGTACCCATCGGTGCCGGAATATGCGAACGATCTGCCTCTGCGGGTCATCCTCGGGCTTCAGAACGATCTCTTTACCGAAGACGGGATAGCTACCTTCCTCAGCAGCGTATATACCGTTTCCACCCGAAACGACCGAATGGGATATCTGCTCGATGGGGCGGTCGTCATGCACAAGAATGGGCCGGATATCGTATCCGACGCACTATGTCCCGGAGCGGTCCAGGTTCCCGGTAACGGCAAGCCGATGATTTTGATGGCCGATTGCCAGACAACAGGAGGATACGCGAAGATTGGGGTTGTCATCGGCGCTGATTTAGCAAAATTGGCGCAAGCGAAGGCCGGCGACAGGATCAGTTTTGTCTCGTGCAGCGATGCGGAAGCCATAGCGGCATTGATCGCCGAAAATGAGCGATACGAAAAGGCGTCCCGCGAGTCTCTGTCACGTGTCAACGTGCTTGTTCGGGGTAGTTCGTCGCCTTCAACCCCGGGCAGCATTCCAAGGTGAGCCATGTTATCGATCGATTTGAACTGCGATATGGGAGAGGGTTTTGGTGTCTACAGCATCGGCAATGATGATCTGGTGATGCCGTACATAACCTCGGCGAATGTTGCCTGCGGCTTTCACGCATCGGATCCGTCGACCATGTGGAAGACGGTGAAGCTTGCTGTCCGGCACGGCGTCGCCGTCGGGGCGCATCCTTCCTACCCTGACCTGGTCGGATTCGGACGCCGGGCGATGGATTCCACCCCGGAAGAAATTTCGGCCGATGTCACCTACCAAATTGGCGCACTGTCGGCTTTCTGCCAGCGGGAAGGGGTGCGGCTTCACCACGTGAAGGCGCATGGGGCGCTCTACAACAAGGCAGCAGATACCCCATCCGTGGCAACTGCCATTGCGCAGGCGATCAAGATGGTCGATGCGGAGTTGACCATGGTCTGCCTGAGCAATTCCGCCATGGTCACGGCAGCTCAGGAGGCAGGCATCCCCTATGTCGAAGAGGTTTTTGCCGATCGCGCTTACACGCGTGAGGGGAAGTTGGTGCCGCGCAGCCGTGAGGGAGCGGTTCTCCATGATCCCAGCATCATCGCGCAAAGGGTGTTGGACATGGTCAGAGGCAGAACCGTAGTTGCCATCGACGGGACCGAGATTCCGCTTACAGCCGAAACCATCTGCGTCCATGGAGATACAACCGGTTCTTTCGAGATGATCAAGGCCATCAGATGCAGGTTGGAAGAAGCGAATGTCGCGCTCAAGACCTTCGGGCGCTAGAGATACTTCGACATACTGCTGATACCCAGCCCCGCACACGGGTAGATGCGTCACGCGCGGGGCAAGTGGCTGCCGGTTTGACGAGTTGCCTCTGCGCTCTCAGAGGCTTCTTAGCTAGCCCACGAAATCATACAGCTTCGCGGGATTCGTGGTGAGAATGCGCTGCCGGGTCAGCGGCTCCGGAACCCAGCTCGCCAGTAAATCGAACAGAGTGGCATCGACCGGCATGGCGCCTTGGAACGAGGGATGCGGCCAGTCGCTTCCCCAGACCATGTGCTCGGGAGCAGCTTCGACCAGCGCCTTCGCAATCGGCACGACATCCTCATATGGGTAAGGCTTGGCGGAGATGCGGTAGGGGCCGGAGAGCTTCACCCAGCACTTGCCCTCTCCTACCAGCGCGAGCAGGGTGGTAAATGCAGGATGTGCCAGCCCCAGTTGCACGGGCATGTGTCCCATGTGATCGATCACGAAGGGAACCGGCAGCCCTCGAAGTCGCGGCGCTAAATCCACCAGGTCGCGGCCATCGAGCAGCAACTGCACGTGCCAGCCGAGAGGCGCAATAAGGCTCGCAACTTGTTCGAGAATCTCCATCGTCACGCCTCCTTTGAATAGGAGGTTGATTCGCACCCCGCGAAATCCCGCGTCGTGCAGCCGCTGCAGTTCGTGCATTTTTATGCTGGCATCCACTACTGCAACGCCGCGCCACCTGCCACCGGACGCTGCCACCGCATCGTAGGTGCAGCGGTTGTCCGTACCGTAAACGCTCGGCTGGACGATTACGGCTCGCCCCAGTCCGAGGGCGCTCAACATCCGCTGGTACGCCGGAATGCTAGCTTGTGGCGGGGTGTAGCTGCGTCCCGGCACCATGGGGTACTCCGCCGGGCCGAAGATATGCGCGTGGCAATCACATGCGTTGGGTGGGGCGGAGATCTTCGGTCTGCCGGGGTCGAAGTTCGGAGCCTCGCAAACTGGGATCGCCGCCTCGTCCTCGCTGCTATTCATAGACCTGCAACTCCTTGCCCTTGGTTTCGGGGAGCATCAAAACCGCCGCGATCATGACGACGTAAGCTGACACCGCGAATATGGCAATCGCTTTGCCCAGCGAGAGTCGCACGCTGAGGAAGCCCACCAGCGTCGGAAACAGCGCACCAACACCGCGGCCCAGATTATAAGAGAAGCCTTGGCCTGAGCCACGCAGGCGGCTGGGAAACAGCTCGGTGAAAAACGCGCCGATCGGGCTGAAGGAGCCAGAGGTGAAAAACCCAAGTGGAAAGCCCAGCAACAGCATCACAATTCCGTTGCTGATTGGAAGATAGGTATAGGCAGTGACCGTCAGGGCACAACAGGCGGCGAACAGAATCAGGGCCTTTTTGCGTCCGATGCCGTCGGCAAGATAGGCCCCCGTCAGGTAGCCGCAGAAGGACCCGGCGATAATCACGATCATGTACCAGCCCGTATTCAGCACCGATAGGTGCCGCACGGTTTTCAAATACGTTGGCAGCCAGGTAGTGATCGCGTAGTAGCCTCCCTGGACGCCGATGCTCAGCACCGACGTCAACACCGTAATCTTCAGCAGCGCCGGAGAAATGATTTCGAGAAAATGAGGCTCGTTACCACCGGCAGCGAGCTTTTGGCGCGTCCGGGTGTAAATCTCAGGCTCAGGAACGTGGCGCCGAATGTAGAACACCAGGAGCGCGGGCAGGATGCCGATCCAGAACATGGCGCGCCATGCGAGGTTCGCGGGAAGCCATGAGAACAACGCGACCGAACATACCGCGGCGATTCCCCATCCAATGGCCCAGCCTCCCTGCACAGTCCCCACCGCCTTGCCACGATGCTCGGCGCGAATCGTCTCGCCCATCAGGACCGAGCCAACAGCCCACTCCCCGCCGAAGCCCAGACCCTGAAATCCGCGAGTAATGAGCAATTGCCAGAAGTTATTGGTGAATCCGCTCAGGAAGGTGAACAGCGCGAACCAGACAATAGTCCACTGTAAGACTCGGGTGCGTCCGAAGCGATCAGCCAGCAGTCCAGCGAGCCAGCCGCCTACGGCGGAGATGAGCAGCGCCGCCGTCCCCAGCATGCCTGCTTCACCCTTGCTGATGTGCCAGGCCGCGATCAAGCTCGGGATCACAAAGCTGTACACCATCACGTCCATGCCGTCGAGCGCCCAACCGCCAAAGGTTGCGATAAAGGTGCTTCGCTCTGGCGGCGTTAGTTCCGAAAACCAACCGCCATGTCCTTGCTGATGAGTTGAAGGTGGCCTGAAAGTAGTGCCCATGGCGAGGTCTCCTAATCCCAAGAATTTACTGTCCAAAGCTAACCCAGTCATACACTATACGCGAGTGTCTACATTGCGGCGAGAAGATTGCGGCGTTCAGCAGAGTTGTTGGGCCATCTGTCCAGAAGTGCTCAGATCCCTGACCCGTTGCCAGTGGGACCGGCCTTCAGAGCGGCAAGCAGCGCCTGCGCCGGATGTAGAAGTCTGACTTTACTGAAGCGTTTGACCTGGGAGCGGCAGGAGTAGCCGGTCGCCAGCAAGCGCCCGGCCTGTTGTGGTTCGTCGATATGCCGCTTCCAGCTCAGCTCGTAAATTTGCTCCGAGATGTCGCGGTTCTTCGCACCGTGACCGTAGCTTCCGGCCATCCCGCAGCAACCGACGTTCAGGATATCGAGCCGCAGACCGAGTCGCGCGAAGACGGCGACCCATTCCTTCGTCGCTCCGGGCACGGTTGTGTGTTCGGTGCAGTGCGGAAGAATCCGGTAGGGTCTCGCCTCCGATACTGGCCGCTCCGGAGCGTTCTGGGCAAGCCATTCCTGCAATAACATCACCTTTGGTACGGCCTTCGGCCCCAACGCCTCGACATACTCATCCCGGTAAGTCAAGGTCATAGCGGGATCGACGCCGACCAGAGCTACTCCGGTTGCCGCCAAGGCTCTGAGATCGATTGCACTGTTTCGCGCCACGCGCGCGAACGCGCCGAGAAAGCCATGGATGTGAAGGGCCTTGCCATTCGGATGATAGGGCGCGAGCCACGGGCGGAAACCAAGCCGTTGCAGCATCTCCAGCACGTCGAGTACAAGTTGGCCCTCGAAGTAGCTGGTGTAGGCGTCCTGTACGACCACGACCGAACGTTGCCGCTCCTCGTCGGTGAGGGCACTGAGCGCATCCGGCGTTGCCAGGGCCATGCCACGCGCATTGATCGCGCGGAGCAGGTCGATTCCTGTAAGTGCCGGAGAATCCACAAGGCCGAGGCGGCGCATGACCTCCCGTCCCATGCCACTGCCGACCGCGGCATTGTAGAAGGAGTGAATCCGTGCCATGGTCGGCAGCAAATGTTCGAGCGTCGCGACGAAATAGTCCTTCATCGGACGCAGATAGCGGCCATGGTACAACTCGAGGAACTTGGCCCGGAAGCTCGGCACATTAACCTTTATGGGACAGCCGCCGACACAAGCCTTGCAGGACAGGCAGCCGTCCATTGCCGCCTTAAGCTCGTGTGAGAAATCCGGTTCGCCGCGCCAGTGCGCCAGTGTGTTGCGAAGCCGATGGGGAAAGGTTCGCCAGCCCGGTGTCGTCCGCAGGCGATAGGCCTCCGCAACAGGGTCCAGGTCTACGGCGGCGAGGCGGCGCAGCCACTCCCTGGTGAGCACGGCGCGCCCCTTTGGTGAGTGCTGCCGTTCCCGCATCGCTTTCCAGGAAGGGCACATCGCTGTATCAGGGTCCCAGTCGTAGCAAGCGCCGTTGCCGTTGCAGTTCATGGCCTCGTTGTAATCGGATCGGACCGCCGGCGGCACTGTGCGGTCAGCCTGACCGCGCGTCGGCACGCCGTCGATGCGCAGCAGCAGCGTCTCGTCGCCAGGTGTGGCAATCTTGCCTGGGTTGAGCTGATTGCTCGGATCGAAGGCCGCCTTGACCGCCTGCACGAGGGGGTAGAGGCTGCCGAAAAACGCCGGCGAGTATTCGGAACGCACGCCTTTGCCGTGCTCGCCCCAGAGCACTCCGCCATATTTCTGCGTCAACGCTGCCACCGCATCGGTGATTTCCCGAATCAAAGTTTCCTGCGCCGGGTCCTTCATGTCGATGGCGGGGCGGACGTGCAGAACCCCTGCATCGACGTGGCCAAACATGCCGTAATCCAGGCCGCGCGCGTCGAGCAGGGCGCGAAAATCCTCGATATAGTCCGCCAGATTCTCCGGCGGTACCGCCGTGTCTTCGACAAAGGGGATCGGCCGCTTATCTCCCTGCACATTGCCAAGTAAGCCCACGGCGCGTTTGCGCATCTCCCCAATCCGCTTCACCGCCCGCTCGCCGCGAGCAATCGTGAAGCCGGCGCTACGCTTGATCCGCCCCTCTGCCGTCAGAGCTCCAGTCACTCGGCCGAGCTGCGCCTCGACCTCCTCCTCGCTATCACCCACGAACTCGATCAGGCTGACGCCCTGCACCAGCCCGGCATCGTTGTCGGGGAAGAACTCGCGCACGCCCTCCCAGACGATGTCGTTCTGCGCCAGCGCCAGGACCTTAGAGTCCACCGTTTCGATGGACGCGGCGCCGAAGGCCATCTGCGCCGGGGCGTCGCGCAGCCCGGCATTGAAGCTGTCATAGCAGAGGTTGAGCAGTGCGCTTTGTTTCGGAATAGGCAGGACGTTGAGCTTGGCCTCGACCACGACGGCCAGGGTGCCCTCGGAGCCGCAGAGCACCGAATTTAGGTTGAACCGTCCTTCCGCGTCCCGGATGTGCGCCAGGTCATACCCGGTCAGGCAGCGGTTCAGCTTGGGGAAGCGTGCCTCGATCTCCGCTGCATGGCCGCTTTCGATCGCGTCGACCGCACGGTGGATGTCGCCGATGCGATCGGTGCGGCGCTGGATTTGTCGCAACTCGTCGGGCCCAATCGGATGAGACGTCCAGACCGCGCCGTCCGCCAGCACCGTCGTCAACTCCAACACATGGTCCCGTGTCTTGCCATACAGGCAGGACCCTTGCCCGCTCGCATCGGTGTTGATCATTCCGCCGATCGTTGCGCGGTTGGAGGTCGACAGCTCCGGCGCGAAGAACAGCCCATGCGGTGCAAGCGCGGCGTTGAGCTGGTCCTTCACCACGCCCGCCTGCACCCGCACCCACCGTCCTGCGACGTCGATTTCGAGGATATGGTTCATGTGGCGCGACAGATCGACGACCACGCCGCTGGTCAACGATTGCGCGTTGGTCCCAGTGCCGCCCCCGCGTGCCGCGATCACGACCGTCTGGAAGTGCGGCCGGGCCAGCAGCTGCATCACCCGGGTGACGTCTGCTGAATCTCGCGGGAATACGACAGCTTGCGGGGGGAGCTGGTAAATGGAGTTGTCGGTGGCGAAGGTCACCCGGTCGGCATCCGTTGCAGAAATATCTCCCGCGAATCCGAGCGAACGCAGTTCGTCCAAAAAGTCCAGGGTCAGGCGAGGAGGCGGGGCGGTCCCTGGGAGGCGAGGGATCATAGATACGTTCCATTGTCATCCCCAGCATAGCCTTCGTCAATTACGTGCATCTGCGCCTGTATAGCACGCGAGGCTTGTACTGCCGCCTGACTCAACGCACCCAGGCCAGCCAGGCCCAACCCACCGCGAGCGTCACCAGTGTGACTGGAATACCGACGCGCGAGTAGTCCCAGAAACCGATGTGTACCTCGCCTTGTGCGCTCTCCACGACGATCAGGTTCGCGACTGAGCCTGTGATTGTCAGGTTTCCCGCCAGCGTGCTGGCCATGGCGAGCACCAGCCAACCCGTGTGCGGATCGCGGAAAGCCGGTACGAGCGTCTTGAGCAGCATTACTGCTGGCACGTTGCTGACCAGGTTTGACAACACCGCGGTCACAGCCGTAAAGATACCCACGTTCTGAAGATTGGAGCGCTCCGCCACCTCGAAGAGGTAGCCGGTCAAACCGCAGTTTTCCGCACCACCCACGATCAGGAACAGACCGACGAAGAACACCAGCAGCCCCCAATCGACTTCGTCGTAGACCAACCGCGGATTGCGCGTGCGCGTGATCAGCATGAGCGCGGCCCCGATGGCAGCCATCATTGCTGGCGGCACGCCTGCAATAAACCCGGCCAGCACGAGGAGGATCACGATGGCGGGCTTTCGCAACTCGCGGGTCTCGACGTGTCGCGTCGCGGTTGCGATCCCTTCGGCTTCCTCAGGCACTGAATGGTTGCTGCACATCCGGTGGATAATCAGCCAATCCAGCAGCAGGCCGATCAGCGCTACCGGTCCCAGATGCCAGATGAAGTGGCGGTATGACAGCCCGGAGAACGAGCCGATCAGCATGTTCTGTGGGTTTCCGGTGATGGTGGCAACGCTGCCGATGTTGGCCGAGGTCGCCACGGCGAGCAGGTACGGCAGCGGTTTCAATCCCATGCGGCGCGTAGCGAGGAGCGCAAACGGCACCATGACCAGGCAGATAATGTCGTTGACGAAAAACGCCGAAAGCACGCCGGTGATGAAGATGACGGTGGGCAGCAAGTGTCGAGGTTTCAGACGCGTGACGATGTGCTCGGTGATCCACTCGAAAAAGCCTGTCAGGTGCAGACAGCCGACCACAAGCATCATGGAGAACAGCAGCACCAGCGTGCCGAAGTCGACAAAATGTAGCGCTTCGGCGGCAGGGACAATGCGGAATGCAACCATCAGCACGGCGCCAATGATAGCCATGCCGGGACGATCGATCTTCATTCCAGGCAGCTTGCCTAAGGCGAACACAAAGTAGCTGACGGCAAAAACGGCGTAGCCAGCGGCGACCTGCCAATCGGCAAGAGGACTAGTTGGACCCGCTACAGCGCCGAGCAGGAGAGCAGGCAAGCTCATCACGAATGAATTGTACGCGAAGCGCGGGGATGAGAATTAACCCTTTGAGTCTCGGTCGCTCTGCAGCATTGCCACCTCCGCTTCGCCACCAGTGTTCCGATAAGCGATCTCGGAAGATCGGCATCGCGAATGCGTCGGTAGTGCCGGTCCGTAGTCCTTATTGTCCGGCTCGTTCCAGATTTTCCATGGTGGAGGCGGCCCGCATACGGTTGCAGAGTTCTCTTCAACATGAGAATATATGAATATTCAATGACAGAAATCAGCCAGTTCAAAGCGGAGTTCTTCAAGGCGCTAGCCCACCCGTTGCGGATCAGAATATTAGATGAGCTCCGGAAAGGCGAAGTGGGCGTCAACGACTTGTGCGCTCGCTTGGACGTTGAGCAGAGCAATCTCTCCCAGCAATTGGCCATCCTCCGGAACCGCAACATCCTCGCGACCCGAAAAGAAGGCCAGAACGTGTACTACTCCGTTCGGTATCCTGAGTTGTTCGACCTGCTGGACGTGGCCAAGAGGATGTTCAACAACCATCTGATCGATGTGAAAGACCTGCTGTCGCAGTTGGCTGTGACGAAACGACGCTGACGGCGCTTTTTTGTGCGCGCATATATGCAAATATGCTCATCTTTGCGCGTTAGTGCGGCGATGTGCAACTGCTGGGGAACTCTATGAGTGAGCTGTCGGGGCTTATTTAAAAAGGAAAGCACAATATGGGTAATTGGTTACCAAAATCTGTTCTCTGTCTCAAGTCTTATACGAAACGCATGTTCGTCGCGGACCTCCTGGCAGGTATTACCGTAGGCCTCGTCGCACTTCCTTTGGCAATGGCCTTTGCCATCGCTTCGGGCGTTCCCCCTCAAGCCGGTCTGTACTGCGCAATCGTCGCAGGCTTTGCGATTTCCGCCTTTGGAGGGTCTTCGACACAGATCGGTGGTCCAACCGGGGCGTTCGTGGTCGTCGTATTTGGGATTGTTGCTAAATACGGTGTCGACGGATTGTTCATGTGTACCATGTTGGCCGGGGTCATCCTGCTGGTTCTAGGCGCAACGGGATTGGGTACGACGGTCAAATTCATACCGCGCCCCGTGGTCGTAGGTTTCACGAATGGTATTGCCGTCATTATTGCCAGCACTCAAATCAAAGATTTCTTTGGGCTGAAAATCGACAAGGTTCCGGGTGATTTCGCCTCCCGAATTCTGACACTGGCGCACAATTTTTCATCGTTCTCTCCACTTGAAACAACTTTGGCAGTTGGTGCGCTCGCAACAATTATCCTTTTCATGGTTTACGTGAAAAGAGTTCCCGGTTATATTGCCGCTCTGTTTGTCGGAACCGCTGCGGTTGTCATCTTCAAACTTCCGGTAGAGACAATTGGGACGCGCTTCGGTGGTATTCCATCCGGATTTCCAATCCTGAAGGTTCCTCACTTTCGCTTGGATCTGCTGCGTCCTTTGATCTCACCGGCAATCACAGTCGCCATGCTAGGCGCGATCGAATCGCTGATGTCCGCAGTGGTTTCCGATCGTATGAGCGGGGATAAACACAATCCAAACGTGGAACTCGTCGCCCAGGGAGTCGCCAATATCCTCTCTCCGCTCTTCGGTGGGCTTCCGGCGACTGGAGCGATCGCACGAACTGCCACCAATATTCGCTCTGGCGCCAAGACACCGGTATCGGGAATAATCCACGCGCTGACCCTTCTCGTCATCGTCGTCTTTGCCGCACCCTATGCCCGATTTATTCCGCTCTCGGTTCTGGCAGCCATTCTGTTGGTGGTGTCCTATAACATGGGCGAGTGGGGTGAGATTCCAGAGCTCTTGAAGTTGTCCCGGTTCGAGATTGGCACTTGGTTGGTAACGTTTCTGCTGACGGTGTTTGCCGATCTGACCGTCGCTGTCGAGGCGGGCATGATTTTAGCGGCGCTGGTGTTCATACGAAAGGTTACACAAACCACCACTGTCTCTGAAGTAACAGCGGAGTACGTTCGCGAAGGTCATGTTCATATTCTGCAACACAAAAACATCCCCTCCTATGTCAGCATCTTTAGAATCCATGGCCCATTCCTTTTTGGCGCAACTGACAAACTCGATGCGATTGCTTCGCGTCTCCCTGAACTCCCCCCAATCTTGATTCTGAGACTCCGGAACATGACTGCAATCGATTCCACTGGCATTCAGGCACTGGAGAATCTTGCGGACCGTGTCCTCGAATCCGGAAGACAGATCATTCTCTGTGGAGCTAGAGAACAACCGGCGAGGCGCATGCAGGACGCGGATTTTCATGACCATATCGGAGCGGAGAATATTTGCGCCAGTTTGGCCGAAGCTTTAGACAGGGCCGGGAACTTGTACCTTGAAGAATATCCGGCTGGGACTCACCGGTACAGAAGAAGCACCGATACGTTACCTGTCGAAGGCGGCAGCATCATCGACTCCGCAGGGCACCAAATTGCACATCAGTGAACGGAGACTGTGGTCGCTACAGTTTAGTTCTGGAACATATGACGGACAGAATTTGGAAAGCTAGGCTACCCAATAATGCCTTCATCGTGCGATGGTAACGAGATCTCATGAATACGCTTCCGGTTGGCCCAGCGTTCGCGCTTAGTGTTGCGGCCTATGTTGTTGGGGCTTTGGCGTCTCTGGCGAGTTGGCGAAGACCGGTGCGCGCGCGTTATCTCTGCTGTGGCACCGCCTTAGCGGGGGCCGTCTTGGGAGGACTCGCAGCGGTTCTTAGCCTCTTTCAAGGCACACCCGTCCGGTGGGTGCTCCCCTCAGGGATTCCGTTATT
>VFSW01005680.1_pt1 | contig 18422 bp, 14 predicted proteins | sample 5358111 | NCBI WGS metagenome assembly VFSW01 (sample SAMN11554181, study PRJNA540505) | mine drainage metagenome | isolation source: sediment from site ElyBrook_90M | place: USA: Ely Copper Mine, Vershire, VT | collected 2017 | reverse complement strand
CCCAAGTCCCGTAACTAGGTGAGGAGAAGCCCACGACGCCGGCGGTGAGCGCCCCGAGTGGGTAGACGCGCTTGTAGATGTTCTGCGAACCAGTCACTGGGACCGACTGCGCCAAGATCGTGCCGTCGGCGGCCACGATCTGGCCGCGCGGCGCGGTGCTCGACGAAGCGAAGACCCTCGGATTGATGGGCGACGAGTCCAGAGCCTTCGCCCGAAAGAACTGGATATTCATCGACTGCGCCGCCACGATGACGAAAAGGATGAGGATGAATGACGCCAACAGGCTCAATCGGCGCGACACTGACTACGCCCTCATCGCCGAGAGAATCATGCGCACTCGAGTAACTCGCTCGACAACATCGTGCGCGCGAAGTCGCGAAGGAATTCTTGCAATGAAACGCTCGGGGTGGCCTTGCACGCTTTGTAGAACCATGACTCCCCGATTGTAACGGTAGGCCTCGCGGCGAGGGCGCCGACAACCACTGGGCGCGGCACGGTCATTCAGGCCCAAGTGCGCAGTTCACCGGACGCCGATGCCGCCGTTACTGCGATGCCTACGATGGACCTCGAGGCCGTCGCTTCGCACCGCGACCTCGCGCAGCCAGAAAACGGGAAGGGCGGTCGATGAAGAAACTGCCGGGCACAGTCTGGATGCTCGGCGTCGTGAGTTTCCTTAACGACGTGGCGAGCGAGATGCTCTACCCGTTGCTACCCATCTTCATCACGCGCGTGCTCGGCGCGCCGGTGGCGATACTCGGTCTGATCGACGGCGTGGCCGAAGGCAGCTCCGCGGTGTTCAAAGTGCTCTTCGGTCACTGGTCGGACCGAATTGGCAAACGCAAGCCGTTCGTCTTCTTCGGTTACGTCGCCTCGACGCTCTCCAAGGTCGTGGTGGCTCTCTCTAGAACGTGGGGACTCGTCTTCGTCGGAAGGGTGCTCGACCGATTCGGCAAGGGCGTGCGTACTGGTGCTCGAGATGCCATGCTGCTCGACGAGTCCACGTCGTCGAATCGAGGGGTCATCTTCGGTTTCCAGCAAACCCTCGACAGCGCGGGCGCGGTCGTCGGTCCACTCATCGCCCTCGTCCTGCTGCAGGTCTTCAGCGACAGCATTCGCACGATCTTGCTCATCGCGGTCATTCCCTCCATCGCTGGCGTGCTCCTCGCGGGCTTCATCCGTGAACCCGCGCCCAAGGTGGCAGCGACGACTAGCGCGAAAGCCGACGCACGAGCGGCGCTCGCACGACTCGACGTCCAGTCACTGCCCCGCGAGCTCAAGGTTTTTCTCGTCGTGAGCGGACTCTTCGCCCTCGGCAACAGTTCCGACAGCTTTCTCATCCTTCGCTCGCGCTCGATTGGGCTGAGCCTTTCGCTGGTAGTCCTCGCGTACGTTGCCTACAACGTCGTCTACAGCCTCGCGTCGACCCCCGCTGGAATGTTGGCGGATCGGTTCGGACCCCGTCGCGTCTACGCCACCGGCATGGCCCTCTACGCGCTGGTCTACCTCGGTTTCACCCTGAACCATTCGGTGACCGGCGTCTGGGTCCTCTTTGTGATCTACGGCCTCTACATTGCGCTCACCGACAGCGTGTCAAGAGCGCTCGTCGGGAGTTTTGTCGTCGACCGCACGCAAGCCGCGGGCATCTTCGGACTCCTCCAGACGGTACTCAGCATTGGCCTGGTCGTCGCGTCCATCGTGGGCGGAATCCTCTGGTCCACGATCGGCTCCTGGGCCACCTTCGCCTTCGCCACCCTCTGCGCAGTGGCGGCTTTGGTCCTCTTCATCACCGCCGAACTGCGTCGTCCCGCCCCACTCGACCACTGACGCTGCAAGACTCACCGTTGAAGCAACGAACGCACCCGGGCACTGCACGGCGACTTAACCTATGACCATGCAAGACGCGCGTGCACACTGGGATGACATCTTCTCCCAAAAGACCGATGACGAGATGAGTTGGTTTCAAGCGACGCCCACGACGTCGCTCGCGCTCTTGTCTAAGTGGTCAAGTCCCGACGACGCCCTGCTCGACGTCGGCGCGGGCAACTCACGACTGATCGATCATCTCATCGAGCGGGGCTGGCGCGAGGTGACCCTGCTCGACGTCTCCGCGCAAGCTCTGGCCAAGGTCCGCGAGCGCCTGTCGAGTGGATCCACGAAAGTCGCCTACGTCGCGTCCGATATTCGCCACTGGCAGCCCGAGCACCACTACCGCGTCTGGCACGACCGAGCTGTCTTTCATTTCCTCACCGACCACGTCGATCAGGAGAACTACGTACGTACCGCGGCGCGGGCACTCGAAAGCGGCGCGATCCTGGTCATCGCCACCTTCAGTGCGTCCGGCCCCACACACTGCTCGGGACTGCCCGTCGCTCGTCACGACCCCGACGAGCTCGCGCGGCTCTTCGTCGCCGACTTCGAACTCGTCGACTCACAATTCGAGAATCACACGACACCGTTCCACACCGTTCAAGCGTTCTCGTGGGTCGTCCTTCGTCGAAGGTGACGTGACGGCCACGTGACGGCCACGTGACGGCCACGTATCTTGACGCCCCGGGCGACCCTCTGTGCTTCACCCTTCACCCCCAGGGACGCCGAGAGGCCGCAAGGCCCGTCGTCGCTAGATTTCTTGTAGAGTAAAAATTCTTGGGGGTCGGTGCTATCGACAACGGGAGTTCAACGTGTTAAATGTCCTTCGCGATACCTCAGAGGCCATCGAACTCGCTCCGCGCGTCTGGTGGGTCGGTGCACGCGGGCCCAGCAACAAGGTCCACCACCACGCCTACCTTCTCGAGCAGGGTGATCAGTCGGTGCTCGTCGATCCCGGTTCGGCACTCACCAGTCACGAGGTGATTCGAAAGATCGACTCGGTGGTGGGACTCGCCAACGTGCGCTGGCTGGTCTGTTCGCACGCGGACCTCGACGTCATCGGGGCCCTACCCGCGCTAGTCGCCCACGGACTACACCGCGATGCACACATCGTCACCCACCAACGTAACGAGCTCCTCATCGTGCACAGTGGAACGCCACTCCCCTTCTGGCGAGTTGAGGATCACGACTGGCGACTCGCACTCGAGGACCGTGAGCTCCAGTTCATCTTCACCCCGTACCTGCACTCTGCGGGTTCGTTCGCCACCTTCGACGAGCCCTCGGGCACCCTCTTCTCCTCGGACATCCTTGGTGGGCTCGAAGAGGACGAGTCGCTCTTCGCCTCATCACTCGACTACTTCGACACGATCCGGTCGTTTCACGAGCAGTACATGCCCAGTCGTGAGATCCTGGCCCACGCGATTTCGAAACTCCGCGGGCTCGCCATGCAGCGAGTCGCGCCCCAACACGGCCAGGTAATCCCCGGGCACCTCATCACTCCACTCTTGGACTTGCTCGAAAAGCTCGAGTGCGGCATCTATCTACTGGCCCGTGACGAGCCGGGTCTGGCCTTCCTACTCGCCGCCAATCGAACGTTGCACGACGTCGTCGACACCCTCGTGAAGGAGCAGCACTTCTCCGGCATCGCCACCCACCTCGCCGGACTAGCCGGTCATTCCCTGGGTGCGGCGTATCTCGAGCTTTGGGCCACAGCCGACGACGTCGTCTTGCGCTTCGACCAGAGCGATGCCTACGTGGGCCACGCCGAGCAGCCGCCGACTGACGTCGCACTGGTGCTCGCGGGAGCGGACCCCGGACAGGGTCGGCGCCTCATACTGCCACTCAGTTCATCGGGCGCGGGTCCGGGTCAAATCGACGGCGCAATCGTGCTGGGCTTCGATGAAGCCCGTGAGCTCAACGAACCAACCATGGCGGTCATCAACCAGATCATCGGGCTGGTCGAGGTCGGACTCGAGCGCGAGGTGTTGCTGCGCACCACCGATCTCGAACGGGTGGCCTGGCACACGCGCGCCATCCACGACAACCTCACGGGGCTGTACAACCGCGTGTCGCTGGAGGACTTGCTCCTGCACCGATTGGCGATCGATGACGTGCACTCGCCGTCCCAGATCGCGGTACTGATGGTCGACGTCGACCACTTCAAGGTGATCAACGACACCCTCGGGCATCTCCAGGGCGACCAAGTCCTTCAAGCGGTTGCCCGGGCCATCACCCACAGCGTGCGCCCCGAGGACCTCGTCTTTCGATTCGGCGGCGAGGAGTTCCTGGTCATGCTCTCGGGTGTCGACGCACCGGTCGCGATACTCGCCGCCGACAGGATCCGTGCACACGTCAGCGACCTCGCCGACGTGCTGCCCTCGGTCACGGTCAGCATCGGCGTCACACTTCGTCACCCGCACGAGGGCCACGAGACGTTGATCGCTCGGGCCGATGACGCGCTCTATCGGGCCAAGCTCAAGGGTCGTGACCGCGTCGAGACCATGCTCTAGCCGCGCCGGTCCCGCCGGGCGTCGATCAACCCACCAGGACCAGGGCCGCCAGGGCCGCCCCGATCGAGAGTGGCACCGCCCAGAGCCCCACCACGCTCGCACGTGCGATCGAGGGGGCGGCACCGGCCACGCGAGCAGCACGCAGCCACAGCAACCACGCGAGTGAACCACTTACGAAGAGGTTCGGGCCGAGATTGAGCCCGATCAGTAACGCGAACGGATGCGCGGGCGCATGCGCGGAGAGCAGCGACGCGGCGGGAAGGTTATTCACGACCACCGACGCCAGTGCCGCTACGCACGCGGTCGTCCAGACATTCAAGTGCGCCATCACCGAAGCTGGATATGACCAGGCGCGACCGAGCGTCCCCAGCGCGACCGCGATGCCAAAGAGGCCGACCAGAAGCCGCACGCCGAGCACTACGCCGACGTGCGCAACGTGATCACGTCGCGTCGCAATGCGAATTGTGATGGCCACCACCCCCACCGCGAACACGGCGAGCGCCGGCGAGGTGAGCACCAGCACGAGCAGCGCACTGACGATGATGGCTGCGAACCCGAGGCCGAACGTGACGCGTGTCGGCGACGTCACCGGCGACGACTCGAGGCGCAATTGTCGACGCTCGAGCACACCCACCACCACGGCGGTCACGCTCAACGCCGCCAGACCCGGCGCCCACATGTGCGAAATGAAGTCGGCCCCGTTGAGACGAGCGTGGCCGAGCACTATGAGATTGGTGAGGTTCGATCCGGGCAGAAAGAGCGATCCCGCGTTCGAGAGCAAGAGACATCCGTAGAGGAGGGGGGCCTCGCCGCCCCCGCGACTCCTCGCCGCGTAGACGAGCACCGGCGTGAGAAACGCCACGGACGTATCCAGGTGGAGGACCGCGGTCACCACCCCAATGAGCGCAGTGGCGCCGAGAAACAACATGATCCCGCTCGACGACGCCCTCGCCAATCGGTTGCCCGCAGCCTCGAAAAGGCCGTCGTCATCGGCGACGAGGCCGACCAGCAGCAGTCCGGTGCCCAGTACGAAGGGCGACCAGTCCTGGAGCGCTGCGGCCCGGGCGTCGGAGCTGTTGGCGAAGAACGCGATCGCAATCGCCGCGACGCCCACGACTCCAAGTAGCCATCCGAGACTGAGTGTCCGCCGCCTCATGTCACTGCGTCCACTGCGTCGTCACCATCGCTCGGCTTCTCTTGACCATTCGTATTTCGTCACCCAGTTTCGCGGACCTTGTCGTGCACGGACGTGCTGCATCGTCGTACACCGTAGGCGCGAACGCGAGAGGCTCACCCGATGTCGTCGTTTCACTAGCGAGCGCCGCTCAAATGCGACGATACTGGCAACACGATGAATGTGCCGCAACTACCAACGAACGAGTCGAAGGGCGCGGCCCGACTCAAGGTGCTTCGCTCGTTGGGCTACACCGCCGAGGACCGGTTCGTTGTCGACGGGGGGACGAATATCGGTCGGGTGAGCATCGTCCACGGTGCGCACTGCGAGGTCATCTGGAGCGATCCCACCGGGATGGAGCGAACCTCGACCTGCCGCCTCTCGCCCAGCCCAGCCCCTCGACCCGTCGCCGGTGACTGGGTCAGTCTTCACGACGACAAGATCGTCGACATCATGACGCGACGCAGCGCGCTGCGACGCCCCGATCCGAACGGGCGCGACGTCCAAGTACTCGCCGCGAACCTCGACCTCGTGCTCCTCGTGGTGCCGATCAATCGTGGTCTCAACGTACGGATGCTCGAACGCTTTGCGATCATGGCCTGGGAGAGCGGCGCTCAACCCTTCGTCCTGCTCACCAAGGCGGACGCGGCCCGCAACGTTGCGACGCTTCTCGAAGAGACCAGGCGAGCCGTTCCCGGCGTGGAGATATTGACCACGAGCTCCGAGAGCGGCGAGGGTATCGATCATCTACGTGCCTTGCTGCATGAGGGTGTCACCGCGGTGATGCTCGGCGCATCGGGCGCGGGCAAGACCTCACTCTTGAACGCCTTGGAGGGTTCTGCCGAGGTGACGCGCACCGTCACGCGAAGTGGCGAAGGTCGCCACGCCACCACCACGCGCAAGCTCTATCGCCTCGAAGCGGGCGGCGTACTCCTGGACATTCCCGGCATCCGTCTGCTGGATCTGATGGTCGGCCAAGAGGGCGTCAACGAGACCTTCGCCGACATCGGTGAACTCTCGGTCAAGTGCCGATTCCGCGACTGCGCGCACCACGGGGACCTCGGCTGCGCCGTCGAGGCGGCCGTCGCCGCCGGAGAACTCTCGCCACGACGTCTGGAGAACTGGCGACTGATCCAGAGTGAGCTGGCGCACCAAGAGCATCGACGAAGTCCCGAAGAGATGGCTCGGGGCCGTCGTGCAAAGCCGGTACCGAGAGAGACAGATCGCGACCACGGGGAGTAGCCAATCGCCGAGCACCGAGCGATTCCCTTGAGCTCGGCGAGGTCGAGCGCGTGAACGGTACTCTCGGATGTCATGGAACAGACCTCGACCACGCACCCCGCCACCGCGCTGCGCTGGTCCGTCGAGCTGTTCGGCGAAGGGAATCCCGCACAGTTCTTCCTTGCCCCCAACCGGTTCGACTCGGCGGAGCGAACCAACGACTCGCTCGCCCTCACGCTGACCGGTGCGCAACTTTTTGGAGTCGGATTAGGCCCCACTGCGCCACACAGACCCGACTGGACCCGCTGCGTCCTGGCGAACGCTGACGGTATCGAACACGTCGGCAATCTGCACGCCAGCGACCACTGGGACTTCTATTCGGTGGACGCCTCGCGCACCCACGCCGACGGCGACGTCGTCGTGCTCACCGACGATGACCTGATCACCGAGATCCTGCAGTTGCACGCCAACAACTCATCGGTCTGGCCCGGCGAGCCCGGCGTCGTCTCGTGGTACGGACTACGCGACGCCGAGGACGACCTGATCTCGCTCGGCGCTCTGGTGCGCTGGGAATCGGGCTTGCACGTGCTCGCCTCCATCACCACCGTGAGCGAATTCCGCGGACAGGGATTCGCCCAGGAGCTGGTCCAGGGAATGATTGCCCGAGCACGCGAGAGCGGCATCCGGTGGTTGGGACTGGGGGTGAGCCACTCGAACCTGGCGGCCCAACGCGTGTATCAGAAGGCCGGTTTCAGTTTGCGCGCGAACTTCACCACCTACACACTGGCGGACTCGCTCGAATCAAGCGAGGCATAGTCGCCACGTCTCTCGCACGCGGGGCGTGACCCTAGCGACGTTCGATGAGGTCCATGTAGTCGTCACGCCAGAGGTCGAAGTACTCCTCGGGCAGCAACACCGCGTGAGTGGGCTCGAGGGCCTCGACGAACTCGCGCTCGTGACTCACCGCGACGATGGTCCCCGTCCACTGGTGCATCATCGCGCCCAAGGCCTCGACACTCGCCGGGTCCAGGTTGTTGGTGGGTTCGTCGAGCAACAACAGGTTCGCGTCGGACGCGGCCAGGATCGCCAGCGCGAGTTTCGCGCGCTCACCACCCGAGAGCGTGCCGGGCAACTGGTGTGCCGCGGAGCCCTTCAGTCCGAACGCCCCGAGCAGCGAACGTCGCTGCACCTCGGTCTGGACTGTCGCGTTCTCGAGGTGATCCAACACCGACCGGGAGAAGTCGAGTTGTTCATGCTCCTGGGCGAAATAGCCGACCTTCACATTGGCTCCGAATTTCACGGTGCCGCTCTGGGCACCTTGTGTGCCCGCGAGACAGCGAAGGAGAGACGACTTACCCGCACCGTTCTTTCCGACGATGAGGATCCGGTCGCCGCGACGTGTGATGAAGTTCACGTCCTTCAAGACGTCCACGGTGCCGTAGCGGACCCCGACGTGCTCCACCGCCATTGGCACGTCGCCACTGCGCGGCGGGGCCGGGAGTTTGAACGTGACCTTGCGCTCCTTCTTGGTCACCTCGACGCGATTCTCCTCGAGCTTCTCGACCTTACGGTCGAGGACCTTGGCCAGACGGGCGCGCGTCGCGGTCTGGCCACGCATCGAGTCCGCCAGGTTCTTCATGCGGTCAATCTGTTCACCCTGGTTGGCAGCCATTTTTTCTTCGGTGAGTCGACGGGTCTCCTCCTGCTCGAGGAACTTTGTGTAGTTGCCCTTGTACTCACGAAGTTGGCCGTCGCGCAGCGCGAGCACCCGGTCAATGGACTTGTCAAGCAGGGGCAAGTCGTGACTGATGACGAGAACGGTGCCGCGGAACCTTTCCAACTCGTCGAAGAGCCATCGCTTGGCGGCCTTGTCGAGGTGGTTGGTCGGTTCGTCGAGCACCATGGTCTCGGGTTGTTCGTACAGCACGCGCATGAGGTCGACACGACGGCGCTGTCCACCCGACAACGACCCGAGGTCTTCGAGGAGAAGGTCCTCTTGAAGACCGAGTCCCGCCGCGAGCCGAGCGACCTCAGACTCCGCTTCGTACCCGCCACGCTCGCGAAACGCCTCCTCGAGCGCCGTGAAGCGTTCAATCGTCTCCTCGGTGGGATCAGCCGCGAGTTCGTGACGCGCGTGCTGCATATCGGCGTCGAGCTGATCGAGTCCGCGCGCGGACAGTACGTGTGACAAACCAATCGGTTCGACACACAATCCGCACGCGACCGGTTCCTGGGGCAGGTGGCTCACTCGACCTTGGTGCTGGACCGAGCCGGAAATACGCAGGTGTTCCGGCGTGTACCCGAGCAGCACCGAAAGCAGAGTCGACTTTCCAGCGCCGTTGCGCCCGACCAGTCCCACCTTCTCCCCGTTACCCACCGTGAAGGACACGGGGTCCAGAATGCGGCGTGCACAGATCTCTATACCCAAATCTCGGACTATAAGCATTTAGCGACCCAGCAACTCGGCGGTGGCAGTGAGCTCGTCTCGAAAATCGGGGTGGGCTACGGCGATCATCGCCTGCGCACGCTCTTTCACGGTAAGGCCCCGCAGGTCCGCGGAGCCGTATTCGGTCACGATAACGCCCGCGAGGTGACGTGGCGTGGTCACAACGGAGTGCGGAGTCATGTCTCCAATGATACGGCTCTTTCGCTCACCATTGACCAGAGCCGTCGACTGCAGGCAGATCAGCGACGTGTGTTCGAGTGACAGACTCGTCCCCTCGACGAAATCCATGTGTCCACCGACACCGGTGTACTGGCGAGCACCCATGGTGTCGGCGATGATCTGACCTTGGAGATCGACCTCCAGCGCCGAGTTGATCGACACCATCCGGGGGTTCTTCGCGATGACCGAGGGGTCGTTCACGTATTGGACCGGCGCGAAACCCACCTTCGAATTCTCGTGGAGATACTCGTACATCGCCCGCGAGCCGAGTGCGAAGGTGATCACCGATGTGCCGCGGTGGATCATCTTCTTCGCGTTGGTGACCTTGCCCGCGGCGCATAGGGCGAAGAGTCCATCGGTGAACATCTCCGAGTGCACGCCGTAGTCCCCACCATCACGCTCGGCCAAGGCGTTCGCGACGAGGCTAGGCACGGCGCCAATACCGGTCTGCAACGTCGTGCCATCCTTCACGAAGGTGGCGGCGATGTCGGCGATAGCGAAGTCCTCGGGTGTGCCGGTCTCACCCGCCAGCACCGTCGGTGGCTCGTCGCTGTACACAATGACGTCGATCTCTTCGAGTGCGATGTCGTTCACGAACCCGTCGAGCGCGAAGGTACGCGGGAAGTGTGGTGAGCATTCGACCATGAGAATCCGGTTCGGATCGCGACCCGCCGCGAGGAACTCGTCAAAGTGCGCACCGTTGTAGAGCGACAGGCTCACTCGACCCCGAGCATCGGGCGTGGATCCCTGCATCATCATGACTCGAGGGGCGAGGTGCTGGATCAGGAGTCCGTAGTGTCGAAAGAAGGATGGCACGAATTGGATGTCGGCACCCTGGGATTGATAGTGGCGCTCACCGCCACCGTAGAAGCTCGACCGGTAGTGGACGTTCGGGTGCGTGAAGACGTCGTAGATCCCCAGGATGAGCCCACCACTGAAGGTGAGGTCGCGCCAGTCGTCACGACGTGAGAGTGCTTTCAAGAGTCCCGCCGGCGTCGCCGTCACGAGACCGAGGCCAATGGTGTCAACGGGACGTACCAGGCTTACGGCTTCATCAGCGGACAGCTCTCGCGCGGTCATCGAGATATTCTGCCCGATGGGGCCTCGTGTGGCACGATTATTCGATGACCGATCCCTTCATCATTGACATTTGGAGCGACGTCGTCTGCCCCTTCTGCTACCTCGGCACTCGTCAGCTCGACCAAGCTCTGAGTCTCTTCGAGCACCGAAAGGACGTCGTGCTGCGCATCCGAGCCTTCGAGCTCGACCCCCAGGCTCCCACCGACTACGGCGTGTCCCTGCCTGAACTGCTGGCGAAGAAATACGCGATGCCCGTCGAACGTGCTCGCGCGATGAACGATCGACTCGAGGGTGAAGCGCGCGCCTTGGGCATGTCCTGGTCCCTCGCGACGGCCTTGCCCACCAATACCTTCGACGCTCATCGGCTCATCGCTTCCGCCTCCACACAGGGTCTCGGTGAAGCGATGGCCCAACGACTCTTCCTCGCTTACTTCAGCGAGGGCAAGCTCCTCAGTGACCACGCGGTGCTCGACACGCTCGCCAACGAGGTGGGAGTCGCCGGTGTTGGTGAACTCCTCAAGAGCGACCGCTACGCGAGCGACGTGCGAAGTGACGAGTCCCAAGCCCAGGACCTCGGGATCTCGGGCGTACCATCGATGCTGGTCGACGGCAAGTTCTTAGTGGTCGGCGCGCAGGGCGCTCCCCAGATGCTCGACGTCATCGAACGCGCCTGGGCGCGTCGCGGCGACTAATCCTCGTCGTCCTCGCTCGCGACCACGGCAGCGGTCGCCACGGAGTGACCCTCGTCGAGGTTCATCACTCGAACACCAGTCGCGTCACGTCCCTGGGAGGAGACCTCGCGAACGGCAGTTCGAATGAGCACTCCCCCGCTCGACGCGAGCAAGATCTCGTCGTCCAGGTGCACCATGAAAGCGGCCACGAGGAAACCTCGTGCGGCGCTGAGTCGGATGGCGCGAACGCCCTGACCACCGCGACCCTGTCGATTGAAGCGCTCGACCTTCACGCGCTTGCCGAAGCCGGTGTCGGTGACGATGAAAAGATCGGCGTCGTCGCGTACGACGTCGAGCGAGATCGCCTTGTCGTCATCCTTCAACTTGATGCCGCGTACGCCCATCGAGTCACGACCGACTTCGCGAACCTCTTCTTCGTTGAAGCGAATCGACATTCCTCGAAAGGTCACGACCATGAGATCGTCCGAACCGCTCGTCGCCACGACGCGAACGACCTCGTCGCCTTCGCGCAGATTGATGGCGATCCAGCCCTCGCGACGCGATTTGTCGTACTCGCTGAACGCGGTCTTCTTGACGGTACCGTTCGCCGTGGCGAACACCAAGAACTTGTCCTTGGGGAAGTCCGTCGTCGTCACGATCGCCTGGATCCGCTCATTCGGCTGAAGATTGAGCAGGTTCACGACGGCGGTTCCCTTAGCGGTGCGTTCCTTCATCGGGATCTCGTAGCCGCGTAGACGAAACACGCGGCCTCGGTTAGAGAACATCAGGACGTAGGCGTGCGTCGTAGTGTGCACAATCTGTTCGACGAAGTCCTCGTCCTTCAGCTTCGCACCTTGTACCCCACGGCCACCGCGGCCTTGGACTCGAAACGAATCCGCGGCTACCGACTTCACGTAGCCAGCCTTGGTCATCGTGATGACGATGTCCTCGTCCTTGATGAGGTCTTCCGCGCCCAATTCACCCGGGTCGTTCACGATCTGGGTGACGCGATCGTTCGCGTACTTGTCGCGAATGGCACCCATCTCTTGGGCGATGACGCCACGCAACACCACGTCGCTCGCGAGAATCGCCTGCAGACCGGTGATGGTCTCGCGGAGTTTGGCCATCTCATCGTCGAGTTCGCTTCGACCGAGTCGGGTGAGGCGACCGAGCGTCATGTCGAGGATGTGGTTGGCCTGCTCTTCGGAGAACGAGAAGGGAGCCGCCATCAAGGCACTGCGCGCTTCGCCACGGTCGTCGGACCCACGGATGGCGGCGATGACCTGATCGAGCATGTCAATCGCCTTGAGGAGTCCCTCAACGATGTGGGCGCGAGCCTCGGCCTTGCGCAGACGGAACTGCGTGCGTCGGGTCACGACCTCGATCTGGTGGGCGATGTAGTGCGTCAGGGCTTGGGCGAGGTTCAAGGTGCGCGGGACGCCGTCGACCAGGGCCAACATGTTCACCGCGAACGACGTCTGGAGCGACGTGTTCTTGTAGAGCTTGTTCAACACAACATTCGCGTTGGCGTCGCGCTTCAGGCGGATGACGAGTCGAGCTTTTCGCCCCGCAGAGTCGTTTTGCACCGCCGAGATGCCGTCGAGGTCCCCGTTCTTCACGAGGTCGTAGATCTTCTCTTCGATGGACTCGACCGAGACCTCGTAAGGGAACTCGGTGACCACGATGCGCACATCGCGGCTCGTCTCTTCAATCTCTGCAACGGCGCGCATCTTCACCGACCCGCGGCCAGTGCGGTAGGCGTCGAGAATGCCCTGTCGGCCGAGAATCTGTGCTCCGGTCGGAAAGTCAGGACCCTTCACGAAGACCATCAGGTCGTCGGGGGTCGCCCCGGGGTTTGCGAGTAAGTGCAGCGCGGCGTCAATGACCTCACCCAGGTTGTGCGGGGGGATCTTGGTGGCCATACCCACCGCGATACCTTGAGATCCATTCACCAAGAGGTTGGGGAACCTCGAAGGCAAGACCGTGGGCTGTTGTGTTGAGTTGTCGTAGTTCGGTTCGAAGTCGACCGTGTCTTCGTCGATCGAATCAAGAAGTTCAAGTGCAAGCGGGGCGAGGCGGCACTCGGTGTAGCGCATCGCCGCGGCACCTTCGTCCGGTCCGGTACCACCGAAGTTGCCGTGCCCACTGATGAGTGGGTGGCGCATGGCGAAGTCCTGCACCATTCGCACGAGTGCGTCATAGATTGCGCTATCGCCGTGGGGGTGATAGGTACCCATGACTTCGCCGACGACCTTGGCGCACTTGGTGTGGGGTCGATCTGGTCGCAGACCCTGGTCGAACATCGAATACAGAATCCGTCGGTGGACGGGCTTCAGTCCGTCACGCGCGTCGGGCAGCGCGCGCGACACGATGACCGACATCGAGTACTCGAGGAAGGATCGCTCCATTTCGAGGTTGATCTCGATGGGCTCGATGTAGCCAACGACGCCATCGTCCTCTGGTGTGTCCGAGCCTGAATTTATGCCTTTTCGTGCCATGTTTCCTTCTTTCCTAGATGTCTAGGAAGCGAACGTCTTTTGCGTTGGTTTGGATGAAGTGGCGACGTTGCGGTACATCGTCGCCCATAAGAATCGAACAGACCTCGTCGGCGAGTGCCGCCTGCTCAACGGTGATCTGCAGGAGGGCGCGCTTGCTGGGGTCCATGGTCGTGTCGCGCAGCTCGTCGAAGTCCATCTCACCCAAGCCCTTGAGGCGCTGGAAGTCATTCTTGTGATTGGGGTTCTCCTCGAGGAACTTCGCTTTCGCGGCGTCATCGCGTAGGTACGCCTTCTCTTTGCCGACCAGCGTCGAGTACAGCGGCGGCTGGGCGACGTACACGTGGCCGTTGTTGACCATCTCGGTCATCTGGCGAAAGAAGAACGTGAGAAGGAGTGTTCGGATGTGACTACCGTCGACGTCGGCGTCCGCGAGCAGGATGATCTTGTCGTAACGAACCTTGGTGACATCGAAGTCGGCCTCGACCCCCGCACCGATTGCAGAGATGAGTGCCTGAATCTCGGTGTTCTTGAGGATTTTGTCCGAACGCGCCTTTTCGACGTTCAAGATCTTTCCTCGAATCGGTAGGATCGCCTGATTCCTCGGATTCCGAGCGTCCTTCGCCGAACCGCCAGCGGAGTTTCCCTCCACGATGAAGAGCTCGCACTCGCGAGGGTCGTTCGATGAGCAGTCAACGAGTTTGCCGGGCAGACCGGCGCCGTCGAGGGCGCTCTTTCGTCGGGTGAGGTCACGCGCCTGTCGGGCCGCCATCCGCGCGCGTGAAGCCTGCACGGCCTTACCGACGATCTGTCCACCCTCTTTGGGGTTCTCTTCGAGCCATTCGGCGAGCTTCTCGTTGGTCGCGCGCTCCACGAGTGAGCGAATCGAAACGTTGCCCAGCTTTCCTTTGGTTTGGCCTTCGAACTGGGGCTCGGCGAGTCGAACCGAGATGATCGCCGTTAGACCTTCGCGGATGTCCTCACCCAACAGGTTGTCTTCCTTCTCCTTGAGGAGGTTGCGTTTGCGGGCGTAGCGATTGACGACGTTGGTGATGGCCTTACGAAAACCCTCCTCGTGCATGCCGCCTTCGATAGTGGAGATGCCATTCGCGAAGGAGTGGATGCTCTCGTAGTAGCCGGTGTTCCACTGGAAGGCGACCTCGACTTCTTGGCTGTCCTCGGACTGCTCGTAGTAGCCGACTTTGCGAAACAGGGATTCTTTTGAGTTGTTGAGGTGCCGTACATAGTCGACGATGCCGCCGTTGTACTTGAAGCTCTCCTTGGACTCGCGACCTTTGCGCTGGTCCTCGAAGCGGATCTCGAGGCCCTTGTTGAGAAACGCCATGATCTGCAGACGCTCGAGGATCGTCTGCGCACGAAAGTCCACGTCTTCGAAGATGGTGGGGTCTGGGGTGAACGTGACCGTCGTGCCGGTACGGTCGCGCGCAGCCTTGCCGGTGATCTGCAAGCTCCCTTGTGGTTTGCCGCCATCCTTGAAGACCAGTTGGTGGTGGTCACCATTGCGGTCGACTTCGAGGATCAGTTCCTGTGAGAGGGCGTTCACGACCGAAACGCCGACACCGTGGAGTCCACCGGAGACCTTGTAGCCCTCACCACCGAACTTTCCACCCGCGTGCAGGACCGTGAGCACGATCTCCGCAGCGGATTTGCCTGGGTACTGGGGGTGTTCGTCGACGGGGATTCCTCGCCAGTCGTCCACGACGCGGCAACTCCCATTCGACAGGATGGTCACGTCGATCCGGGTGCAGTAGCCCGCCATGGCCTCGTCAACGGCGTTGTCCACGACCTCCCAGACGAGGTGGTGGAGCCCCGCGGGGCCCGTGGAACCAATGTACATACCTGGGCGGACTCGAACTGGTTCGAGGCCCTCAAGAACGGTGATGTCGCTAGCTCCGTAGCTAGACGACCCCTTGGACTTTTCGGCCACGAAGGATTCCTTTCGGTTACAAATTTCGACGCTGAGCGCGCAGCCGACAACAACATTTCGACTGCAATATCCTACCTGCTGCAGTGTCACAGTCAGGCCGGCGAAACCCATCAAATCGGTATTAATTCTGCGGTTTCTACGAGTTTGCGATCACCGTGCGTAGCGATGTCGGGGCTCGCTCCCCGAGTGGTGCAAGACCACGAATAATGACGTCGTGTTCGAGGTTCACGCGCTGGGCGAAGGCCCCTGACGGCACTGAGATTAGGAGCACCCGATTCTTGATGAATTCCGGTTGGCAATGCTCGGCGAGCACTGGATCCACGATGTTCGGCCAGAGCTGGCGAACTTCGTCGATGAGTCGCAAATCGACTTTCTTGAGTCTCCCGGCGACGATATTCAAGATGTCGCTGAGGGCCCGAGGTGTTTCGTTGTAGTAACTCACGTTGACACTTTCGTAAGGTCCACCACCGCTGCGGGGCTCATTCCTAACGGTAGTGGTGTGGACGTGGTCACGAGTGTCTGTCCGACCGGGAGAAGTTGCAGCAGTCGGTCGCTGCGCGAGGGGTCGAGTTCTCCAAAGACATCGTCGAGCAGAAGCAGTGGGTCGAGTCCGCGCTTTTGACGAACGAGTTCGTGTCCGGCAAGTCGTAGCGCTAGGGCTAGGGATCGTTGCTCTCCTTGGGAGGCTTGGCGGCGCGCGTCGCGACCGGAGAGCCGCAAAACAATGTCGTCCCGTTGGGGTCCAACAGTCGAGTGACCTCGGAATCGGTCGTCGTGAAAGCTCTTCTTGAGGGCGGCGTGAAGATCGCCGCTCCACGACCGCTCGTAAGTGACCTCCACCAGAAAGTCATTTTGAGCGAGGGCTTGGTAGAAGTGGGTGGTCAGTGGAGCCAGGTCGTCAAGCGTCGCGACGCGCGCCTCGACCAAACGCTCACCTGTGTTGGAGAATTCGAGGTCCCACGTCTCGAGTTCGGCACTTTGTGACGTGGTGGGGTGCTCTGTCGCGAATGAACGCAGCAACGCATTTCGTTGACTGAGTACGTGGTTAAAGCGCTCGATGACGTCGCCGGTCGTGAGATCGACGTCGGTCAGGAGGTTGGTCAGGAAGGTCCGTCGGTGCTCGGGGCCCTGGCGAACTATGTCGACACCCTCCGGCGTGAACACGGTGAGCGGAAGGGCTTCGGAGAGAGCCGCTCGAGAAAGTGGTCGCTGTCCGTTCACCAACATTCGTTTGGTGGTGTTGCGAACACCCCGTGAAAGGGTGAGGTCGACCTGAACCCGCCGTTCGTTTTGGAACATGACACCGTGGACCTCCGCCAACGATGCAGTGGTACGGATCATGTCACTGGCACTGCTAGTTCGGAACGAATTTGCGGTGGCGAGCGCGTAAACCGCTTCGAGGACCGAGGTCTTACCCGTCCCATTCGGCGACAAGAGGACGGTGATCGCGTCATGATCCGGTGCGAAAACGAACTCGTGGAACAGCCGAAAATCGCGCAGTTGTAGTTCGTGGAGTCCCACGATCCTCAGTCCGTACTACTGAACACGAACCGGCATCAGCAGGTACCGGAAACGGGTGTCATCAACGCCGTGGACCATCGCTGGTCGAACCGCGTCTGACATTTCAAGAACCACTTCATCGCCGGGGACCGCTTCGATCCCGTCGATCAGAAAGCTGGGGTTGAACGCGATGGTCATTTCTTCGCCGCTGTAGTCCGCGTCTACGTTGTCTTCGACGTCGCCTGCGTCGTGGCTCTGTGTACGGATCTCGACCGACTTGTCTTTCATCGTCAATCGCACCGAGGACGTCGAGTCCTTCGCGAGGAGCTTCGCGCGCTTGAGCGATGTGAGCAGTGTGTCTTTCGCAATACGCATCTGGTTCGGATAACTCGCGGGGATGAGTTGTAGCACTGAGGGGTAGTTGCCGTCGATGAGACGTGAAGCAATGGTGGTGGTCCCGACGATGAAGCAGATCTCGGCATCGGTCAAGGTCACCCCGATCTCAGAATCCGCAGCGAGTGCCGCGGCGGCTCTTTGGAGCTCCTGGAGGGCCGGTGCGGGGACCAAGAGATCATGGTTACCACCGATACCCGTCACGCCAGGAACGTCACGCACCGCCAGGCGGTACGAGTCGGTCGCGATGAGACGCAGTGCGCCGTCCTCGGTGGTGAACAACACTCCGGTGAGCAGAGGGCGCGCATCGTCATTCGCCGCGGCGCGCACGACCTGGTTGAGGCCTTGGATGAGGTCGAGTGCCGCGATGGACGTCAGCACACCGGTGACGGGCGGGAGGTTCGGGTAGTCCATCACCGAGAATGTTCGTAGTGAGAACTTGGCGCGCCCGAGGGAAACCGCAACAGTCTCCTCGCTACTGGCGATAGTGACGGCTCCCGCTTCAAGGGAGCGCACCGCGTCCACGATGAGTCGTGCGGGCACCACACAGGATCCGTCTTCGAGACCAATGACGTCGACCTTTGTGCGCACCGTGATATCGAGATCGGTTCCGGTCACGGTCAGTTGGTTGTTCACCAGTGAGAGGAGTACACCGGAGGATGCTCCAATGAGGCGTGTAGCGACGACTCGACTCGCGGCGCTTAGCGCCTCGACCAAGATGTCGCGCTCAGACTTGAACTTCATCGCACTGCCTTTCTTTGTTACTGAGGTTACGGTGTGTTGTTGTGTAGAAGAGTGGTTAGTAGTAGTAGGGCTGTGGAATTGGGGATTACTGTACAACAGACCTGGTCAGAGAGATATTTATTCTTGTGCTCTCGTGCACACCCCTGTGTCTAACT
>VFSW01005679.1_pt1 | contig 18428 bp, 14 predicted proteins | sample 5358111 | NCBI WGS metagenome assembly VFSW01 (sample SAMN11554181, study PRJNA540505) | mine drainage metagenome | isolation source: sediment from site ElyBrook_90M | place: USA: Ely Copper Mine, Vershire, VT | collected 2017 | reverse complement strand
ATATGAGCGTGACCGGCGGCTAAGAGCGGGGCTGCGGCCGGCGTCGCCCCGCTCCGATGCCGTCACGCGGCGGGCAGCCAGTAGAAAACCCGGTGACGGCGGCGAACCGCGGATCAGCGGCGAGCACAGCGAACTCGGTGCACTTCACTAGATCGATGTGACGGTGGCTGAACCCGCGCTGGAAGCGTTCTTTCCGGCCGACAATGCCACAGGCGAAGTGTTGCGCCGTCTCGCCGAGGCGCGCGGCGCCGATCAGCCACCGATGGCGCCGAGGATCCGCAGCGCCGCGCAGGCGGCACCATAGCCGTTGTCGATGTTAACGACGGTCACCCCTGGCGCGCAACTCGCCAGCGCTGCATGCAGCGCCGTGGTCCCACCAGCCGCTACGCCGTATCCGACCGAGGTCGGCAGCGCGATCACCGCACCCGGCACCAGCCCCGCCAGCACGCTCGGCAGCGCGGCGTCCATGCCAGCCGCCACAATCAGCACGGGAAAGTGACGCAGTTCGTCCAACCGCGCCAGCAGACGCCAAAGGCCGGCGACTCCGACATCAGCCACGCGATATGCTTCCCGGCCGTGGAAGCGCAGCGTCCGCACCGCCTCCATTGCCGCGAACAGATCCGACGTTCCGGCGGTGACCACGGCAACCCGCGCCGCACCGGTCGTCTGCGGCAGGCCGCCGAATACCGCGGTATTCGACACATCATCGTGATCCAGTTTCGCCCGCGTGCCGCTGTGCAGCACGGATACCTTGGCCGCATCGAGCCGCGTCAGCAGCAGCCGTTCGCCATGCCGTTCGGCTGCGGCGATGATGGCTTCGATCTGCAAGGCGGTCTTGCCGGAACAAAACACCGCCTCCGGCAGGCCGATCCGGGCGACGCGGCGTAAATCGGGAACGAAGTCGCCGTCGCCTGTCATGCGCCCTCCCGCAAAAACGCGCTGCCGGTCCGATAGGCGGCAAATGTGACCGGCCGACCAGCCAGCGCGCGCAGTTCCCGCCCCAACGCACCGTTCTGCCCGGGCAGGCGCGCAAGCGCATCGGCATCCAGTTCCACGATCACGCCGGCAGCGCGAATCCGGCACCGCACCGTTCGCGGGGCCAGGAGGTGCGTCACCGCTACTTCGACACGATGTACCATCGCCAGCAATGCGGGGTCGACCCGAATGCCGGTCTCGATACGACTGGACAGACACGGCGACGCCGGCAGGTCCGCGACATCGCCCAGACAGAGGTAAGCGGCCATTCGGCGGATCGTCGCCTTGTCGATCCCGGCCTCCACGAAGGGGTGCCGGACGCCATGCTGTTCGGCGGCGCGCAGCCCGGGGCGCCAGTCGGCCAGATCGTCGGTATTGGTGCCAGACAGGATCGTGCCGGTCACCCGTCCGGCCAAGGCACCATACAGATTGGTCTTGCAAAAGAAGCAACGATCGGACGGATTCGTGCGATAGCGCTCGTCGGAAAACTCACCGGCGTCGAACAGCGTCAGCGGCCATCCTCGCTCCGCGGCAATCGCCTGGGGACGGGCGGTGGCCGCCGGTGGTACTGCCGGGGAGACGGCATGGTGCATCCGCGCAACGTCGCCGAGCACATGGTGCGCCGCCGCCGCGAGGGTTAGGCTGTCCACGCCCCCGCTCACCGCCACGTCAGCGGGCCCGATCCCGCGCAGCACGATCGCAAGCGATTCAAACACCTCACGCATCTCCGGAACGCTCCGCGACGGCACGCGCGCCCTGGCGGGCGGCGTAACCGCGGATGCCAGCCAGGTCGTCACTCTCCGCCTTGGCCGTGACACCGCCTGGGCGCTCAACTCGTTTGACCTGGATGCCGCTCCTTTCCGCCGTTTCGCGCCGTAGCGCGCGGGCGCCCGTGATGCGCGTGCGCAGCCCGATCGTGCTGGTCTCGGTGAAACAGGCCGCGACCGCCGGCTCCAGCGCGGCAGGTTCCGCGAGCACCTGGATATGCGCGCAAAGCCGGCCCTTTTTGCCCAGCGCCGGCATCTGCATCACGTCCCACACCCCAGGGACTTCGCGGATATGGTCGAGGGCGATGGCGAGATCCTCCGAAGTCTGATCGTCACCCTCGAATTCTATCCCCGCCAGTTCGCGAACCCGGTGCCCGGCGGGCACGACGGTCGCGGTGGACGTGCCGACCAGGACACGCAGCACGTTTGACAGGCCAGGCAACGCGCGTGTGCCAAAGCCGATGCCGGTGGTCAGCATGCGGCGCGCCGTGATTGGAGGCGCGACCTGGGCACCCAGATGGCGCAGGATCGCGGCCCCGGTCGGCGTGACCCGCTCTCCGGAGATGCCGTCGTCAACAGTCAGGAAACCTTCGAGCAAAAGCGCCGTCGCCGGGGCCGGCACGGGCATGACGCCGTGGGCGGTCCGCACGCGCCCCCCGCCGACTGGCAATGGCCCGACGCTCCATGTCGCGTCCCCGTCCGCGTCCGCCTGTGCCGCGATGAGCCAGCCGGCGGCGACGATATCGGCGACTGAATCAACCGCGCCGACCTCGTGGAAGGTAACGGCGTCGACGGAGACCCCGTGTACTGTCGCCTCTGCCTCCGCCAGCAGGGAAAAAATGCCCAGCGCGTGACGCCTGGCGCCTTCCGACAGCGCCGCCGCGTGGAGTCGGGCTCGGATGTCGGTCCACGCGGTATGGACGCCGACGTGGTCATGGTGGTGATGGTGTTCCGGCGCCGCGACATTGAAGCGCATGCCGGATAAGACCGCGTCACGGTGGCGCAGGAGCTGGCACGGCACGCCGGAAACCGCCGCGGCAACGCCAAGGCAGGCATCGGCCCGCGCTGGTTCCGCGTCCAGCAGGGCGGCCACGAACATGTCGCCGGCAACTCCGCCGATCGCATCCAGATGCAGATGGCGCATCGCGACGCCGATTCCTTCGGTCCGTGGCCCGCGGGCCGTTAGCTAATTATGGTCCCGGGCCGGCCATGACGATCTCGGCGATCGGCTCGGCCAACGCGTTGATTGTCACAGGCTTGGTGATAACCCGGTTCATCCCGGCCGCAAGGCATGCGGCATGCTCGGCGGCGGCCGCATGCGCGGTCAGACCGAAAATTGGGATGCTGCCAAGCGGCTCGGGCTGCGCCCTGATAAGCCGGGTCGCTTCCAATCCGTCCATTTCCGGCATCATCACGTCCATCAACACCAGCGCATACGGCCGTCGGCGTACCGCGTCCACCGCTTCCAGCCCATTCCCCACGAGGTCGGCGCGGTGGCCCAGCTTCGTGACCATTGCGCGGATCACCACCTGATTGGTCTGGTTATCCTCAGCCACCAGCACCCGCAAGGAACGCCCCTGTGCCGCCGGCGGCGGAGGCGGCACGGGCAATCGGTGATTGCTGGCTTCGGTGGCGAGGGCAACGCGGGCGGTGAAGTGGAAAATGCTGCCGCGACCAAGATCGCTGTCGGCCCAAATCTCTCCGCCCATGCCCTGCACCAGCTTACGACAGATCGCGAGGCCGAGGCCGGTGCCCCCGAATCGGCGAGAAATCGAACTGTCGATCTGGCTGAATTCCTGGAACAGCTTGGGTAAATGTTCCGATGCGATACCAATGCCCGTATCATGCACCTCGAAATGCAACACGGTCTTGCCCTCGTCCGCTGGTTTCGCCGCCAGCGTCACCCTCACCTCGCCCTTGTCAGTGAACTTCACGGCATTGCTGACCAAATTCATCAGGACCTGCCGGAGGCGGCCGGGATCCCCATGTACCCGTGCCGGGGTGCCCGGCGCCACCGACGTCTCCAGCACCAGCCCCTTGGCCCGCGCCCGCGGCATTAGGAGTTCGACCGCTGACGACAGCACCGTCTCCGGCTCGAACAGGATCTCCTCGAACGACAGCCGGTTGGCTTCCAGTTTGGTGAAGTCGAGCACATCGTTAATTAGTTGCAACAAGTGCTCGCCGGCCTCGCGCAGCGTTTCCGCGTAACGGCGCGACTGGGTGTCGAGCTTCCCATCCAACAGTAATCCGGTCATGCCAATGACCCCGTTGAGCGGTGTGCGCAGCTCGTGTGTGATGACGGCGAGGAAGTCCGACTTGGCGCGGTCCGCTCGCTCCGCCGCGTCGCGCGCCTGCCGCAGCCCCTCCTCGAACTTTTCCTGAACGGTGATGTCTCTCAGGAACAGTGTAAACAGCTTGCTGTCCGCCTCCGCGATCACGGCGACGTGCACATCCAGCGGGAACTCGGTGCCGTCGGATCGCCGGCCAGCGGTGCGATGGGCGGCCGAGCGTTGCGCCGGACCATCGAGCAGCGCCGGCGCGTCGCCGCCATCGGCGAGCAGCGCGGACAACGGGCGTCCGATAAGACTACCGCCCGACCGGCCGAACATCGCCTCGGCGGCCCGGTTCACCGAGCGGATCGTGCCTCGCGCATCGGCGGTGACGATGCCATCCGCGCTTGTGTCGATGATCGCCCGCAGTCGTGCCTCGCTGGACTCCAGCGCAAGCGTGCGGCTACGGACCCGGCCTTCAAGTTCCTGATTGAGGCCGCGCAATGCCGCCTCGCGCGCGTCTTCGCGCGCGATCATGGCGTTGTAGGCGGCAACGATCCGGCCCATCTCGTCGCCGGAGTGCCACTCCACCGTCCGGCGCAGGTCGGCCTCCGTGCCAGCGCGAATCGAAGCCAGCAGCCGCTCGATCGGTGGGCCGAACCACAGCCGGTAGCCAAGCCACAGCGCCAGCAGCGCAATGCAGAATGATGCGGTTCCCCCCAGCGCCAGCAAGACGCCAAGCCGGGCGCTGTCGTCGCGCAGCGCCGCGTCCGAATAGCGGAGGCGCAACAGCAGCGGGGTCGTGCCGCGCTCGGCCGGAATCGGCAGGCGCAGGTCCTGCGCCGGCTGGTCGATGGCGTCACAGCCGATCGCGGGCCATGCGCTCAGCCGGGTGCCATCCGGTTGCAGGACATCCGCGCAGACGAACGCGGCCTCGCCGGAGAGGGTGGCGAGCAGCGAGCGCAGCAGCTTGGGGTCGGCCGGACCAGGGCCGCGGGTGGCCGCGCCGATGGCAAGCGCCACCCTTCCGGACAACGCGCCGACCCGGGCCGCGAGGGCATCGCGGGCCGGACCGCGCCCATAATCCAGCAGAATGCGCGTGCTCAACAGCGTCAACACCAGGAACGCCGGGACAAACACAAGGAGCACCTTGGGCATCAGCCCAAGATGCGGGGCACGCCGCCGCGGCGCGCCGGCTTGGCGCGAAAGGGTCTGTGCGACGCTCACTCGAGCAGCGATGCCGCGCCCTTCATGACCAGTGCCTGCAACGGCGCGCGGTTGCCGATCTCGGTCTGAAAGATCACGAACTGGCCATTATCGCGTGCGGCGTAGAAGTCAGCGTTCACAGTCTTCCCGTCCTTGGTCACCAGATCGGCGCACAAAACGAGCACGTCATTCAGGCGGACGATCATTGGGTGCTGCGTCGCCGGATAAAGTCGTTGGACTTCGCCGGTTTTCGGATCAACATGCAGGAAGGCGTCGCCAACCGTATGCTGCTCAATATATTGCGCCATCGTTGATTGGAGCGCCACCTTGTCGGCCGTGGACAGCGGCTCGGCTGCCGCCCCAGGACGCACCAGGGTGGCGAGAATCAGAAACAGTGCCAACGCCGGCGCCTGGACGATTCGCAGCCGTCGCATGGGGGTTCTCCTTCGGGACGTCGCAATCCCACGTTCGCCAACCACTGGTAACACAGTGCCACACGTCATGCATCCGTCTCATCCGCGAGCGCGTAGTGGAAACAGACGGTTCCCCGGCGGACAGGCGCGGTGATAGAAGCATGACGGACGGGTTGGACAACAGGAGCACCGCTTGGCGCAGCGAGACGGCGCGGAATTGGGCTGGCGCCGCGAGGCCCGGCTGGAACGCTGACATGGATCACCCCGCTTTGGATGATGCCCGGGCCGCGAATCTTGCAACGCTGATCCCTCGCATCGCCGCCGGCGACCGGGCCGCGTTCCGACAGGTGTATGACCTCTACGCGTCTCGGCTATACGCGGTGGCTGTGCGGATCACCCGGCAGGCGCCGCTCGCCTCCGACGCCGTCCATGATGCGTTCCTACAACTTTGGCGCAATGCTGGGCGGTTCGACCTGGAGCGCGGCAACCCCGAGGCATGGTTGATCAGCCTGGTCCGCTACCGGGCGCTCGACATCGCCCGCCGCCGTACCAGGGAGGTGTCAGACGACGATTTGCCCGAGCCGGTCGATGACGATCCCGACCCGTTGCAGCGACTGTCCGACTCGCGCGACGCAGCCGCTCTGCATGCCTGCCTCGCGACGCTCGAAGCCGAGCGTCGTAAGCTGCTGTCGCTCGCGTTCATAGACGGCCTGTCTCACAGCGAGGTGGCGGAGCGGGTCAAGCTTCCACTCGGAACCGTGAAAAGCTGGATTCGTCGTAGCCTTCAGTCCTTGCGCCTTTGCCTGGAGGGCGCGGCATGAACGGAACCCCGGCCCCTATCCCGGAGGAACTGCACGTGCTCGCCGGCGAATACGTGCTCGGCGTGCTGGACGCGGCGGAGATGCGGGCGGTGCGACGGCAGGCGATGGTCAACCCATCGCTCGCGGCGGCGATCGCGGGCTGGGAGCGACGCCTGGCGCCGATGACCGGTGCGGTGGCGCCCATGCCACCGCCGGATGCCCTATGGTCGCGCATCGCCGACGCGATCGCCCCGGTCCCCGACGAGGCCGAAGAAACGCTGGCGCGGCCCGCCACGCCGTCACCTCGGCTCGTCCACACCCAGCCGGAGCCTCCGCCCGTCCGGCCTCGGGCCTATCAAAGCGAACCGTGGCGCCCGGACGTGGAACGGCTGCCTCCGCCGCGGCGGCAGCGCGCGGTCTGGCCGTGGCAGATCGCGACGGCCGGCGCGCTGGCGTTCGCGGCTGGCGTGGCGGCGCTGGTGCTCATGCCGACGCTCGCGCTGCGCACGCCGCTCCGCTCGCTCACGGCCCGCTTTGTGCCACGGGTCGCCGCGATCATGCCGCCGGACAGTCATACGCCGGGCTTTCTTGCGCAGGCACGCGCCGATGGCACAGTGGTGTTGACCGCGCTCGCGCAGGTCGACGTGCCGGCCGGCAAATCGTTGGAACTGTGGATCCTGCCCCCCGGGGCCACGACCCCGAAGTCGCTGGGCGTTCTGCCGGCGGCCGGACGTCAGGTGACGCTTGCGAGAATGCCGGCCACGGGGACCGACCTGATGGTCAGCCTGGAGCCGTCCGGCGGGTCGCCGACGGGTGCGCCGACGGGGCCGGTCGTCTTCGCTGGAAAGCTTCAACAAATGCCACTTTAGCGGCTCGACCACGTCGCCGGCTTGCGAACGGCAAGGGTGGGAATTTGAATGATATCTTAACGTTTTCTGCCGCTCTGTGTGTTGCCCTGGCGGCTCCGTGCCCGCGACGGCGGCACCAGGATGGCGCACGCAGGATGACACAGTGACCCGGCTCAACCAGATCGATCAGGAACCAAAAATCGGTCGATATGCGCTGGAACTGGCGGCCGATCGCCAGTACCTGGACTTCTTCCCGCTTGATGACCCGGCCGAATTGGATCGGGTGCCTTTCTTCTATCCCGACAAGCCCGACGCCGGTCTTGGACCGTTCGGCCAGCACATGCTGTCGCCGAGTTTCCGCCGGTACCGCCATGACGCGCTGATCGCCTACGAATTCGCGGACGTTCACGTGCTCGGCGCTGATGGAATCGTGGTGTTGGACAGCGGCGTTGTCAAAAACTCGCTTGAGCATGTCAGCACATGGCAGCCCGACTCGAATGTCGCGGAAGTCCGTGGCAAGGACTACCTGCGGCTGCACAGACCCATGCCGGTCAGCACGGTTCGCGATGACGGGCGCTATGCCATTGGTTTCAATGGCGCATGGCGCAACCATGGCCATTGGCTGCCGCAATGCCTTCCCAAGCTGTATGCCTTTACGTTGCTGCGCCGCCGCTTCAAGGATCTCAAGGTCGTACTGCCGCCGTTGCCGGAAGGCTCGGCGCAGGCGCGCACTCTCGACCTTTTGGGGATCGGGCCGGAGGCCGTCTATACCTTGGCACCCAACGAAGCGACCTGTTTTGCCTCGGCGATCCTGCTGCCGAGCTTTGACATCTGGACCGTCACGAATTTCGTCGCCGCCGCCGCGGATGCCGTGATCGCGGGGTTGCTCGCGCAGCCGGAGGGCGCGCCGCCGCGACCGGACAAGATCTATATCCATCGCACCGTCCCGGTCCGCAACGTCGCCAATTTCGAGGCGGTTCGCCCGCTGCTCGCCCGCTACGGCTTCACGGTGGTCAGCTTCGAGCAGATGGACTTTGCCGAGCAGGTCGCGACCATGCACGCGGCGCGGCACGTGATCAGTGAACACGGGGCCGGCACAGCCAACATCCAGTTCTGCCGCCCGGCGACGCGGGTGCTGGAATTGTTCAACCCGTTCTGTGTGCAGCCGGCATTCTGGTCGATCGCCTCGCGGCGTGGGCTCGATTACGGTTACCTCGTCGGCACCCACAGCCCAACCGACGCGCTGCGCCTGGCAAACTGGAACTCCGCCTACGACGTACCACTCGACAAATTGGAGGATGGAATTCGGGCAACGTTGCGTCTTCCTCCACGGTCGAGCAGCGCCAGAGTGCCGCCGACACAGCCAGCAAGCGTATCAGTCGCGACCGCGACATCTCTATCCCGTCCAATCCCAGATCGGGCGCCGGCAGCCTCCGGAACGCAGCCGACCGACGCAAGCGCGCCACGGCTGCCCGCGTCAATACCGGCCGCCGAAATGACCGTGAACAATCGATTTTCCGGTATCGTCGAACCGATCTTCGAGGTGGTCAACAATCCTGCGCGGTTCGGCCGCTCCGGCGCGCATGAGCGTCTGGCGGTGTTCGCCCCCGCGGTGCCGCCTCCATCGCTCCCGATGCTTGGCGAAGCGCGGATGCCGGCCGAATTCGTCGCCGAACATTATTTCTATCCGCGCCCCCCGGCGGTCGCCGCCTATGCCGTCGGCGGCGCCGCGCTCTGGAGCACGGGGTTGGTCACGCTCGGCACCCAGTTCGTGGCGCTGCCCGACTGCATGCCGGGCTATTTCCACGAACATCTGCGCCCAGGCGCTCCGCCGATGCATCCGATCTATGCCGGCGCACTTGGCCGGACCGACGCGAAAACCGTCGCGCTGGAGCGTCCGGTCGCGGTCGCGACGCACCCCAACCTCACCTATGGTCATATCTTGCTGGAGGTCTTGCCGCGCCTTTGGTTATTGGCTGTTTTACGCGAGTACGGCGCCGATATCCCGCTGGCGCTCTCGCGCACCGTGCCCGAGGCCGTGAAGACCTTCGCCCAGATGTTCCATGGCGCGGCCGACATTGTCTGGTACGACGGGGCCAACGAGCAGGTGACGGCGCCCAGCATCGTTTTGCCAGCGATGCTGCACACCGAGTACAATTTCCATCCAGCCTTGAACCTGATGGTTCGCGAGTTGGTGCAACGCCATCAACCGGAAGCGGCAGGCCCGGCCTTGATCTACTTGGCGCAAGCCAACTACGGCGAGGAAAAACTGGAGAACGCCGTCGAGGTCGAGGACATGATGCGGGGCCTCGGCTTCGTCGTGATCCGCGCTGGTGATGTCGATCCGGTGCGGCAAATCCGCTTATTCGCGGGTGCCAAGATTTTGGTGGCGGAATACGGGTTGGCGCTGTACGGCTCGCTTTTCTCTCCGCCCGGTACGCGCGTGGTGGCGGTGAACTTCGCCAACCACGCACTGAGCGCCATCGCCCGCTTGCGTGGCCATCGGCTCGCGTATGTGTCGCCCACCGATGGAAAATTCCACCACTGGCGGCTGACGCGCGACCTGCCGAGCACATGGAAGGCTGACCGGTCTGCCTTGCGCAAAGCGGTACAAGACATGATGGAGGGCCTTGGCTAAGCAGGCACGCGGGGCGCAGCCCCCTGGCGCGCCAGACGATCAGATGCCGGACGTCCCAACTAACCCCCCGCGCGCCGCCGCAGGTGATCCAGCGGAGCGCAACGCCTCCGCGATGCCCCGCTCTCGCAGGCGGCGCGTACCCGCGGCAAGCAGGGCAAGATGCTCGGCGCGGGCCCGCGGCGGGCCGAGAAGGACAAACACCAGATCCACCGGCCGACCGTCGATGGACGCGAAATCCACCGGACGCTCTAGGTGCCCGAGGAACGCGACCATGCCCGGAAGCAGTGCCAGTTGCGCGTGTGGCACGGCGATACCATTGCCGACACCGGTGGACCCCAATGCCTCCCGCGCCGCCAGCGCCGCCGCGATGTCGGCGGGAGGCAGACCCAGCACCGCCCCGACCCGGCGGGCCAGTTCTTGCAACAACCTTGGCTTGTCGGCGGCGCGAACGCGCAGGAACACATGCTCCTCACTGATCAACGCGGCGAGCGTCGGGGCGGGGGGGATCGTCAAGCGATTACTCCTGCACGGCGAGCCGGTAGCCAACGCCGGTCTCGGTTAAGATGTGGCGCGGCTGCTCAGGGTCGGCCTCGATCTTCTGCCGAACCTGACGGACGTAAACGCGCAGTTGCTGCACGTCACCGCCGGCGCCCAAAAGCTGTCCCAGGATCTGCCGATGCGTCAGCACGCGGCCGGCATGCTTCACCAGCAACGCCAGGATGTCGTACTCGCGCGGCGACAAATGGACGGGCGCCGCGCCAACAGTCACGATACGGCGGACGAGGTCCATCGAAAGATCGCCGCTACGAAACGCGGGGGCCGCGCCCTCCTGCTGCAAGCGGTGCCGTAGCGCGGCGCGCAGCCGCGCCATCAACTCCGCGATGCCAAACGGCTTGGTCACGTAGTCATCCGCGCCGAGGTCGAGCGCGGCGACCTTGGTACGTTCGTCCTCGCGCGAGGTCAGCACGACGATCGGCACGGCGGAACCGCCACGTACGCGGCGGATCACTTCGGTCCCGTCAATATCCGGCAGGCCCAAATCGAGCAGCACGACGTCGACCGACTCGCGCCCCTCGCCGCCCGACGCACCGAGCATGGCCAGCGCCTCGGCGCCAGTCGTCGCCTCCAGCGTCCGGTAGCCCTGGGTGGCGAGGCTGGTGCGCAGTAGCCGGCGGATCGCAGGCTCGTCGTCCACGATCAGCACGGAGGGCGCGAGCGTCATTGGCGTGGTGCCGGGAGCACGAAGGTAAACATGGCGCCCGAGCGGTCGGTGCGGTTGCCGGCCTCGACCCGCCCGCCCATCGCCTCGATAAAGCCGCGGGCGATGGCGAGGCCAAGGCCGGTGCCAGGCCGCTGGCGATCAGCCGCATGGACGCGATAGAACTTCTCTAACAGATGCGGCAATGCCGCGTCCGGCACGCCCGGCCCTTCGTCGATGACACGAAGCCGCACTTCTCCCGCGACCGGATCACCCCAGGCGCGGATGGTGACAAGCGAACCGCGCGGCGCATATTTGGCCGCGTTGTCTAGCACGTTGAACAGCGCCTGCTCGAACAGCACGACATCAAGCTCGGGCAATGGCAGGTCGGGGGCGAGGTCCACTTCCACCCGATGCGCCGCCAACACCTTGCCGGCACGCGCGAGCGCGCTGCCGACCAGTTCGCCCAGGTCGGCGGCCTCCCGCTTCGGCGCCAGCGCCCCGGCCTCCAGGCGCGTCATGTCGAGCAGGTTGGCGACAAATCGGCCAAGCCGTTCCGCTTCCTCCTGGATCGTGCGCAACAGGTCGCGCTTGGCACTGGGTTCCAGCAACTGATCATAGCTTTCCAGACTGCTCGCCGCCCCCAGAATGGAGGCAAGCGGCGTGCGCAGATCATGCGAGATCGAGGTCAGCAGCGCCGAGCGCAACCGCTCCGTCTCCGCGGTCAGTCGCGCGCGGTCGACGTCCTCCGCGAGCGTTATGCGCTCGATGGAGACCGCCGTCTGGTCGCCGAGGGCGTCCAATAACCGGCGCTGATCGGGCGAGAGGAGCGGGCCGGGGCGGTCGCTCTCGATCCCCATCACCGCGACTGGGCCGCGTCCAGTCCGGAGCGGCAGGAACAGCAGCCGCCCTCCTGGCAGCGTGTCCGAGCCGCGGCCAGCCGGCCGATTATGTTGCCAGCACCAGCGCGCGGCGGCGAGATCGGTCTCCTCAAGCGTGTCCTCCGGCGGATAACCGGCGCGCACGGCTACGCTCTCTCCATCGGGCAACAACATGACCACATGAACCTTCAGCATCGCCGCGACCTGATAGACGGCGGCCCACAACAAGTCGTCGAGCGACGCGATGGCCGCGAGCTTGCGGCTGAACTGGTAGAGGTCGTCGGTGGTGCGCGCACGCATCCTGGCGGCGACAGCCTGGGCGCGCACGGCGGCGGCAAGGTTGCTGGCGACCACGGCGGTGATTAGGAAGAACACCAGCGCGACCACGTTCTCCGGATCGGCGATGGTGAACGTGTACAGCGGCGGCAAAAAGAAGAAATTGTATGCGAGCACGCTCAGCAGACAGGCGAACAGCGAGGGCCACAGGCCGAACGCCGCCGCCGCCCCGAGCACGGCGGTGAGAAAGACCAGTGAAATCGAAGCCGCCTGTAGCACCTCGCGCAGCGCCATGCCGACCAACAGGGCGACACCCACCAGCGCCGCGCTGAGGCCATAAGGCATCCATTCCACGGCCGGCATCGGACGCGGGGAGGCTGCCGGCGCGTCCTCCGTTTCCGCCGCGTCGCGTTCCTGGCCAAGCACGTGGACCGGGATATCCCTGGCGCGCGCCACGAGGCGTTGCGTCACCGTCCACCTCAACCGCCAGGGCGAGGCGCCCGCGTTGCCGACGACGATATGGGTATAATTATGCTCGCGCGCATAGACCAGGATGTCGTCGGCAACATCGCGGCCAGGGATGGTCACCGCCTGCGCGCCGAGGGTTTCCGCCAGCCGCAACGTTTCGGCAATGCGGTCGCGGTCGGTTTCCGACAGACGCAGCGTGCGCGCCGTCTCGACATGCAGCGCCACCCATGGCGCGCGCAGCCGTGCCGCCATGCGGCGTCCGTAGCGCACCAGCGCCGGCCCTGCATTGCCGCGCGCGCTTCCCCCGGTAACACAGACCAGCACCCGGTCGCCGGCCGCCCACGGGCCGGAAATCGCATGCTCCTGCATGTGATCGAGCAATTGCGCATCGACACGTTGCGCCGTGCTGCGCAGCGCCAACTCGCGCAGCGCGGTGAGGTTCCCCGGCGAGAAGTAGTGCTCGAGCGCGCGCGCGGCGGTCTTTGGCACGTAAACCTTGCCGTCACGCAGGCGAGCGAGCAAGTCGTCTGGAGTAATGTCGACGATCTCGACATCATCGGCCTGATCCAGCACGTAATCGGGCACGGTCTCGCGCACCCGGATGCGCGTGATGCGGGCAACAACGTCGTTGAGGCTTTCAACATGCTGGATATTCAGCGTGGTATAGACATCAATCCCGGCGGCAAGCAGTTCAGCGACGTCCAGATATCGCTTGGGATGGCGGCTACCTGGCACGTTGCTGTGCGCCAGCTCATCAACCAGCGCGAGCACCGGCTTGCGCACCAGCAGGGCGTCTAGGTCCATCTCCTCAAGCTCGCGCCCCTTATAGTCGATGCGTTTCCGTGGGATTTGCTCAAGTCCGAGCAACAACGCCTCGGTCTCGGCACGACCATGCGTTTCCACGACACCGATGACAACGTCGGTCCCTTCTCGCCGGCGCGTTTGTGCCGCCGCCAGCATCTCGAACGTCTTGCCGACGCCGGGCGCCGCGCCCAGAAAAATCTTCAGCCGCCCGCGGCCATTCTCGCGAGCGGCTGCCTTCAGCAGCGCTTCCGGCGATGGGCGTCCGTCGCGCGGATCCATAGCCATCTGGAAGCGCTCACTTGCCCGCCGCGTCAAGAGCGAGGTTGAGCGCCAGCACGCTGACATACGGCTCGCCGAACACGCCCAGGAAGCGCGGCGCGGTGTTGGCGGCGATCAGCGCGCGGATTGCTTCCTGCATCATACCGCGCGCCTTGGCCACGCGCGGTACCTGGAACTCGGCGCCAGCCGGCGAGATGTCCGGATCGAGGCCGCTGGCCGAGGTAGTGACCAGATCGCCGGGCACCGCCGCGTTGGGGTTCTCCGCTTTCAGCTTTGCAACATCATCCTTAACGCGATCCACCAACGCCTTCGCCGTCGGGCCGAGGTTGGAGCCGGAGGAGTTGTTGGCGTTGTAGGGTGCCGCGATGGTCTTGGTCGCGTCGTTCGGGTCGGTGTCCGTCGTTGCCGAAGGACGCGGATGGAAGTATTTCGCGTCCACGAAGTTCTGGCCGATCAGCAGCGAGCCGACGACCTTGCCGTCGCGTTCGACGAGGCTGCCGTTCGCCTGATCGGGGAAAACGACCTGGGCCAGACCCGTGATCAGGTAGGGGTAGGCGATACCTGTCAGAAGCGAAAACCCGAGCAACATGACGATGGCGGGACGAAGATGACTGAGCATGGGTGGCGTCCTTACGCGAAGCCGATGGCGGTGACGATCAGATCGATCGCCTTGATTCCGACGAACGGTACGATGATGCCGCCCACACCGTAGACGAGCAGGTTACGCCCAAGCAGTGCGCCGGCACCGATCGGACGATACGAAACACCCTTCAGCGACAGTGGGATCAGCGCGACGATGATCAGTGCGTTGAAGATGATCGCCGACAGGATGGCGCTCCGCGGCGTCGCGAGATGCATCACGTTCAGCGCCCCAAGCTGTGGATAGAAAGTGACGAAAGCAGCAGGAATGATCGCGAAGTACTTGGCAACGTCGTTGGCAATCGAAAACGTGGTCAGCGCGCCGCGTGTCATCAGTAACTGTTTGCCGATCTCGACGATCTCGATCAGCTTGGTCGGGTCGCTATCCAGATCGACCATATTCCCGGCCTCACGCGCCGCGACTGTGCCGGTGTTCATCGCGACGCCCACGTCGGCCTGCGCCAGCGCTGGGGCGTCGTTAGTTCCATCGCCGCACATCGCCACCAGCTTGCCTTGCGCCTGCTCCTGCCGGATCAGCGCGAGCTTTGCTTCGGGGGTAGCCTGGGCGAGGAAATCATCGACGCCCGCCTCCGCCGCGATGGCGGCGGCTGTCAGCGCGTTGTCACCGGTAATCATGACGGTGCGGATGCCCATCCGTCGGAGCTCGGAGAAGCGTTCGCGAATACCGCCCTTCACGACATCCTTGAGGTGGATCACTCCGAGCAACCGCTTGCCCTCGCATACCGCGAGCGGCGTGCCGCCGGACTTTCCGATGCGCTCCGCCAGGGTACGTATTTCCCGCTCTAGCGGGCCACCGCCGACATGCGCGATCACCGAGTCTACAGCGCCCTTACGGATTGAGCGGCCCTCCACATCCACACCGCTCATCCGGGTCTGCGCGCTGAACCGGATGAAATGTGCGTTCAGCGCCGCCATGTCGCGCCCGCGCATGCCATAGCGGTCCTTTGCCAGCACAACAATGGAGCGGCCCTCCGGCGTCTCGTCCGACAGCGAGGCAAGCTGCGCGGCATCGGCGAGATCTCGCTCGGTCACTCCAGAGACTGGCAGGAACTCGCTGGCTTGGCGATTGCCAATGGTGATGGTGCCGGTCTTGTCGAGAAGCAGCGTGTCCACGTCACCAGCCGCCTCCACCGCGCGCCCGGACATCGCCAACACGTTGAAGCGCACGAGGCGATCCATGCCGGCAATGCCAATAGCCGAGAGCAACGCGCCGATCGTTGTCGGGATCAGAGTGACGAACAGCGCCACCAAGATCGGCACCGAGACCGAGCCTCCGGCGTACGCCGCAAAACTCGGAATGGTAGCAACGGCGAACACGAAAATCAGCGTCATCCCGGCGAGCAGGATGTTGAGCGCGATTTCGTTCGGCGTCTTTTGCCGCGCGGCACCTTCGACGAGCGCGATCATACGATCGAGGAAGGTCGAGCCCGGATTGGCTGTGATGCGGACCTTGATCACATCCGACATCACTTGCGTACCACCGGTCACGGCGGAGCGGTCACCGCCGGCCTCCCGGATAACGGGCGCCGATTCACCGGTGATCGCAGCCTCATTGACCGACGCCACACCCTCGATCACCTCGCCGTCGCCGGGAATGATGTCGCCGGCTTCGACGATCACAATATCGCCGGCGCGCAGGGCGGTGCCGGCCAGCATCTCGGTCGTGCCGCCAGGCATCAGGCGCTTGGCCATCGTCTCGGTCTTGGCCCGCCGCAGGCTCGCTGCCTGCGCCTTGCCGCGCCCCTCGGCGACGGCTTCGGCGAAGTTTGCGAACAGCACGGTGAACCACAGCCAGATGTTGATTTGGAGAGAAAATCCGAGCCCGGGGTTGCCGACCGCGAGATCGCGCACGAACAGCACAGTGGTCAACGTGGAGACGATCGCGACGACGAACATCACCGGATTGCGCCACAGCAGCCTTGGGTCGAGCTTCGCGAACGATTGCCCGATCGCCGGCCAAAGGATCGCGGGGTCCAGCATCGTCGATGCGGTGCGCGCGCCGGAACGCTGCGCGCGGGAGACATTGGGAGGAGTGATGGTGTCCATGTCAGTGCCCTAGTAGAGCGTGCCGGCGTTCATGGCGTAGTGCTCGACGATCGGGCCGAGCGCTACCGCCGGAAAGAAGGTCAGGCCGCCAACGATCACGATGACGCCGATGACCAGACCGACGAACAGCAGGCCGGTGGTCGGGAACGTCCCAGCCGACGGCGGCACCACTTTCTTTGCCGCCATCGCGCCCGCGATGGCCAGAGCAGGGATCATCACGAAGAAGCGGCCGATCAGCATGTCGATGCCCAGCGTCGTGTTCCAGTACGGCGTGTTGGCGGAGATTCCGGCGAACGCGCTGCCGTTGTTGGCCGCACCTTCAACGTAGGCGTACAGCGCCTCCGTGAAGCCATGCGGACCAGCGGCCGACAGCGCCGCGAGCGGACCGGGCAAGACCACGGCGACCGCTGTGAAGCCCAGCATAATCAGCGGCAGGCAGAGGATGGCCAGCATGGTCAGCTTAACCTCCCGCGCCTCGATCTTCTTGCCGAGATATTCGGGCGTGCGCCCGACCATCAGGCCCGCGACGAACACCGCGACGATGGCGAACAGCAGGAACCCGTAAAGGCCCGAGCCGACACCGCCGAAGATGATTTCCCCGAGCATCATGTTGACCAGCGGCACCGCGCCGCCAAGCGGCAGAAAGCTTTCGTGCATCGAATCGACCGCTCCGCACGACGCATCTGTCGTCGCCGTCGCGAAGATCGCGGTCTGCGCGATACCAAACCGAACCTCCTTCCCCTCCATGTTCCCAAGCGACGGATCGACACCCATCGCCGTGATTGCCGGATTGGCATGGCTTTCCGACCAGTACAGCGTGCCCACGCCAACCAGAAACAGGAGCGCCATCGCGGCGAAGATCGCCCAGCCTTGGCGCTCATCGCGCACCATGCGGCCGAACGTGTTCGTCAGCGCGCCACCTAGCGCGAAGATCGCGATGGCTTGCAGCATGTTGATAAGTACGTTCGGATTTTCGAACGGATGCGCGGAATTGACGTTGAAGAACCCACCACCGTTAGTGCCCAGGATTTTGATCACTTCCTGCGACGCGACGGGGCCGAGCGCGATGACCTGCTTCGCGCCTTCCAGCGTTGTCGCCTCCACGGTGGCCGCGAAGGTTTGTGGAATACCCTGCCAAACGCACACCCGCGCGCCGAATATCGAGATCGGCAGCAGCACATAGAGCGTGATCCGCGTCAGGTCCGCCCAGAAATTTCCGAGCGTTTTCGTGCTCTTGCGCGCGAATCCGCGGATCACCGCGAGCGCCACCGCGATGCCTGCGGCAGCGGAAAGGAAGTTTTGCACCGTCAGCCCGAACATCTGCGAGAAGAACGACATAGTCGTCTCGCCGGCATAGGACTGCCAGTTGGTGTTGGTCATGAAGCTGACGGACGTATTGAAAGCGAGATCGGGCGTGATCGCGCCCTGCCCGGCTGGGTTGAGCGGGAGCAGCGTCTGTAGCCGCAAAACCGCGTACAGGAGCAGGAAGCCCGCTGCCTTGAACACCAGCATGGCGACCGCGTAGGTCAGCCAGGATTGTTCCTTTTTCGGATCAACGCCGGCGACGGCGTAGAACCCGCGTTCCAGCCAGCCGAGCACGGGCGTCATCAAATGCCGCTCGCCCTCGGCCACGCGCACGAGGTAGCCGCCCAGCGGCCGCGTCAATGCAACGATGATCGCCAGGAATACGGCGATCTGGATCCATCCGTTGAGTGTCATGTCACGCTTTCAGAACCGTTCCGGGCGGACAAGCGCATAAGTAAGGTAGGCGAGCAGCACGATGACCACGATGCCGCCGAGGATGTTGTCGAGCGACATGGCTACGTCAAAGCCTGTCGCATAGCGCCGCGTAACCCACGCAGAGCGCGAGCCAGCCGAGGCCAAGGGCCACGAAAACGA
>VFSW01005678.1_pt1 | contig 18429 bp, 12 predicted proteins | sample 5358111 | NCBI WGS metagenome assembly VFSW01 (sample SAMN11554181, study PRJNA540505) | mine drainage metagenome | isolation source: sediment from site ElyBrook_90M | place: USA: Ely Copper Mine, Vershire, VT | collected 2017 | reverse complement strand
AGGTCACGAAGATGGCCACGGCCCAACGCCGTTCTCGACTGAGTTTAGCTGTGTGCTCGTGGCCGAAGCCGCTCAATCCGATGACAATTCTGTCATTTGGGTGATTCGTCCCGCGCTCCGGGAAGCCACATCGTGGCCGTGGTCCCGGCCTCAGAACTCTCGAGGCGAGCCGTTCCATGGTGCAAGTTGATGATCGTCTTCACAATGGAAAGACCAAGGCCCGTGCCCCGACCGGTGTCGCGCCTGCGCGCGGCATCGACCTGATAGAAGCGGTCAAAGAGATGTGGCAGGTGCTCCGCCGCAATCGCCTCACCGTAATTGTGAACCGAAATACTCACGCCGCCATTGGCATGCGTTAAGATTGCAATCTTTACCTCCTCTCCAGTGGGCGAGTGGCGAACCGCGTTGGACAATAAATTGGTCAATGCCTGACGAAACAAAAGTGGGTCTGCATCGATCTTCGCGTCACCGTCGACCTGAATTCGCACACCGCGCGCCGTCGCGCCGGACGCCTGCTGTGCGATAACCCAGTTGCACGCTTGCCTCACATCAAAATGCTCTCGATGCAGAACGAGACCTGTATGCTCCGCGCGCGCGATGAACAACAGATTTTCGATGAGGGTATTGAGGCTGCGGCATTCCTCCAGTCCGGACTCCAGCGCCGTGCGATAATCCTCCACGCTGCGCGGACGCATCAAGCAGACTTCCAGCTCGCCGCTCATATTGCTCAGGGGCGTGCGAAGTTCATGTGCGAGATCGGCGGAGAATCGCGACAATCGGGCAAAGGCCTCGTCGATCCGGTCCAGCATGGCGTTGAACACGGCAACCAAGTCGACAAGCTCGTTTGGCCAGGGCGGCGCAAGCGGGATGCGGGCCGAAAGTCGCGCCGGCGTGATCTCGCGCGCGGCATTTGCAATCCGCGTCAATGGTGCCAAGCCGCGCCCCGATACCCAACGCCCCGCAAAAGCCAGCAATGGCGCAAAGAACAAGAGCGCCAAGATCGTGGCGCGCCGAAAATCCTTCAGCAACGCGGCGTCGCGGGTGACGTCCAGCGCAATCTGTACGGACAGGGCTTTGGCGCCGCGCGTAAGCATCACCGAGTCCAGCGTGTAGACGCGATCGCCAGCGCGAAAATCGTGGCGCCCGGTTTGACCGCCTATCGCGGGCGGCGGGAAGGCCGATGGCGGGATCTCGTGTGCCATACTGGGTGTTGCGCCCAAGGTCCCGCCGTCCGCGTCAAGCACCCTGGCCTCATATTGGCGCAGCGCGGTTCCAGCGGTTTCCTTGGCGATCTCCGCCAGCAACGCTTGTGGATTTCCGCCATTGTCTGTCAAGTCGGTCTGCAATTCGGCGGCCTTGGCCTGAAGAAAGCGCTTGTGTTCCGATTGGAAATTGGCGGTCAACTGCCAGTCGACCGCCAATGCGAACAGCGCCATCGCCGTTATGGCGACAAGCGTGTAGAACAGCGCCAGCCGCGTCCTGATCGAAAATCTGCTTGTTCTCGTCTCAACCGGCATCGGTGTCCAACTTGTAGCCGATGCCGCGGACGGTGTGCAGAAGCGGCTTTGAGAAATGTGCGTCCACCTTGTGGCGCAACCTTCTCATCAGAACATCGACAACATTGGTCTGCACATCGGAGAAAATACCCCATATACTTTCCGCGATGAGCGTGCGCGACAGCACGCGGCCCCGATTGCGCGCCAAAAGCAGCAACAAGGCGTATTCCTTGGGTGTCAGCTGGAGGGGTTGCCCGCCGCGCGCCACATGATGGCGTAGCGGGTCAAGTAGGAGATCGTCGATCCTCAGCGTTCCGTCCTCGCCAGTACCCGGCAACCGGCGCGCAACATTGCGCAATCGCGCCAACAGTTCAGCAAATGCAAATGGCTTGATCAGGTAGTCGTCGGCGCCCAATTCGAAGCCCCGCACGCGATCCTCGACCTGGTCGCGCGCCGTCAGAAACAACACGGGCGTCTTGTTACCCTCTGCCCGCAGGACTCTCACGACGGACCAGCCGTCCTGGCCGGGAAGCATAACATCGAGAACGACCGCATCGAACGCGTGCTCCCGCAGCAGAACCAGCGCATCATGGCCGTCTCCCGTCAGTTCAACGCAGAAGCCTTGCTCGCGCAGGCCCTGCGCGAGATAGCGCTGTGTCTTGGCTTCATCTTCGGCGACGAGGATTCGCATGGTTCGAACACGTTTATCCGGATGAAAAGCGACCAATTCCAGCCAATTTGACCAAATGGCGCGAGGGACACGCGCTGAATAATACCCCAAGCGGCAACGTTGGAGCGTGCCGTGTAATGTAGTCGGATCGAAATGAAGAGGCCGAACACAGAAGATCACTGTCGGCGTCGTTGTGCGTGTTCTTGCATAGTTTGAGAGACGACGGCTTACCGCGCGGATCACCGCCAACTTAGGCGGTTGCGGCCGCGCCATCGGTTTGCTGCATGCGGGTTAACGGCGTTTCAAGTATAACTCTTTGAGAACATTTGCATTTTGTAGGGTCTAATCTTCGACGCGTTGCGATGAAGGGGAAAATTTCAGCTTGTGCTATCGCAGGTCAATCGTTAGACATGCAACTGAGTTGCAGTATCAGACAGGTTTTTTTGCATGCATTTCGGGACATTGCTGCTGCTCGGGTTTATCGCCGGTGCGACGATCCTCTTGGGATTGCCGATCAGTCGCCTGAAATCCTTCAATGCCACTTGGCGCAACGGTCTCAGCATGCTGGCGGCAGGAATCCTGGTGTTCCTGCTGGTCGAGATTCTGGGTGAAGCCACCGGTCAAACGGCGTTGGCATTCCGAAGCGCAAACGGCGGTTCATCGACACAAGCCGTCTTGCTCGCTCTTTTGCTGATCGCGGGATTCTGGGTGGGCTTTGTCGGCCTCGTGGGTGTGGAACAGCGCCTGATCCGCACGCCGGGTGATGCTCGGCCAGAGCAGTTGTCCTTCATGATCGCGGTGGGCATCGGCTTGCATAATTTGAGCGAAGGCTTGGCGGTCGGCTAAGCTTATCTTCAAGACATGACGGGGCTCACGCTCAGCCTGATCGTCGGTTTTGCCCTTCATAATGCCACCGAAGGCTTCGGCATCGTCGGCCCGGTAGTGCAGCGGGGGCAAAGGCTATCCTGGCGCACACTTCTTCTCCTGGCGGTGATTGGCGGAGGGCCGACTTTTGTCGGCACGCTGCTCGGCAGCCTTTGGACGTCGCCTTATCTTTCGGTCGGCGTGCTTGCCATGGCGGGCGGCGCGCTGCTCTATGTTTTGAAGGAACTTTTTGCCGGAGCCCGCAAAGAGGCGCGGCAGGTCGTAATTATGACCGCCGTCGCTGTCGGCTTTATCATAGGCTGGAGCACCGAACTTCTGGCGGATGTGGGGCTTTCCGAAAGCAGCGGTGTGCAAGCCGGTGCGGTTGTTGACGCCGAGGGCGATATCCTTGCAATTCCGTTCAAAGGACTTGGGCCGCAGCTGTTGCCGGAGAAGATCGCAGGCCAGAACGAGCTGAGCAACGATGAGCTGCACGAGCGCGTACTCAAACCCACGATTTTGCCGGATGGAACGCGCTGACACACGTTGACAGCATCGGTGTTTCCCTGGGCGCTCTATCCGGGCGTGAAAGTGCGGGCTTGGGGATACAACGGTCAGGTTCCAGGCCCGCTTTTGCAGTTCACTGTCGGCGAAAAAGTGGAAATCGTCGTCCACAACCAGCTCCCCCAACCGACTACTGTTCACTGGCACGGCATGGCCGTTCCCAACGACATGGATGGCGTTCCAGGCGTCACCCACCGGGCGATCCCACCGAGCGGGCACTTCACCTATCGCTTCACCGTCACACCGCAAATGATCGGCACCCATCATTATCATTCGCATGTGAACGATGATTTCCAGGTGGACAAAGGGCTCTATGGTCCGTTGATCGTCGATGCGTCACCCGTAAAAGCGCAGCTCAAGGAAATCGACGCGCTTTACGTCATCAGCGGCTTCAAAATCGGCGGAAGCGAATCCGAAAACGCCTTCCTGCTCGACGGTAAAGCGTATCCGCAGGCGCAGGCCCTTGAGGTTCCATTGGGCGCCACCGTTCGGCTAAGGCTTATCAACGCCGGAGCCGAAGAAAGACATGTGATGCATCTGCACGGCTATACCTTCCGCATCGTGTCGCTGGACGGCAATCCGTTGAAAAATGCGATCGACGCCAACACCGTGACGCTCGGTCCATCGCAGACCGCCGATATCATCTTTACGGCAAACAACCCGGGCAAGTGGATGTTCCACTGCCATGTCCTGGATCACACTATCAATCCGGGCCCCTATGGCGACGGTTCGGCGGCGCATATGGTCGATATGGGTGGACTCGTAACATTCGTCGATGTGGTGCCGCATATGTCGTCGAAGCAGATCGTACGCCACCGGGGTTGATCACGCGAGGCGAACCGTGAGAGTCTTGGTGAATGTTCTGTAGTTCGAAAAGCCGACTCGCAAAGATTGATCTGCCGAAACGTCACAAGGCCGCACAGGTCATGCCAAACGTGCCGATACTTCCGGGGTGCCACCAGGGTGCCACCGGACGGAAGGATTTCTCCAGGCCATTGATGTTACAGAGGAATTTTGCAAGTGATCGCGGACTGAAAATCCGCGTGTCGGTGGTTCGATTCCGCCCCTGGGCACCATTGGTTTCAATGGGTTATGTCGTTTTTAATCCGCTGCCGGGCAATTTGCCGAGCGTTTCGGCCTGATTTCGCTCCACGATCAAATGCCTGAAGTCGCCTGACGGCGGCGACAGTCGTATTGGCTGCAAGAATGCCGCCGGTAAAGGCACGAGCGAACTATTTGCTCCCAGCCAGCGAGCTGCAGGCCGCGCCCAGCAACGTCGCATAGGGCGCGAGAATCACCTTTGTTTCGATCGCGGTGACGTAACCGCTCAAGCGGCCCTTGTTCTTGAACCTGTGCCGGAAGCTGCTGGCCCGCAACCAATCGAGAAAGCGGGGCGCGATACCGCCACCCAGATACACGCCGCCGCGTGCGCCATAGGCCAGAGCAATATCGCCGGCAAAGCTGCCATAGAAGCCGCAAAACCGGTCGAGCACCGCCGCACAAAGCGCGTCCGTGCGCGAAGTAGCCCGCCGTACAATCTCGTCCGGCGGCAGTGACTCCGGAGTTTCGCCCTGCAGATTGCCAAGCGCCCAATGCAGATTGGTCAACCCGGGACCGGACAACACGCGCTCCGCCGACACGCGCCCGAAGCGCCGCGCCAGCAATCTGAGAATCTCTATCTCGACATCATCTTCGGGCGCCAGACCAATATGTCCGCCCTCGGTCGCCGTGACGCAGACGCCCTCCGCACCGCGGACCAGAGCGGAGACTCCCAGTCCGGTGCCGGCTCCAACCACGGCGATGGTACCGTCCGGGAGATCGTTGCCGGCGCCGCCAATGGCGCCGAGCTCGTCGGCGCCAAGATGGGCGGCCGACAATGCGAGCGCGACGTAGTCGTTCACGAGCCTGACACGCGCGAAGCCGTAGCGCTTCAGTGCCGCTTCGGAAATATGCCACTGGCCGTTGGTGAGTCTGACATCTCCGTTCTCGACCGGACCGGCGACGGCGACGACGGCGCTTTCGATGTTTCCAACCACCTTTTCTTCGCGCAAGTAGAGTTCGACCACATCCTCAAAGCGCGCGAAATCTGCGCACAGGAAATGGCGGCAGAGGTCGAGCCGCGGCGTTCTGTTCGAAAGATCGGCCACCGCCAGCCGGACATTGGTCCCGCCGATGTCGCTGACCAGGCGCAATTGCGACGATGCCTTCCCGGTCAAATGGTGTTGTCCGGTAGAAGTTGCGCTGGGTTCACGGAGCGGAGCGAATGTCATTGATGCGGCGCGTCGGTTGACGCGGCGCAGACAGGCGGCATCTTCGCCGCCACGGGTCCCGTTAATCTCATGTCGGGCTTCTCGTCGCCTTCCTGCGTTCCTGTTTTGGAACTTACTCCGGTCGGACAGCATGCCAATTGCATGCATACGTATTCATGCGGCGAGATTGACGGACAGACCCCTTGAAGGACGCGCCCGAATACGTATGCAGGGCATCAGCGCAACTTTGCATCGAGGAGATTTGTCGGGCAGGCTTCCGATAAGCTGTCGGCATTTACGAGGGTGGCGTCAAGAAACCATCCCGCAACAAGAGGGTGCACGACCATCGCCGGTCGGCTCTCTCCAGGGAGTTAAGCGAATGAAGCCATTGGCGCGCTGGTGTGCTCTGGTTGCGCTCGGCGCTGCCATGTTCGGAACCGCCGCTCCGGCGCAGTCGCCCGCATCGGCCAGTTCGCGGCCTTGGTGGAAAGGGGCGGTCATCTATGAGATTTATCCCCGCAGTTTTCAGGATTCCAACGGTGACGGCGTCGGTGATCTCAATGGAATCACCTCAAGGCTCGATTATCTGAAATCGCTCGGAGTCGATGCCATCTGGTTGACGCCGATCTATCCGTCGCCGCAAGTGGATTTCGGCTACGACATCTCCAATTACGACAGCATAGATCCGCAGTACGGCACTTTAGGTGACTTCGATCATCTGGTGGCGGAAGCGAAGAAGCGCGATATCCGCATTATCATGGATCTGGTGCTGAACCATACTTCGGACAAACACCCATGGTTCCAGGAATCTGAGAGCTCCCGCAACAACCCCAAGCGTGACTGGTATATCTGGCGCGACGGCAGGGGCCCGGGGCAACCGCCGAACAATTGGCAGTCCGTCTTTGGTCACTCCGCCTGGCAGTTCGACGCCAAAACCAAGCAATGGTACTACCACAAATTCTACGTACAGCAGCCGGACCTCAACTGGCGCAATCCGGCGGTCCGCAAGGCGATGTACGATGTTGAGCGCTTCTGGATTCGGCGTGGGGTTGCAGGTTTCCGCCTCGACGCCATTACCACGCTTTATGAAGATCCCAAGCTGCGTGACGAGGGCATCGTACGCGATACCTCTGGCAAGCCGGTGATCAATGCCTTTGGCGATCCCAAGCTGGATGACACGCGCACCAACAATCTGCCGCAAATCCACGATGTGCTGCGCCAATTGCGCAAAGTGGCGGACAGTTATACCGGCCGTCACATCGTGCTGATCGGCGAAACCTATGTGAGCTCGATTGCCGATCTGCGCGCCATGTACGGCAGCCATGACGACGAACTTGAATTACCGATGGATATGCAGGTTGGCTTCATCAACAAGCTCGATGTGAACCTATTCCGCCGCCGCCTCAACGAAGTCGAAACGGACGTCGGCGGCAATGAACCACTCCTTATCTTCGACAACCACGACAATCCCCGCTGGGATCGTTATGGCGACGGCGTGCACAATCAGGATATCGGTCGGGTTCTGGCGACCGTGCTCTTTGCTTCGCGCGGCACGGCCTTGTTCTATTACGGCGACGAGGTCGGCATGGTCACGACGCCGCCGACGCGCAAGGCGGACGTCCGTGATCCCGTTGGCATCGCCGGCTGGCCAAAGGATAAGGGGCGTGATGGCGAACGTACGCCGATGCAATGGAGTGCTGGCGCCAACGCGGGGTTCTCATCCCCCAATGCCAGGACATGGCTGCCCATCCCGCCAAGTTATCAGACGGCGAACGTCGCGGTGGAGGAAGGCAAATCGGATTCGATCTTGACTTGGTACAAGGAATTGATCCGGCTCAAGCACACAGACGCGGCGCTGCACACGGGCCGGCAGGTAATGCTCAATGTCAGCGATCCGAACGTGTTGTCATGGCTGCGTGTCGCGCCGGATGGCGAGGCCGTCGTGGTGGCGTGCAACTTTACCCCACAACCTCGGAAGACCAGCTTTGATCTGGGGTCAGATGGTATCCGCGGCAAGCAGCTTGAGACGTTGCTGGAGACTCCAGGTGCGCAGGCGCCCATCTCGTTGGCCGATGTGGAATTGCCACCCTTTGGCATTTACATCGGACGGGTGAAATAGAGGTTGCTGGTGTGCCAGCACGGATCGTGCTGCCGGGCAAAATACGACACGCCGCGCAACGGCCATCGAGCCGGCGTGCGCATTCCGTTGCTCGTAGAATCGCGTTGGCACATTTTAGTGTCCCTGATTGCCGCCGTACGGCGTTGAGACGCTGATGCCGTGGCGGCAGCTTGGTCATTGTGAACGCTAACACGTTCTTGAAAGGCGCGGTTGTGGTGACGGCTTTGTGGTTTGGTAGAAATGCAACGGCCTTTCGAATTAGGCGCCGCATCAATTGTGAATACGTATGCAGAGTGTTGGCTTCGCAACGGGTGCAAACGATGATCCGCCCGAGCACGCAATCGCTATTCGATTGCAGAACATGACCCGTTAGGAACGAACCTGAGGGCAAGTGTCTTGTGCCGGTCACAAGTATTCGGGGAGAAATAGATGGATCAGTTTCAGTTTGGCCAGGCCGCATGGCCGGCTTGCAAGCGGCGCGTTGCCGCCTTTGGTGCGACGGCGACGAGCGTCGCCGCGCTACTGCTGGCGACGGGCACCGCTGCGATGGCGCAGACGGACCAGTCGAACACACCGGTGGAAACGGTCGTGGTGACCGGCCTTCGCGCGAGCATCGCGGCGTCGCTCGATCTGAAGAAGCACAGCGAGGACATTATCGAGGCGATCACAGCCGAAGACATCGGCAAGCTGCCAGATTCTTCCATTGCCGACTCGCTCGCCCGCTTGCCGGGCCTTGCGTCCCAACGCGACAACAACGGTCATTGGCAGGATATTTCGGTTAACGGCTTGCCACCATCGATGACGGCGACGCTGTTCAACGGGCGTCCGCAGGCTTCAACCGACAACAACCGTGTTATTCAGTTCGACCAATATCCGGCCGAGCTCATGAGCGCCGTCAAGGTTTACAAGACTGGCGACGCTGCTCTCGTGAACTCCGCAATCGCCACGGTCGACCTGGAGACCATTCGTCCGCTGGATTATGACAAAACGACCATCGTGGTCGGCGGGCAGGGCGAATACGACACGCGCGGCGCGCTGCAGCCGGGCGCCTCTGCCTTGGGCGGACGCGTCAACGTCTCCTACGTCGACCAGTTTGACAACGATAAGTTGGGCGTCATGGTGGGGTTTGCGACCATGTCCGCGCCCAACCAGATTTATGCGCAGCATCCTTACAGCTTCAACGAACCAAACGATGTCGTCACCGGTCTGCAGGATCAGGTCCGCAGCGACACGCTCGCCCGCACCGGCGTTATCAGCACGATCCATTACAGGCCGTCGTCACACATCCAGGTCACCGTCGACGGGTTCTATTCCTTTTATGACGATATGGCGCTCATCCGTGGCGCCGAGGTTCAGACGGCTTGCTGCGGTAATGCGACGGCGGTCGGCACGCCAAGCCAGGGCGTCAGCAGTTGGATCGTGACGCCGCAGCTTCTGAACTACAACTACGACGACCGCTCGAAGCAGTATTCATTGGGCGGCACCGCCGTCTACAGCGCGGGCCCGTGGTTGTTAAAGGCTGATTTTGGCTTCTCCGAAGCGGATCGCAACAATTCCCGTATCGAACTTTACAGCGGGTTCGGCACCAACGGGACGCAAAACACCAGCACCGTAACATTGACCGCTGGCGCCGGTTCGGAAGGAATGATCGGCATCTCCAACTGGTCTTTGCAGTTGGCCAACAACCCGAATATCGCCCTCGGGGAAAACCTGTCGTGGCAACAGGGATGGTGGCCGGCGTCGTGGCCGAATGGAAGTGTCGGAGGGAATTTCGGTGCCCTCTATGGCTCCGCATACTTCCAGCGCATTCTGTCCAACGACGTTATCAGAGACACCACCTGGTCGGTTCAGCGCGATCTCGGCGGCAGCATCTTCGCCGATATCGAGTTCGGTGTGAGCTATTCCATGCGCACGAAGGACTATGTCGACCACGAAGGTATCGGCGCTCTCAACAGCCAGAAAGAGTCGCAGCCCATTCCCTCGAGCTGGCTCCTGAGACCGACGGATTTGAGCGCGTTCGGCTTGCCGAGCATGTTCAGCATCAGTCCCAAGGTCGCTTGGGCAAGCGGTGCCTATACCTATCTCGAGCGCAACGACGAGCTGGTCCATAATTGGGATGTCCGTGAGAATGTCTTGACGCCCTACATCGAGAGCCGCATCGACTCGCAGCTCGCGGGTATGCCGCTGACCGGCAATGTCGGCGTTCAGTTCGTGCACAGCGACCAGGAAGTCAGAGGCGACGCGCAGAGCGGCAACTGGCCCAACTACACCTTCACGCCGTACGCCGTTGACAGCCAGTATTGGGACATTCTGCCAAGCTTGAACCTGACCTGGCAAATTACGGACAACAAGCAGATACGCTTGGGCGCGGGGCGTTCAATGGCAAGGCCGCGCTTCGATTCGATGGGTGGCGGCACGACCGTCAACTACGATGCCACGAAGGCCAACTCGACGAACTTGGCGACCTCGCCCTGGAGCGGGACGCTCGCCAATCCGAAGCTCAAGCCTTGGCGGTCCGACGATCTCGACATCACCTATGAATATTACTACTCGCCCGGCGAAGCCCTCTTTGTCGAAGGCTTCTACAAGAATCTCGAATCCTTCATCTATGACAAGACGACGATCGGCGACTTCCACCCCTATTCGAGCCTCGGGACGCCGGCGCCGCAGCTGTGGGAGGGCCCGGTCACCGAATACGTCAACGGCAACGGCGGTTCGCTGGAAGGTGTCGTCATCGGCGGCAACTTCTTCCTATCTCACATAGCCTCGATTCTGGACGGCTTTGGTGTCCAGGCTCAAGGAACCATGCTGTCGAGCTCGGTGGTCATCCCGGACCCGAGCACGTCTCCCAACAAGCAGATCCCGGAACTTTCGAAGTTCTCCGGCAATGTCAGCTTCTATTACGAAAAGAACGGCTTCTCCTTCCGTATCAACGACCGCTATCGCAGTTCCTATGTCCAGGAAGTGCCGAACTTCGACGGCACGCTGCAATCTATCGAGGGTGCATCGGAGAACACGGTCGACGCGCAGGTCTCGTATAATTGGCACGACATAACCTGGAGCTTCGCGGGAGAAAACCTCACCGATACGCCGATGAACAGCTATCTTGCGGGCAACACGCATCACCCGGAATACTACAAGCTGTTTGGAACGAACCTTCTCTTCGGCATGTCGTATAAGTACTGATGGAGGGGCGCGGTCTTCCCGTCGGAAGGCCGCGCTCATTCCGACACGCCTTAGTGAGCGACATGATTTTTCCGTTTAGTTCATTATGGCCGGCGGAACCCAATGAGGGGCCGAAACGGAAGATGCACAATCTGCGTCCTCTATTGAAAAGCGCCGCATATCTTGCGGTCTTTGTGGTGTCGCTGACCGGGACGGCGGTCGATGCCCGGAGCGTGCCGGTCGCGAATTATCTGCAGCGCCTGCCGCAGGACGAAGTCATCTATTTTCTGTTGCCCGACCGGTTCGAGAACGGCGACCGTGCCAACGACCGAGGAGGGCTGAAGGGTGGCCGGCTCAAAACGGGCTACGACCCAACCGATAAAGCCTTCTATCACGGCGGCGATCTGAAAGGCGTGATGAAGCGTCTGGATTACATCCAGGGCCTCGGCGCCACTGCCGTTTGGCTGACGCCCATCTTCAAGAACAAGCCGGTGCAGGGCCCGCCGGGGCACGAATCGGCCGGCTATCACGGTTACTGGATCACCGATTTCACGCGCGTCGATCCGCATCTCGGGACCGACGTCGATTTCAAAAAGTTGGTCGATGACGTCCATGCTCGCAACATGAAGTTCTATATGGACATCGTCGTGAACCACACCGCCGATGTCATCCAGTATCGCGAGTGCCAGATCTCCAACGTCGTCAATGCGGGCGCGTGCCCTTACCGCTCGCGTGCCGATTATCCATACACCCGTCAGGGCGGGGTGGACGGCCCGCCGATCAACAACGGCTTCATGGGCGACGCCCCGCAATACCAGACCGCAGAGAATTTCGCCAAGCTCGTGAACCCCGATTACGCCTACACGCCTTACGTCCCCAAAGGCGAAGAGCACGAGAAGGTGCCGGATTGGCTCAACAACCCGATCTATTATCACAACAGGGGCAATTCGACCTTCGAGAACGAAAGCTCGACGATGGGCGACTTCGGCGGCCTCGACGACCTGTATACCGAAAATCCACGCGTCGTGCAGGGCATGATCGACATCTTTGATGCCTGGATCGATAAATATCGCGTTGATGGCTTCCGCATCGACACTGAGCAGCACGTCAATCCGGAATTCTGGCGGAAGTTCATCCCGGCCATACTTGCGCGCGCCAAGGCCGATGGTATCCCGCACTTCCACATCTTCGGCGAGGTGGGAATGGACGATGTCGACGTCGCCAAGAATGCCCGCCACACACGCCAGGACAAAATCCCATATGTCCTGGATTACCCGTTCGCCCTGGCGGTCCGCCAGACGGTGGCGGGCAGAAAAGGCCCCGACGTCCTGGCGCGGCTGTTCGCGGACGACGTCCTTTACGAAGACGGCTACCAGACGGCAATGGGTCTTCCCACTTTCATCAGCAATCACGATCAAGGCCGCTTCGGCTATTTCGTCCGTCAGGCCTTTCCCAGCGAGTCCGACAGCGACGACATGAAGCGCGTAATCCTGGGCTACGCCATGATGTTCACGCTGCGCGGCGTGCCGACCATCTATTACGGCGACGAGCAGGGCTTCGCCGGCACCGGCGGCGATCAGGCAGCGCGCGAGGACATGTTCCCCAGCAAAGTGGCGCTCTACAACAGCGAAAAGCTGATCGGCACGACGTCGACGACGGCCGCCAGCAATTTCGACCGTCACCATCCGCTCTATCGTGCCATCGCGGAAATGGCTCGGCTGCGCGAGAGCCATCCGGCGCTGACCAGAGGGCAGCAAATTGTGCGCGATTATTCCGACAAGCCCGGGCTGTTCGCGGTATCCCGCATTGACCCGAATACCGGGCGCGAAATCGTGATCGCTTTCAACACCTCGACCTCGCCGCTCAGCGTCCAGGTGGAGACCGATCCGGCGTCCAAGCATTTCACGTCGTTGCATGGCGAATGTGCCCCGACGCCCAGCGCCCCCGGCAGTTATCACGTGAATCTGGCGCCGCTCGACTATGTCGTATGCGCCGCCGGAGACGACAAATGAGTCTGCTGGTCAAACCGCAATCGGATAAGGGCACCAGCCGCAGGTGGTGGCGCGGTGCGGCCATCTATCAGATTTATCCGCGCAGCTTTGCGGATTCCAACGGCGACGGCATGGGCGATCTGCCGGGGATCACGGCGCGTCTCGACTACATCGCTTCGCTCGGCGTGGAAGCCATCTGGCTGTCTCCGTTCTTTACATCGCCAATGCGGGATTTCGGCTACGACGTTTCCGACTATTGCGACGTCGATCCGATCTTCGGCACCCTCGGTGATTTCGACCATCTGGTTCAGCGTGCGCATCAGCTGGGGCTGCGTATCGTCATCGATCAGGTGTACTCGCACACCTCCGACCTGCATCCTTGGTTCCAGGAAAGCCGCTCGAGCCGCACCGGCGGGCGCGCCGACTGGTATGTCTGGGCCGACGCCAAGCCGGACGGCTCGCCGCCGTCCAATTGGCAATCGGTGTTTGGCGGACCGGCATGGACCTGGGACGCGCGGCGCGGCCAGTATTATCTCCACAATTTCCTGGCTGAGCAGCCGGCGCTCAACGTCCGCAACGACACCGTTCAGCAGGCGCTGCTCGACTGTGCGCGGTTTTGGTTGGATCGCGGTGTCGACGGCTTCCGGCTCGATGCGATCAATTACGCCATGCATGATCCGGCGCTCACCGACAATCCGCCGGCGCCCGCCAACGGCCGCGCGCGCACGCGGTCCTGCGATTTCCAGCTGCAATTGCACAACAAGTCGCATCCCGACATCACAAAATTCCTGGAGCGCATCCGGGCGGTGGTGGACGAATATGGCGAGCGTTTCATGGTCGCCGAAATCGGCGGGGAGAACCCCGAGCCGGTCATGCAGCTCTACACGCAGGGCAACAAGCTGCTGCACAGCGCCTATGGTTTCAACTTCTTGTATGCCGACCGGCTTACGCCGGCGCGGGTCAAGAATGCGCTCGAGGCTTGGCCCGACACGCCTGGAACGGGTTGGCCGAGTTGGGCCTTCTCCAACCACGATGCGCCGCGTGCGATTTCCCGCTGGGCGAGGCCGGAGGACCACGAGGCTTACGTCAAGCTGTCGATGCTGCTGCTCGTCTGTCTGCGGGGCAACATCTTCCTCTATCAGGGTGAGGAGCTCGGCCTGCCGCAGGCGGAGATCCCCTTTGAAGACTTGAAGGATCCGGAAGCCATTGCCAATTGGCCGCTGACGCTTGGGCGCGACGGCGCGCGTACGCCGATGCCCTGGCACACGGCGCAGGCCAATGCGGGATTTTCGAGTGCGAAGCCGTGGCTGCCGATCGGTGCCAGCCACACCGCGCGCGCCGTCGATGGGCAGGAGCGCCTGCCACATTCGCCGCTGGCGGTGACCCGCGAATTGCTCGCGCTGCGCCGGAGGAGCGAGGCTCTCAAGGAAGGGGCGCTGCATGTCACGGAAGCCTCGGAAACGTTCCTGGTCTTCGAGCGCCGGAGCGCCGGCCAGCAGCTGATCTGCCTCTTCAACTTCGGACCTGCGGCTGAGACGTGGAGACCGCCGGCCGGTGAGCGTTGGCGGGTGTTGGCGCAGGTCGGCGGAGTTGCTGACGGGATTCTTCCACCGCTTTCCGGCGCCGTGGCGGAACGCCTGGCATAGCGGCCAAGTTAACCGTGATCCCGGGACCCGCCGAAGGGCCCGTCAACGGCGTATGATCGTCATATTTACCTAACGGCATCCGGTATCTGCAGGCAGCCGGGACGTCGTGACAACAGGACGAGACGCATGGCGGCAACGCGGGACAAAATGCCTGAGCCTACAGCGCCAAGTGACACTAAATCTCAAGCGCGGCAGGCCCTGATGTGGCATATTCCCGTGGGGAGCTTGAAACGGAATCAGACCGGGGTGAGTGACGTAAAAGCCCGTGGGACCGCAAGGCCCACATCGTTCGACATTGCCTATCGTGCGGGCGTTTCTCAATCGACCGTGTCGCGCGCGCTGCGCGGCGATCCGAACGTCAGCGAAGACACGCGCCGGCGTATCGCCGCCATCGCGGAGCAACTCAATTATAAAGTCGACAAGAACGCCTCGAACCTCCGGTGCCAGCATTCCAACACTCTGGCCCTGCTGTTTTTCGAGGATCCGACCTCGGATGACTCGCTGATCAATCCCTTCTTCCTCTCCATGCTGGGTTCGATCACGCGCGCCTGTGCGCGGCGCGGCTACGACCTGCTCATTTCTTTCCAGCAATTCTCTCACAACTGGCACGTCGACTACGAAGACAGCGGCAAGGCCGACGGCCTGATCCTGCTGGGTTATGGCGATTATCTGACCTATCGCGAACGGCTGGAGCAGTTGGTGGAGCAGGGGACGCATTTCGTCTGCTGGGGCGCGGTGCAGGAAGGTCAACCGGGGCTGTCGATCGGCTGCGACAATTTCCAGGGCGGGTTTGATGCGACGCGCCATCTGCTGTCGCTCGGGCGGAAAAACATCACCTTCCTGGGCGATGCCTCAAGTCATTCGCCGGAATTCTCCGACCGCTATCGCGGTTATGCCGGAGCGCTGGCTGCGGCAGGGTTTTCGGCCTCGCCTGAATTGCAGGTGGACGCCATCACCACGGAATCGTCCGGCTGCCAGGCGGCGCGCGAACTTATCAACCGCGGCAAGCCGTTCGACGCCGTGCTTGCCGCCAGCGATCTCATCGCCATCGGTGCGATGCGCGCGCTGCAGGAAGCCGGTCTCAGCGTGCCGGGCAAAGTTTCCGTTGTCGGCTTCGACGACATTCCCGCGGCCAGCCTTGTCAATCCGCCGCTGACCACGGTGATGCAGGATACTTGGCTCGCCGGTGAGATCCTGGTGAAAACCCTGCTGCAATTGGTCCAAGGCGAAGCGGCGGAAAGCATTGTGCTGCCTGCGAAACTCATGGTGCGCGGCTCTTGCGGCGGTGCGGCCACTTCCTGATTTGCTAGGCAGATTGCTTTTCGATCTGTGGCAGGCGCAGCACCAATATGCCCGACAGGAAAAAGCAGACGCCGCCCAGCGCCAGCGCATAGATCGGCGCGCCGCCGAACAACACCTTGAGAAAGAAGCCGAGCACGCTTGCCGCCACCAGCTGCGGGATGACGATGAAGAAGTTGAAAATACCCATATACACGCCCATGCGCTCGGTCGGCAGGCTGTCGGACAGCAGCGCGTAGGGTAACGACAGGATGGAGGCCCAGGCGATGCCGACGCCGACCATCGAAAGCAGCAGCCAATCGGGGTTGCGGATGAAAAGGAACGACAGAAATCCCGCACCGCCCAGCCAGACATTGACGAGATGGGTCCGGCGCATGCCGAAGCGCCGCACGAACAGCGGGATCACGATCGCGGCGAGCGCTGCAAACCCGTTATAGGCGGCAAACAGCACACCTACCCAGTTGGCGCCGTCGTTGTAAGCAGCCGAACTCGGATCGCTCGAGCCGAAATACACCTGAGCCACCGCCGACGTCGTGTATATCCACATCGAAAACAGCGCCAGCCAGGAGAAAAACTGCACCGGCGCCAACAGGCGCATCGTGTCCGGCATGGTCTCGATGTTGTACATGATCGAATCGAACAGTCCGTGAGGCTTTCCGGCTCCCTGTACCAGCAGCGCAACGCCCCAGAGCAACGCTCCGGCGCAGACGAGATAAAGCTGTTGGTCCAGACCGAAGTGATAGACGCCGAAGATCGCGGCGCCGCCGACGACGCTCCACAACAGCCCTTTGCGGCGATTGCGCCCGGAACCGATCGCCGCCTCGGGCAGCGGAGGGGCCGCATCTTCAAAGGCGTTCAGCACATCTGGCGGATATTCGCGCGTGGAGACGACAGTCCATAACACGGTCAGGAACAGAACCGCGGCGCCGCAGAAGAAGGAATAGCGCACCGTATCCGGAACGACGTTCGGCGCCGGCGACACGTTGCTGACGCCGGCATGAGCGAACAGCCAGGGGAGCATGCTGGCGACGACTGCGCCGATCCCGATGAAGAAGCTCTGCATGGCATATCCGGCCGCCCTCTGCTCGACCGGCAGCTGGTCGCCGACCAAGGCGCGGAAGGGCTGCATCGACGTGTTGATCGACGCGTCCAGCATCCACAGCATCACGGCGGCGATCCAGAGGAACGGCGACATGGGCATGATCAGCAAGGCCGTTGAAGACAGCAGGGCGCCGGCAAGCAGATAAGGCCTGCGCCTTCCAAGCCTGCTCCACGTACGGTCGGAGAGATAACCGACCAGCGGCTGCACCAGAAGGCCGGTCAGCGGAGCGGCGATCCACAGCGCCGGAATCTGATCCAGCCCGGCGCCCAGGGTCTGAAAGATGCGGCTGACATTGGCGTTCTGCAGTCCTAGTCCGAATTGCAGACCGAGGAAGCCGAAGCACATGTTCCAGATATGCCAGTATGAAAGCCGCGGCTTGGCGCGCGCCGGGGCGCCTTCCTGCGGCACACTCATGTCCGGCATGTGATCGGCCTCGCGGCACCGCGATGGCGCGCCGCTGGCTGCAATGTAAGTTGTCTCATTTCCGTCCCTGAACGTGGTCTTATTTTTGTTGAGGCATCATAGCGGCCGCTGTGAGCCGCCAACAACGCGATGCATACGTATTCGGCAGGAATGCGATTTCTGCGTTGCTGTCGTGCCGCGCCGCCGTGCCGCAATCGCGTCTGATCGACACTCTCATAGGTTGCTGGATCATTAAATAATATATGAAGGGTTGAAACATGGTTTCGCGGTTCCCACATCAGTAGTGAGTGTTGAGGGAAGACGACGATGACACGGGACTGCCCGAACGGTCCGAGCTGAAATCGAATACGTCATACAGGGCTGGGTGCCGCTCGCGCGCACCCGACGCGAGGCCGACGAACGATGCCATGGTGAGTGGTGATACGGCTTCGCAAACCCCGAGGCGAAGCAAAGGTGCTTAATGGTTTGCCGCCTGACGCGCGGATTCCTAGGGCTTGCCGTAGCTTTCGGCGAAAAAGCGGGCCTTCCGCGCGCACCACACATCTTGATGGACAACGGGTGCCGACGCGGCACGGGGTAAAGAGAAAGAACAAGAACAAGAACATTACAACCTCGGACCAAGAAATCGGTTTGGGCCGTAGAGTGCTTGTCCGAGATGCTTGTGCCTGTAACCTAGTTTTGTGTTTACGTAGTTCAACGTGAATTTGCGGTCTGTGACGATAAAACTCCACGTTGGTGTACGAACCAATTACGATTCCGGCAAGTATCAGCGCAGCATTCTTCTTACCAAAGCGGCAAACGCCTCGTCGGCGGATTCTTGTTTCGTGTCCGTCACGGGGCC
>VFSW01005677.1_pt1 | contig 18431 bp, 16 predicted proteins | sample 5358111 | NCBI WGS metagenome assembly VFSW01 (sample SAMN11554181, study PRJNA540505) | mine drainage metagenome | isolation source: sediment from site ElyBrook_90M | place: USA: Ely Copper Mine, Vershire, VT | collected 2017 | reverse complement strand
GCCTTAAGTTGGATGATTCCGGTTAGCAAGGTGGTGGATCCTAACCAGATGTATCTGATCGGGTATGGCATCTTGTTTGGTCCGGGACACATGGCGCTCTGGGCGACGACACTGTTCGTTCTGATATCCCAGTTGAAGATCAATGTGACGAATGCCTATGCCGGTTCGTTAGCGTGGTCAAACTTCTTTTCACGTTTAACCAACAGCCATCCGGGACGGGTGGTGTGGGTCATTTTCAACATTCTTATTTCCCTGGCGCTGATGGAGTTGGATGTATTTCAGGCGCTGCGGCAAGTACTTGGGCTCTATTCAAATATTGCCGTTTCCTGGATGGTGGTCGTGTTTTCCGACTTGGTCATCAACAAACCGCTGGGATGGAGCCCCCCGGGGATCGAGTTTCGACGGGCTTATCTCTACGACATTAATCCCGTGGGGGTGGGAGCGCTGCTATTGGCTTCGGGGCTATCCATTGCTACTTATGCCGGATTTTTTGGAGTAGATGCCCAGCCCATGGCTTCCTTCGTGGCCATTGTGTCCGCGCTCGTTGCCACGCCACTGCTGGCCTGGCTGACCCAAGGACGATACTATCTGGCAAGATTGCCGGACACTGAAATGGTGGCAACCACCTGCTGCATTTGTGAACGTTCCTATCAGAAAGAAGACTTGGCCCAGTGTCCTGCGTATAAGGGTGCGATATGTTCTCTTTGCTGTACTCTGGATAGTCGATGTCAGGATTTATGCAAACCGGAGGCAAGGCTTTCCAGCCAGTGGATCGGATGGTTGAAACGTGTGCTTCCCGAGCGCTTCTGGCCATTTGTTCAGTCGGGTCTGGGCGATTATATGTTGCTGATGCTGGTTGCCATTCCTCTGCTGGGATTGACTATCAAGCTTATCTATCTTTACCAGCGCGATGCGTTGCTGTCCATGGGATATACCCTGACGGGGTGGCTACAAAACACGTTTTTGACCATTTTTGTGATGAGTGTTCTGGTATTGAGCATTCTGGCCTGGTGGGTCGTGTTAGCCCACCGGTCACGCCAGGTGGCCGAAGAAGAACTCAGCCGACAAAATCGCTTGCTCATGGATGAAATCGAGTCCCACCGTCAGACTGACGAACAGTTGCAGAAAGCCAAGGTGATGGCGGATCTGGCAAACCAGGCAAAAAGCCGCTATATCACGGCGATTAGCCATGAACTGCGCACGCCATTGAACAGCATTCTAGGCTATGCCCAAATTCTTGACGGGGACCCGTCCATTCCCGTGCGCCAGCATCAGGCCATACGCATCATTCGGCGCAGTGGAGATCACCTGCTCTCCTTGATCGAAGACACGCTCGACGTGGCCCGAATCGAAGGCGGGAAATTTACATTGGATATCCGAGCGATCCACTTTCAGGAGTTTGTGCAGCAGATCGTGGATATGTTTGTGGTGCAGGCACAGAACAACGGGCTAAAGTTCAACTACGAGAGGGTTGGACAGATCCCCGCAGTGGTCAGAGCCGATCAGCGCCGACTACAGCAAATTCTAATCAACATTCTGGGGAACGCTTTCAAATTTACCATTCAGGGGCAGGTGACGCTGCGTGTGAAATATCAACGAGAAATTGCCTCCTTCGATATCGAGGATACGGGTCCCGGGATTGCTCCCGCAGATTTGGCCCGAATCTTTGAGCCCTTTTCCAGAGCCGCCCGTGATACCGCGCTGTCTGTTGCGGGCGCGGGAATCGGGTTGACAATTACCAAGATGCTGACGGAAATGATGGGCGGGGAAATTCTTGTGACCAGCACGGTGGGAGTCGGTACGGTATTCAAGATCAGATTGTTTTTGCCACAATTGCATTATGATACCGCAGTGATTTCCAGACCTGCCTCACCCAGACTTGAATATCATGGTCCCGCCTATAGGATTCTGATTGTGGACAACGAAAAAGTGGATCGTGAGCTCATGGTGAACACCTTGAGTCCCTTGGGCTTCGTTCTGGAGCAGGCTGATTCAGGTAGAGACTGTCTGGACAAAATCGATTTGTTCAACCCGGATATCATTTTAATGGATTTGGCCATGGGAGACATGGATGGTTGGGAAACAATTCGCCAGATTCGAGAGCACCATCTGACCGAGGCGCGAATTGCCGTGGTCTCGGCCAATGCCTTTGACAAGGGACTGGAGAATTCCGTGGGCATTCAACCGGAGGACTTTATTACAAAACCGGTACAGTTTTCCACTTTGCTGTCCTGGCTTGCGGCAGGCAGTGAGGCGGAGGCAAAATTTCCCGGGAGAGCAGAATTGCTTGCTCTGGATGAATTGGTCTCGCGCGGGTATATTCGCGGTCTGATCAACCGTCTCGAATCCATTGAGCAGGAAACTCCTTCCACCCTGCGTTTTATTCGGCAAATGCGTCAGATGGCCTCCGGGTTTCGTTTCGATGCCATGCGCGCCTTGATTCGCGAGGCGCTCAGTCATGTCGAATAACCTCATGTCAGGTGCGATTGTCCTGATTGTGGACGATGTGCCAGAAAACCTGGCCGTTTTGCACGACGCCCTGGATTCGGCAGGATATGTTGTGCTGGTGGCCACGGATGGAAAGAGTGCGATTGAGCGAGCGCTGGAAATGACCCCGGATGTCATTTTATTGGACGCACTGATGCCTGTGCTGGACGGCTTTGAGGTGGCGCGGCGTTTGAAAGCTCATGTGATGACTCAGACGATTCCAATTATCTTCATGACGGGTTTGACCGAAGCGGAACACGTGGTGGCGGCCTTTGAAGCAGGGGGTAGTGACTACGTGACCAAGCCGATTCGCCCCCCCGAGGTGTTGGCAAGAATTTCTTCCCAAGTTCAGAATGCACGTCGCTTACAGCAAACAGCGCATGCTCTGGATACTTTTGGGCAAGGTATGATGGCAATTCGCCCGCTGGATGGATTCGTTGTGTGGCGTACTCCCCTGGCCCGGCGTCTGTTGGAAAAATATTTTGGTGATTTGAGGGATGTCGCGTCGGTACCCACGCTGTTGACTTGGCTTACCACGCAGGCCCAACGGGATACGGCGGAACAAACCAGTTTTACCGTCAATCACGAAGGGCATCGATTAACATTGAATCTACAACGAAAAACCAATGAAAATGACTTTTTGATTTCAATTCAGGAAGAGAATGATGAACTCATTCTGCAGGCCCTTTCGGAGGGGTTTCAACTCACCCAAAGAGAAGCTGAAGTTCTGTATTGGGTGGTAAGAGGAAAAATCAGCAGAGACATTGCAGATATTTTGGGAACAAGCCCACGAACCATCAACAAACACCTGGAGCATGTATTTGTAAAGCTTGGAGTGGAAACACGTACTGCCGCAGCAGGCAAGGCCATGAATATCGTGCGTTTGATGTTACCAGCCCAGCGGCACTGAGGCCTACCGGCAGGCCGGGCCGAGGGAGAGCGGACTGGCCTGCCGGTAGGTGCAGTGAGGGAGCACACTAAAACTGTAACTGGGCACCGATAATAAACGCATTGATGCCGGGCAAACCGGCCCGGTTGGTTTGCTCGTAGGCCACGGTGACTTTGGCGTCATCCCCTTTGATGACGTAGTTCACGCCCACATCATTTTTATGTGAGGCCACCGATTGACCCAGGGCCACCCCGTTGGCGATGGCGTCAGGTTTGAAGTCCTGAAAGCGATAGTAGGGCTGAATTTTTCCCCAGCCGATCTTTTTTGGAAACAGGAACTCAACGGTCCCAAGATGGGATGTACCCTGCGCCACAGCACCGCCCCAACAATCCACCGAAGTACTTGCGTTGCAGTAACTGTCGATCGTATTTTGGGTGTTTACTTTATAGAAAGCGCCTTCCAGGGTAAATGCTCCGCCGTCCAGAACCATTTTTTCCATCAACAAATCCAGATTCCAGGCTTTATAGTCGGCACTGGTTCCAGTTGATGTATTGACCCCATTGTGTTGCATCATCCCGGCTAACCCCAGGGCCAGGGCATCCTTGGTTCCGTAGTACGAACTGCTGGTGAAGTAGGCAGGATCCAATTTGGTATCCCAGAAGTTGTAATTCAGCCGACCCGTGAACATCAGGTTTTTCGAGCCTCCACGCCCCATGTTATTGGCAGCGCTGCTTTCTCGCCCTTGAAATCCTCCTATGGCATAGGTCAGGCGTTTATCAGCCACAAGACCCCAAACGGTAGCCCCTTGATCGCGTCCATCCAGGTATTGCTCGGGATACACCGAGGCCACGCCGGGGTAAGTCCATCCGTTCATGTAGAACGGACCATCCATGTTGGCGCGATCGCTGGGGGGAAGCAGTCGACCCATCCAGAAGTTGAAGGAATCCATCGGTTCGATCTGAACATACGCATCCAGCACACTCACGGCATTGGTCGCACTGTTGTATTCCGTGTTGAAGGTGGCCTTGACAATTTTTGACATGGAAAAATTTGTATACAGGCGCAGATTATCCACGTTGAAGGATTGACCGGTCGGTTGGTTGTCCCCACCGTTACTATCATAGGACGTTCTCAATCCCAGGCCAAAACTGGCCGATTGATCTTCTCCAAAATTGATGGTGGCCGTTGCATGTGCCATGGACAGGGCCCCCAGGCTGGCCGTGACGAGGGCACTGTTCAGCAGCGAAAGCGGTTTGGATTTTTTATTCATGACAGACTCCTTGAGTGGGATTGATCTTGTAACAAATCGTAAGATGTCAACCCCAAGCAGGAAATACGCACAATTGCTAATTCATTGCACCGCAACAGTTTTGCCTGTAAGCAATCTTGCTTATTTAGCTTCAGGCGCAGCGCTCTTATGCTTGTATCGTCACGGGGTCTGGAAACGGAACCGATCTTCAACTTTAGTCAAGGAGCGTGTGAATGAAACACCGTCATTTATTGAAAGCTACAGTGCTGAGCGTGGCGCTTGCTGCTTCCGGGTTGTTCAGTTTTTCAGCCTATGGAGCAGACACGATTAAAGTCGGCATCCTGCACTCCCTATCGGGGACCATGGCAATTTCGGAAACAGCGTTGAAAGAAACTGCCTTGATGACCATTGCGGATATCAATGCGCATGGCGGTGTGCTTGGCAAACAACTGGAGCCCGTAGTGGTGGATCCTGCCTCCAACTGGCCCCTGTTTGCCGAGCGAGCACGACAACTGTTAACCCAGGACAAGGTATCGGTGGTGTTTGGTTGCTGGACTTCCGTCTCGAGAAAATCCGTTCTTCCTGTCTTCAAGGAACTGGATGGGCTTCTGTTCTACCCCGTGCAGTATGAGGGTGAGGAATTGGAGCGCAATGTGTTTTATACCGGAGCCGCACCCAATCAGCAGGCGATTCCTGCTGTGGAATACCTGATGAGCAAGGATGGTGGAGGAGCAAAACGGTTTGTGCTATTGGGTACGGACTATGTTTACCCGCGTACTACCAATAAAATTTTGCGCGCATTCCTGAAAAGCAAGGGGGTTGCTGACGCCGACATCATGGAAGAGTACACCCCGTTTGGCCATAGTGATTACCAAACCATCATTGCAAAAATCAAAAAATTTTCCAGTGAAGGAAAGAAAACCGCAGTCGTTTCAACCATTAACGGCGATTCAAATGTGCCGTTCTATAAGGAGCTTGGGAACGCCGGGCTGAAGGCCACCGAAGTTCCCGTCGTGGCTTTTTCAGTGGGAGAAGAAGAGTTACGTGGTGTTGATACCAAACCGTTGGTAGGCGAGTTGGCTGCATGGAATTATTTTGAATCCCTCAAGAATCCACAGAACCAGCAATTCATCGCCATGTACCGCGATTGGGCCAAAAAACAGCATCTGCCCAAGGCGGATTCGGTTGTTACCAATGACCCCATGGAAGCGACTTATATTGGCATACACCTGTGGAAGCAGGCTGTGGAAAAGGCGGGAACCACGAATGTGGATAAGGTGATTGCTGCAATGGGTGGGCAATCCTTCAAAGCCCCCGATGGATTCACCATAAAAATGGATGAGAGAAATCATCATTTGTGGAAACCGGTCTTTATCGGCGAAGTGAAGGCGGATGGTCAGTTCAATGTGGTATGGAAAACCAAAGGGCCTGTTCGTGCAGAACCATGGAGCCCCTATATTGCAGGCAACGATAAAAAGAAAGATGAACCAGAGTCAAAATAAGTCCGTTTTTAAACCCATTGCACAGGGTTGAATTTTGATGAATTCGGGATAATTTGGTACTTGGTTTGCGTGTGGTGTCGAAATCATTTGCTTCTGTGCAACCATTAAAGGTGTAGAAGCCCGCCCGACAGGAATGCCGGGTGGGTTTTTCTGAACATGATGAATATGCGATTTTTGATCTCCTGCCTTCTTTGCCTTGTTAGCGCATGGGCACAGGCAAGTATTGATCCAGCCTTGATCCAGAAACTTGCGGGTCAAGGTTCGGATGAGCAGATCGAGGCGATTCATGAATTAGGACGTTCCGGCTCGGAAGAGGCGTTGCATGTCCTCAAAGCCCTGTCGGAGGACGGTTTGTATGTGGTACCCAATCATGTTTTTTATGCGATTGACGGGAAATCGCTGGATGCAACTACTGGTGAGGTACTGCAACCTGCGCCAGAAAACGCTGACACCGTGGTGATTAATAACCGGGTTCGTTCCGAACTGGAAGAAACCCTGGCGGGGCTGAAACTCCTCGATCCAGACCCGGTCATTCGACAGGCCGCCGCCCTGAATTTGATGAATAACCCCTCTGTGCAACAGTTACCCCTGATTCAACGAGCCCTTGCAAAAGAATCAAATCCGGAGACACGTCTCATCCTGGAACAAGCGGCAGCAATTTTGAATTTAAAGAGTCAAGAGGTGAGCGTCAGGTTAAATGCGGTAGAAATTCTGGCTCAGAGCAACAATCCCAATACGCGCAATTTGCTGCAATCAATGCTTGAACCCCAAGGGGAACCGGACGATAACGTGCGCAAGGCCATTCGCCGGGCACTCAAGTCCATGAATAATCGACTGACATGGATTGAATTTCTTGCCAGTGTTTTTTCCGGAATTTCCCTTGGTAGTATTCTGATGCTGGCTGCACTGGGTCTGGCCATTACCTACGGGGTGATGGGTGTCATCAACATGGCCCATGGCGAATTGTTGATGGTGGGGGCCTACGCAACCTATGCCACGCAGGGTTGGTTTCGTAGCCATTTGCCGGCGTATCTGGATGCCTATCTTCTGGCGGCGATTCCTGTCGCATTTCTTGCAGCGGCCCTGGTTGGTATGGCACTGGAGCGAACCGTGATTCGTTGGCTCTATGGACGCCCCCTGGAAACCTTGCTTGCCACCTGGGGGTTGTCTCTGGGCCTGATTCAATGTGCCAGGCTCCTGTTCGGCGCACAAAACGTGGAGCTTGCCAACCCCGCCTGGATGTCCGGCACCATGGCACTTCCCTGGGGGCTGGAACTGCCATGGAATCGGATCGATATTATCGGGTTTTCCCTTTTGGTTCTGGCGCTGGTCTGGCTAGTCATGAACCGGACCAGAATGGGCTTGTATGTGCGAGCAGTAACCCAAAACCGTCCCATGGCGGGTTGCATGGGAATTCATACGGGGCGAATCGATACCCTGGCCTTTGGCTTGGGTGCGGGAATTGCCGGGTTGGGGGGAGTGGCGCTGTCTCAGGTCACTAACGTAGGGCCGGACATGGGGCAGGGCTACATTGTGGATTCCTTCATGGTGGTGGTGTTAGGGGGTGTCGGTCAGTTGGCGGGTGCGGTTTGGGCTGCTCTGGGCTTGGGAATCGCCAGCAAATTTCTGGAAGGATGGGTTGGTGCAGTCATCGCAAAGATCATTGTGTTGCTGTTCATCATCGTGTTTATTCAACGCCGACCCCAGGGTCTGTTTGCTTTCAAGGGACGCAGCGTCGATAACTGATGATGAAAAATTTCCTTTCCCCGAGTTGCCTCACAGGACATACAGGCATGAGAAGAGTCGTCACAGCATTGCTGGTGCTATTACTTTTGGTGGTATTGCCCACACTGCATCTGGTCACATCATCAGCAAGTCCCTGGCATGTTTCTGACTACGTTATTACCCTGCTGGGAAAAATCATGTGCTTTGCCATTGTGGCCGTTGCCATGGATCTGATTTGGGGCTATGCGGGCATTCTTTCTTTGGGTCATGGATTATTTTTTGCTCTGGGCGGGTATGCCTTTGGTATGTACCTGATGAGATCCATCGGACATGATGGGGTATACCAAAGCGATCTTCCCGACTTTATGGTGTTTTTGGACTGGAAAAGCCTGCCCTGGTATTGGACGGGTACGGATCATCTGTTGTGGAGCGGCATTCTGGTTGTTTTTGTGCCGGCCTTGCTGGCGGGTTTTTTTGGGTATTTTGCCTTCCGCTCCCGGATCAAGGGGGTCTACTTTTCCATTATCACTCAAGCGCTGACCTATGCGTTCATGCTGCTATTCTTTCGCAACGAAACAGGTTTTGGGGGGAATAACGGTTTTACCGATTTCAAACGCATCATGGGTTACTCCATTACCTCTCCCGAAATGCGGATTGGACTGTATGTTCTGTCCGGGGCGGTACTGCTGCTCAGCCTGATATTGTGCCGGCATCTCGTTTTGTCAAAATTCGGAAAAGTCCTCACTGCGATTCGCGATGCCGAGTCCCGCGTCATGTTTCTGGGCTACAACCCACTTTGGTACAAGTTGACGGCCTGGGTATTGTCGGCTGTATTGTGCGGTATTGCCGGGGCGCTTTATGTTCCCCAGGTGGGAATCATTAATCCGGGCGAGATGTCTCCCGCGAACTCCATTGAAATTGCAATCTGGGTTGCTGTCGGGGGCCGTGGAACATTATGGGGCCCGGTGTTGGGGGCCTTCATTGTGAATTTGGCAAAGAGTTACTTCACGGTGGCGTTCCCTGAATACTGGCTGTTTTTTCTTGGATTTCTATTCGTGGTAGTGACCCTGTTTCTTCCGGAAGGAATTCCGGGATTGTTCAAACGCATCAAACAGGTTTCAGGGAGGACACACTGATGTTTTCCCGCATTTTGGCTTCAACATCCGACTCCACCTCGGGGGGAGAGGCACCCTATGCGCATTTGCTCGAAACCCGCCGCGTCGACGTGTCACATGGCGTCATCTTGTATCTGGAGGATGTGGCCGTTAGTTTTGATGGCTTCAAGGCACTGAAAGGATTGTCTCTGTCCATTGATGATGGAGAGTTGCGCTGTATCATTGGTCCGAATGGGGCAGGAAAAACCACCATGATGGACTGTATTACAGGCAAGACACGTCCTGATTCCGGTAGTATTTTCTTTGGACAGAGTATGGATTTGACACGCTTGAGTGAATCCGACATTGCCACTGCCGGCATTGGGCGCAAATTTCAAAAGCCCACTGTCTTTGAACACCATACGGTGTTTGATAACCTGGAGTTGGCCAGATTGCAGGACAAGCGGGTTAGAAAAAGTATGACCTCAAAATTGACTGCCGAGGCACGTGACCAGGTCAGTGATACGATGAAGCGTATTGGGTTGGCAGGCAACGCCCAGCGCCTGGCCGGAACCCTGTCGCACGGGCAGAAGCAGTGGCTTGAAATTGGCATGTTATTGATGCAAGGCCCGCGTTTGCTGCTTCTGGACGAACCGGTAGCAGGAATGACGGATGACGAAACCGAGCGAACTGCCGAGTTGTTTTTGTCACTGGCAGGGGATCATTCCCTGGTCGTGGTGGAACATGATATGGCCTTTGTGGCCAGTATTGCTCGCACGGTGACAGTTCTGCACGAAGGGTGCGTATTGGCAGAAGGCAGTCTTGACCTGGTGCAGAATGATCAACGCGTCATCGAGGTTTATCTGGGGAGGTGAACATGCTCAAGATTTCCAGCTTGAATCAGCATTACGGCGGAAGTCATATTCTGCGTGGCCTGGATTTTGAAGTTCCCATGGGGCAGGTCACCTGCTTGCTTGGTCGCAACGGCGTCGGCAAAACAACCTTGCTTAAAACCATTATGGGATTGGTGACAGCCACCAGTGGTTCCATCAGTCTTTCGAGTGTGAATCTGAGCAAGACCTTGCCCTTTGGTCGGGCCCGGGCGGGTTTGGGTTATGTGCCTCAGGGGCGAGAAATCTTTCCTCGTTTGAGTGTAATGGAGAACCTGCAAATTGGTTTGGCCTCCCGGGGGCGAGGGGCCACCTTGCCGGAACGCATATTTGAGCTGTTTCCTGTGCTAAAACAAATGCTGGATCGGCGCGGTGGTGATTTGTCTGGCGGCCAACAGCAACAGTTGGCCATCGGTCGCGCCTTGGCCATGAACCCCAAGGTGCTGATTCTGGATGAACCTACCGAAGGAATTCAACCATCGATCATCAAGGACATTGAACGCGCCATTCGCGTTCTGGCGCAGTCCGGGGACATGGCAATTCTTCTGGTGGAACAGTATTATGATTTTGCGCAATCTCTGGCGGATCACTATTTGCTGATGGAGCGGGGTGAAATCATTCGGCGCGGTAGTGGTTCTGGCATGGAACAGGATGGGATTCGTCGGTTGTTGGCGGTGTGATTTTACCTGAGGGGTTTTGAACCAGCATGCCCTCGGTTTCGATGAAATGAGCAATATAATCCAGTCCTGTTCCCGTCTTCAGGTTGCTAAACAGGAATTGTCTGCGCCCGCGCATGGTGCGCGCGTCCTTTTCCATGACCTCTAAAGAGGCCCCCACATAGGGCGCCAAGTCGATTTTATTGATGACGAGCAGGTCTGATCTGGTAATGCCGGGTCCGCCCTTTCTGGGGATCTTCTCACCTGCGGCCACATCAATGACATAAATTGTCAGGTCGGAGAGTTCCGGGCTAAAGGTTGCCGCCAGATTGTCGCCGCCACTTTCAACAAACAGAATATCTAATCCGGGAAATCGTTTGTTGAGACGTTCGATTGCCTCCAAATTGATACTGGCATCTTCCCGGATGGCGGTGTGAGGACAGCCCCCGGTTTCAACCCCCATGATTCGTTCCGGGCTTAGCGCCTGATGACGAACCAGAAAACGCGCATCTTCTTCGGTATAAATATCGTTGGTGATGACGGCGATTTCGTAGCGGTCCCGCAGTGCCAAACATAAGGCCAGGGTCAGGGCGGTTTTTCCGGAGCCCACAGGCCCGCCAATGCCCACCCGAAGGGGCTGTGAATGCTTTTTCATGATCTGAATAACCGGGTGTATTGGGTTTCGTGACAACAGGAAGCTATGGCGAATGCGGGCATATAATTGGTGGCCTGTGTGATGGGAGTATCCATTGCCTGTGCGGCAAGGTGGGGAAGACGGGTTCCTAGTCTGACCAGTAGGGATTGCCCCTGCGTTTGTCCCAGGGGGACTAATTTGACTGCTGCCATGGTCTGGTTTTCAAGCCATGACCATACATAGCCGACCACAGCCTGTTCCGGATCGACTCCCCATTGGGCGACGGCGTAACTCCAGCTTAGGGGAAAACTGCACTGGTCCAGATTCTCGAGGGGGTCTGCAGGGAAGCAATCAAGATCGAGTAACAGACGTCGTAAGGAATGCCCCATCTGGAGGGTTTCCGCGCGCAATTCGGCGCTTTCCCGACTGGCAATCAAATCCTCGTTTAATTGGAGTGCCCGGGCAGTATTTCCGGAGACCCAGGCCCGAATCATGTGGGCCAGATAGACCGCATCGAATCTTGCGCAGCCGTATTCAAGACAGTCTTCAATCCAGACAAGGGCTGACGTGTCATCGTGAACCCGGCCTGCTTCCACGGCCCATTCCAGAGCCTGGGAGTAGGTATAGGCACCGACGGGGAGGGCTGGGCTGATCAACTGGATCAGACGAATCCATGACATCTCTATCATCGTGAATACCGACTCATGTCATGGATGCGGGCGCCTTTCCCTTCCCCGTCCGCACTGTGTCCGTGGGCATGGCCCCCGTAACCGCCATAAGCACCGCTTTCGGGTTCGAACGGTGCCAGCGTGTTGCACACCTCCAGTCCCAGTCCCCGAATCATTTCGCCAAGCACATGATCGCTCGGAAAGCGAATCGATCCCTCCCGGATTTGAAGCGACACATGGCGATTCCCCAGATGATAGGCGGCGCGCATTAACTTCAGGGCGTCATCCGTTTCAACATCCATTACGTTTTCGATCGCGGCCTTTACCTGCACAATCCGTCCATCATTGGCCTCGAGCAGATGGCCATGACGCAGGATGGTTCCCCGCTCCAAAAACAGACCGACCTCTTCACCGCTGTCGAGTCTGGTACGCAAGCGATTTTTGCAGCGGTATTCGTAAGTCAGGACCAGAAATTCTCCGGGCAGGGCATCCGGCGCGGCAAATTTTTCGATGACAAGCATGATCAAAACAGAAAGTAGCGTTGCGCCATGGGAAGGATGGAGGCTGGTTCGCATACCAGTAATTCTCCATCCGCATGAACGGCATAAGTTTCCGGGTCCACGGAGATTTGAGGCGTGGCCTCATTATGTAACATGTGGGCTTTTGTCAATTGCCGCGTGTTTTTCACCGCCACCAGTGTTTTTCTCAGCCCCAGGTTTTGCACTGCCGGATTATTCAATGCGGCCTGGGAGACAAAGGTGAGCGCCCCTTGCGCGGGGCAGCCGAAGCTGCCAAACATGGGGCGGTAATGGGTGGGTTGTGGTGTTGGGATCGAGGCGTTCGGGTCTCCCATGACGGCCGAGGCAATCATGCCACCTTTCAGGATCAGGCTGGGCTTCACGCCAAAAAATGCGGGCTTCCACAACACCAGATCGGCAAACTTTCCGGCTTCGATAGAGCCTACCTCATGGCTGATTCCATGGGTACGGGCGGGGTTGATCGTATACTTTGCCAGATAGCGTTTGACCCGGAAATTGTCATGACGGGCGCTATCCTGCTTTAGTGCCCCGCGTTGTAATTTCATTTTATGGGCCGTTTGCCAGGATCTGATAATGACTTCCCCGACTCGGCCCATGGCCTGGGAGTCTGAGGACATCATGGAAAGAGCGCCCAGATCATGCAAGATATCCTCGGCGGCAATCGTTTCGCGACGAATGCGGGATTCGGCAAAGGCAATATCCTCTGCGATGGAAGCATCCAGGTGATGACAAACCATCAGCATGTCCAGATGTTCGTCGATGGTGTTTACCGTATAAGGGCGAGTGGGATTGGTGGAGGAGGGAAGGACATTGGGCCAGCCCACCGCCTTTAGAATGTCGGGGGCATGTCCACCGCCAGCACCCTCTGTGTGGAACGTGTGAATGGTTCTGCCTTTAAAGGCATTTAATGTGGTTTCCACAAACCCCGACTCGTTGAGCGTATCGGTATGAATGGCGACCTGAACGTCCATGTCCTCGGCAACAGAAAGACAGTTATCGATGGCTGCAGGCGTACTCCCCCAGTCTTCATGCAACTTGAGCCCAATGGCGCCTGCCTCAATCTGCTCACGTGCGGGTTGCGGGAGGGAGACATTCCCCTTGCCCAAAAATCCGAGATTCATGGGAAATGCTTCTGCTGCCTGCAACATGCGATGCAAATGCCATGGCCCGGGGGTGCAGGTGGTGGCAAAGGTGCCGGTGGCGGGCCCCGTTCCGCCACCCAGCATGGTTGTTATGCCAGAGGTCAAGGCCTCCTCGATTTGTTGCGGGCAGATAAAATGGATATGACTGTCAATTCCACCCGCAGTAACGATTAGGCCTTCCGCCGCAATGATTTCGGTGGCAGCGCCAATGGGAATAGTGACCCCGGGTTGAATGTCCGGATTTCCTGCCTTGCCGATGCGCCATATCCGGCCTGCCTTGAGGCCGATGTCCGCCTTGATAATGCCTGTGATGGGGTCCATGATCAATGCGTTGGTCAACACGGTATCGGCCACACGACCCGCCTCCAATTGACTTTGCCCCATGCCATCCCGAATGACTTTTCCGCCACCAAACTTGACTTCTTCGCCATAGACCGTTAAATCTTTTTCAACCTCGACCCAAAGTTCTGTATCGGCAAGGCGAACGCGATCGCCCACTGTGGGACCGTACATTTCGGCGTAGGCTTGCCGGGAAATTTTTGCTTGCATTGCGCATCACTCCAAAGAGCATTAAGGAGACCGCGAGAGACTTGGGCAATCACGTTTTTGTTCCATGGCAACCGCGTTGGAGACAAATAGGGGCCTTGATCGGGTCTGATATTTTTTGATGTGACCAACGGTTGCCATGAATGCGTCTGTTTAAAGCGCTCCCATCACTCGACCTTGAAACCCATACACTTGCCGTTCACCTGCCATCTCCACCAATTCTACCGTTCTGCTTTGACCGGGCTCAAAACGAATGGCGGTACCTGCGGCGATGTTCAGACGCATTCCCCTACACTGGTCGCGCTGAAAGTTCAGGGCATCATTGGTTTCATAAAAATGGTAATGGGAACCCACCTGGATGGGACGGTCACCCGTATTGGCGACCCGGATCGTCAGAGTTTGTCGGTTCAGATTCGGGAAAATATCCCCCGCTTCAGTCTTGATTTCGCCTGGGATCATTATTTGCCTATAGAATTGGGTTATGGACAGTCACGAGTTTTGTGCCGTCTGGAAAAGTGGCTTCCACCTGAATGTCCGGAATCATTTCCGGTACTCCTGCCATGACTTCTTCCCGGCTTAGCAAGGTGGTGCCATGGTGCATTAATTGAGCCACGCTCATGCCGTCGCGTGCTCCCTCCAGAATGGCGGAAGAAATCAGGGCCACGGCCTCGGGATGGTTCAACTTCAGCCCGCGGGCGCGCCGTCTTTCGGCCAGAAGACCGGCGGTAAAAATCAGGAGTTTGTCTTTTTCCCGCGGTGTCAATTCCATGATGGCTCCATCAAGTGTTCCAAATTCTTGGGGTAGTTGCAAGACACCCGGTCAAAGGGGGTCTGAGCGCTTTCCAGACATCAATCATCCAGGCGCGCGCAGCCTGGGCGGAATGGCCCAGATATCGGGCCACCAGAACACCCGGCAGGAGTGTTAGTCCGTGAAGGTTTTTCTCTTCGTTGGGGTGAATGTTCCTGCATAGCGCAAGTAAGCTGGCGTCAATTTTATCACTTGCCGCCACAAATGTTGCGTGGACAGAATATTCATCCAGCCCTGCCGGAGAGGTGAGCAAACGGCTTCCACCCCTTAGAAGGGCCCGTTCCAACCATAGGGCCTTGCCATGGCGCTCGATGCGTGTGAGGAGATCCAGTTGTCCCTGTTCAAAGCGTTCACCGGAAGCGCGGCGTCCCAAACAAAATGTATCCCAACCAAAGTAAACCGCATCCTCTGCCAGGGATATTTTGTTTTTGATGTCCCCCCGTGCGTTGTCAAATAAAATGGATTCCTGCGGCAGCCATTCCAGGATGGCACCCTCATGCACATGGATGGTCAATTGCTGGGTGGAGAATGGACCCGGACTTCGGTACCATTTGCTCGCCCCGGGCGTTGTGATCAAGGCATGGGACAACTGCCCCAGCGTGACAGTGATGTCAAGTTGATCCCCCGCCACAATGCCTCCGGGAGGATGCAGCAGGATCGTGTGGCAAATTGATTTCCCCTCGGGATACAAGGGTTTTTGTACACGCAGCGGGCCCGCATGCATTCGTTTTGAGAGAAGGGTGCCCGCTTGTGATTTCTCGAAGCCAAGAGAGATGCTGGCGTTCCAACCGGTGTTCTGATTCTGGCTAAGCATGGACAGGCTGCGCCAGGATGAAGGTTTTCATGGGGTGATCGAGCGTCATGCCGGGCGGAGGATGAATTCAGTTTTCCATGTAAATTTTTACTTGCTGATCAAATTCCTCTTTGGAGGCACATTTGGTTTGATTGACCTCGCAGGTGAAGGCCCCTCTGGATTTTCCAATAAATTTTCCAGAGCGCTCACCGTAGGAACCGAATTCTACGCCTTCATACACATCGATGAGAACAAATGAGTCGTTGGAGGCTGCGCTTTTTTTGGTATTTGAAGTCATGATTTTTACTAGCATGAAGCACTTGTTCAGCGCGGCATTGTAGTGCGTTTTGTAGTTAGTAGCATACGTGAGGCTTCCCTGGTTTGACGGCGTGCCGTCCACCCATTTCCGTTCAAATTCCCTTTTGCCTGCATTGCCACATCGGTCATTGTTGTCATAGGCATTCTCATGAGGTGCAGAATAACAATTAAATGAGTAAAAACAATTCAGAATCAGAAGCAGTCGCAGGGAAAGGTGCGTTTTCATTTTTTGATCAAACCCTCATGAGATCGTCGGGCTAGGTATCGTTGAGCAGCGATGCCGCGTCCAGATAGATCGAGTCTAACCGTTCCCGGGTGATTTCCAATAAATTGAGACATGCCTCCCCAAGTTTTTCCCATTCCATGGTCTGACATAACCCAAACTGCTTCTGCAGCAAGTGTTCGGCCAGTTGAGATGTTGCAATCATCCGGCGGCTGACGAGGGGAAGTTTGGTGTTGTTAACATCAAGCGCCTGTAACTCATGATGGTTACGGATGGCAAGACAGATTTCTTCCGGCAACCACCAGTTTTGCGCAAGCAGGCAACCGACCATGGCATGGTTGGTCGGCATGTCCATGTCTTCAATATCGGTAAAACTGACGTTCGGTTCGCGATTGGCTTTTTCCAGAATGGCACGATAGTTTTGGAAGCGCCCCAGCAGAACGGGAATGCCGCAATTGCTGAACAATCCGTAGGTACAAGCATCTTCGGCTGATAGTCCCGGAATTTGAAGGAATTGTGTCAGGTGTCCCGAGAGATGGGAAATCCGTGCCGAAGAATCCCAGAATCTTTCGAGGTTGGGCACATTGTGAAAGGATTTGCGCAGAATGATGCCGGCAATGGCCTGGCTGGTTGTACGCAACCCAAGGACAACCAAGGCTTCTGCACCGGATCTGACCCGCTTGTGCAGACCAAAATAGGAAGAATTGGCGGTTTTGATCAGTCCGGCGGAAATGCTGACATCCGACCCGATAAGGCTTTCCAGAAGTCTGTAATTGGGTTCATCTCTGGCGATTTCAGCCATGAATTGCGTCAGGATGGCAGGGCAGGGGGGAATACCCAAGTCAAGGATGGATTGTTCCACCAGTCGTTCAACTTCAGCCAGTTGCGGGTGTTCACTCGCCTGTTTCATTTTGCCCCCTGTTTTTTAGCCATGTAAACAGTGTTGCCTCCGGCATCGGTCTGGCGTAATAGAATCCCTGTATCGCATCCACTCCTGCGCCGAGTAATGCGTCAATTTCCTCCAGCCGTTCGCACCCTTCTGCCACAACGGTCATTCCCAATTCATGCCCCAGTTGGGTCATGGCGCGGACAACTGCCAGGGCGCGTCGATCCTCAGGTAAAACAGAGACGAAAGCCCGGTCCAGTTTGAGCTTTTGTGCGGGGATATCCTTCAGATTGGCCAGGCACGAATAACCGGTACCGAAGTCATCAATAGCCAGGCCAACGCCTGCAGCAGTTGCGTTTTTCAGATTGGTTTGAACCGTGTCAGAAATATCCATGAATAGAGACTCGGTTAATTCAAGTTCTATAAATTCCGGCCTGACATTGGAGCAGATCAAGGCGGCATGTAGCGCCTGAATGAATTTTTTGGAGATTAATTGTGCCCGCGACACGTTAATGGCTACCTTGGTGTGAAATCCAGCGCTCTGCAATTGCCGCGCATACAGTGCGCCCTGCAACAAACACCACTCACCCAGACGGATCACGATTCCGGTCTTTTCGGCAACAGGAATAAATTGACCGGGAGGTATATTTTCACCGTTGGCGGAACAGCGCATGAGTGCCTCCACGGCCTCTATGGTGCAATCTGCACGGATAATGGGTTGATAGTGCAGACATAACCCACCGTTCTCAAGGGCTACGTGAAGTTTGCTTTCGATTTCAAGTTCTTCGCGAGCCAGAACGATCCCAAGGCGCCCTGGAATAGGCTCTTCTCCAGAACTCACAATATTGGCGCCGCCCTTTTTTTTGGCGGCATACATGGCACGGTCCGCCCGTTCCAGCAGCGCCAGCGAGTCTTCCCCCGCATTATGAACGGCAATCCCAATGCTGGCCGTAGGGCGCAGCATGAGATTATCGATGGTGATCGGGGTTTCGATCGTTTGGATGAGTTCCACAGCAAGTGCGTGGGCTTTGTCCTGATTACAGTCAGGGACGAGGAGCACAAATTCGTCTCCCCCCATTCTTGAGAATTCCCCCCGGGTCTCAAAGCGCTGGCAAAGGCGCCGGGCAAGACTCAGGATGATCTTGTCACCTCCCAGGTGTCCAAAAGAGGTGTTGAGTTGTTTGAAGCGGTCGATGTCGATCCATATGATCGCGCAAGGATTGCCGCTTTGTTGCGAATCAAAAGTCAGTTTTTTGGCTGATTGCAAGCAGCCAAATCGATCCAGCAGGCCGGTAAGTGGGTCTATCATTTCTCTTATGCGGCTGGCATTATTGAGACTTCCATAAATCATGACATCACCAGAGGGTAGCTTGTTTCCAGCA
>VFSW01005676.1_pt1 | contig 18432 bp, 20 predicted proteins | sample 5358111 | NCBI WGS metagenome assembly VFSW01 (sample SAMN11554181, study PRJNA540505) | mine drainage metagenome | isolation source: sediment from site ElyBrook_90M | place: USA: Ely Copper Mine, Vershire, VT | collected 2017 | reverse complement strand
CACATATATAATACTTTAGTATCTAAAGCATACTTTTAGTAATAGGCATTTTAAGGTTTGAACCCCCGCACAGCTCGTGATGGGGGGCAACCTTTTGCCAAACGCCCCGAAAAATGGCTCTGATGCCGTCGGCTTCGATGCTGGTAAAGATAAAGCCAAACGCCCCAGAGGGGCGTAAAAGGCGCCAGGTTCTTTACGGATAAGGCTGGCGCGCAAATCATGGGGCGCAAGGGCTTGCCAGGGAATGATCAGCGCGGATAGTCGAATTTCCTATATGGCTTGGCGAACATGTAGAAGCGCTCGTCCCCCTTCAGCTCGGCCAAGACCCTATCGGTTATCAGCTTGATCGGGTCCTGCAGCAGCTGCACCCTGCTTGATATGTCTTCGAAGCTTTCGAACTTCTTCTCGTTCCTGGCCCTTATTATCGCCTCCAGGTGCTTTTTTCCAACGCCGGGAAGCAGCTCAAGCGAATGCTGGCGTATGTTCAGCGGCCCTGCGTTGTTGAACATGTCGACGAACCTGCTCTCGTTCGATTTTATTATGGCTGTTATCACGTTAGGCAGCGAGTTCTTCGAGGTCTGTGTCAGCTCGTCGTACCCTATCCTGGATTTTATGAGAAGGATCTTGTCGCGCTCCTCCTTGCCTATATAGACCTTCTCCTCAAGCGCTATCACAGCGCCGGGCTTTATCGTTGCCTCGAGAAGGGTGAACCTCTCGTCCCCGAGAAGCTGCGTAAGCGGCTCAGACCTGTTGGAGAAGGACTTGCCGCTGGCCATGAAGTCCAAGACATAGGCATATTCCTCTCTCCTTTCCACCGTTTCCATGATACTCCAACCCCCTTCCCAAATGCATAAAACACTAGCCCTTCTCCTTTGTTATCGCGAGTATGGACGCCACGTCCTCATCGGAGAACGTCTTCTTCTCCTGCGCGAGTATCTGCCGCAGCGTCATCTGGTTCTTAGGCATTATCTCCAGTATCTTGATTATGCTCCTCTCGCTGAGCATGTTCCTGGCCTCAAGCTGCTTCCTTATCTTGTCCGATTTGGAGCCGGCAGCGCCGAACTTCTTGGCGTGCTGCAGCGCAAGCTGCTGCTCGTACGACAGGTCAGCCTCCTTTATCTTGCCGAGCACCTCCATTACCTCGTCTATCGATGCCGGCCTTGTCTCCTTTACCTCCATGTCATTCCCTTATATTTATGCTACTATTAAGTATTTAAGGCTTTTATACCTATATTCTCAAGGCAAATGCCATATTTACGAGAGGAACCGGTAGGATTGATGGATGCCAAAGATGCCTTCCAGAACGTGCTGAAGGAGGTAAGGAAGCACATAGCTGGAAAGGAGGAAATGATAGAGCTGATGTTCATAGCGCTGGTAGCCAACGGGCACTGCCTTCTCGAGGGGGTGCCGGGGGTCGCAAAGACCCAGACGACAAAGGCGCTCGCAGCAGCCATAGACGCGCAGTTCACAAGGATACAGGGAACCCCCGACCTTGCGATGAAGGACATCATAGGCTACACCTACCTAGATGACTCGGACCACCAGGTCAAGGTAAAGGAGGGGCCGATATTCACCAACATACTGCTCATAGACGAGCTCAACAGGACGCAGGCAAGGACAATGGCCGGCTTCCTCGAGGTGCTCGAGGAGCGGCAGGTGACAATACCCGGATCGCCTACGCTGCAGCTGAGGCGCCCTTTCATAGCATTCGCTACGCAGAACCCGCTCAACATAGAGGGAACAATACCTTTGCCCAAGGTGCTGGCCGACAGGTTCCTGATGAGGCTTGCGGTAAGCTACCCGTCAAGCGAGGAGGAGCAGGAAATGCTGAGACTCAAGGAGCACGAGGAGGACATAAAGACCGAGAAGATAATAGGCATAGAGGACATACTGAGGATGCAGTCGGACATGGAAAGCGTGAAGGTTTCCGATGACGTCATAAAATTCATAACCAAGCTCGTGGACATGACAAGGGAGGACATACACGTGGTCATGGGCGGCAGCCCCAGGGCCGAGATATCCTTCATGAGGTGCGCAAAGGCAAAGGCGCTTGTGGAGGGCAGGGCCGAGGCCACAGTAGACGACATAAAATTCCTGGCCAAGCCCGTGCTGAGCCACAGGCTGGTTGTAAGATCTACGGGGGGCATAGGCGTCAATGGAATAATAGACGGAATTGTTGCCACCATCGGAAGCTAGCAGCTGGCATTAAATTACTGGAGATAAAATGGAAATGATTGCCAAGGATGCGATTGCGGGGAAGGCGAACAGGAGCGCAGCATTGCGCGGCATGGTCAGGAAATCCGCAATGGGGGCAAGCGCGGCTGCCTGGGACATGATGAACATAATGGACGACCACAGGGGCATCTGGATACCCGTAACAATAATCCCCCTTGGCGTGTCCCTCCTTGGGAAAGCGGTGTCCTACGGCACAAATGCCGGAACAGCGCTTCACAACGCCTCCAATTTCGCTTACGGCATCGGAATGGCTGCCGCCATAGGGTCTCTTGTGGCCCTTCCCGCAATAAGGTTCTGCGCCGAGAGGATAAGCTCATCAGAATGGTTCAACAGGCTCGGGGCGTAAAATGCATCGGGCAGTGGTCATGCCGGCCTGCTATTTCTCACATAGTCGTTGATCCTCCTTTGGCTCACAAGGTCCTTCAGGATGCAGCTGTTCCTTATCCATTCATTCCCTGTTATCTCCATCTTGCGCCTTATGCAATCGAGCATGTCCGAGAATGTGTACATTACCTCAGGCTCCCTCAACAGCGTCTCCCTGACATGCTCACGCACGTTCCATACTCCCACGGGCATTATGTATCCCTCATGGACCTCCCTCAGGATAAGCGCGACCGCCTGCCTTTTCAGCAGCTGCAGCTTCTCGGTGACCGCAAGCCTTCCCGAATAGTAGCAGCCGCCCATTTCAGCGTACGTTTTCCTTCCAGTATACCCTTCGTACGATCCGAATATCGATATGTTTACGCCGTCCTCGTTCCATACTGTCTTGGGGTAGAATGCCTCTATCGACTCATACTGCCAGTTCCCCGGTATCAGGAACACAAGCCATCGGTTGTCCAGCGCATTGCTGTAGTATGCGTGTATCGCGTCGATCGGCTCGTACTCCTTGATCTCCTCCCTATTGCTCTTGGAGAGGGTGTCATCGACTGCGGTTATGCTCCACCTTGTGGGCACGAATTTTCGCCGCGTCTTCAGGCCGAAAAGCCCTGCGGAGAGTCCTCTTTGTATCTTTGACACCGGCACCCCGCTGTTGTACAATTCAAGCATCGATGTAACCGACGTGGCGTCGGTATCCCTGTAAAGCTTCTCAACCTTCCTGTCCGCCTTCATGTTGTAGAGGTCGAATTTTTTGATCTTGGCGCTCGGCCCGAACGGCTCCACCTCGTCCTTCATCGCAAGCCTTACGAACGGCTTTCCCGAAAATGACACCTCCGCCTCCGCGGGCCTTTCCGCCAGGGCAAGGTCCCTCACAAGCTCCTCCATCTTTCCCTGCTCTATGTTCTGCACCTTTGTCCGGTACATTCCGCGCACCAGCTTTGACCTCATCTCGACGATGTTGTCTATGCTCATCCTGTGCCATCTCTCCGGGGTGCTGAGGATTGCAGTGTCTCCGAATTCAGGGGGGACCATCGGGCCTATGTGGACGTAGGGGTAGCCGAACCTGCCAATGAAAAGGTCCGTGGGAGAGCTGCCAACGATCTCAGTCTTGCTTGTAAGCGGCATCATCTTGAGCTTGTAGTAGTAGCGGAGAAGGGCGGGGTCCCGCATATGCCTGTAAATTATGTCGGAGCGCTTCACCGAGTACCCGGATCCCAGTTCATCGATGATCGAATTCCTGTCCAGGCTCCCACCGCTTAGCATTTGGACGGCAAGCTAATTAATTGATTGCAGGTCAGGCCGGAAGCTCCTTGTCGATTGCCACATAAACGATCTCGGGCTGGTCACTGCCGTTCCCAGTATCGTATTTTTCCTCCATTTCCTCTACCATCTCGACAAGTCTGCGCACCTCATGGAACTCCTCATCGGGGGAATTCCTGCGCCTTACTCCAGCCCTTTCGAATATGTCCTTTGCTATGACCTGCGGTATACTTTGATCAGGGAACCCAATTGACTTCAGCACTGCCATCCTGCCACCTGCAACATTTGCAGCGTGCGAGGCGCTGTCTAGTTTATTCCTGTCCAAGTCCTCGTCAAGGCGCCTGAGCCCCGGCTTGCAGTGCATCTCAATCCATCTAGACTCATCAATGTCCCTTTTCAGGCTGCCGCCTGGCATTCCCTGGACGAAGCCCAGCCGTATGTACGGGTCCCCCCTTATGATGTCTACAGCAAATGCCTTCATGAGGATTCCAAATGCGGACTCGTCGGAATAAAGCCCGCACGTATTCCTGAGCAGGTGCCTCACATCCCCTTGGTTGTAAACCATCAGCCTGTTGGCATAATCCTTGACTTTCGGAGGGGCAGATTCGAAAAGATTCACGAGCCGGTTTGCATATCCAGAGCTCCTTATTATCCCGGATACGTCAACGCCGCGGGCCTTTGGAAGGGTCTTTGTTGTCACCTATTCACACCAGCTGGACCGATCTCGTCACGCTATTAGTTGCCCTTCCCCGTTTATAATGGTAATGGCTTGTTGCGCTTCCGAAGTTACCTCCCACCTTTTCGGATATATATTTCAATACCCTGTCCGGTTCGCTCCCGCAGAACCTAGCCTTGACTACAAAGCCGCAGTCGCCATCCGTGACAAGCACCTCCTCCACATTGTCTATCCCCATAAGCTGCTCCGCAAATAGGCCTGTGTCAGAATTTCCGGGAGGCCTCACTATGTATATCCTGTAGAAATTCTTACCACTCTTCGTCAACAATTTCACGGGCATTGCCTTGCTAGTCATAGAGCTCACCAATCTGGCAGGTTCTGAAAGGAAGGGCCGGACATTTTATCACTTGTCGGCTGATCTGATCAATAGAAAAAGACGCATGACAAAAGCCATGCGTTTTGGGTGATTTGGTTGGGATTTGGGATTTTTTTAAAATCTGTTTGGGTTTTTGGGATTTATCCAACAACCAACAGGTAAATTTATAGAAGAGCTGCTATTTATTCATGACCTTGCTAAAACATGGCAGTTCCTGAAGCATTAATCATATATTTAAGTATAAATTGATATTTAGACTATCAGCGATAATATAATCCATATATTAACCCATATAACTTAGGGCAAGGATTAGCAAACATAGCAAGATTTTAATATTTAATTAACCTATATGTAATCCATATGGCAGCTCTACCAAGGCGAGTAGCGTCTACGTTCTCGAGGCTAAAGAAAGAAAGCGACAAGTATGTCGAGATAAAACGCATCAAGGGCTATTATTTCGTATACCAGTCAACCAGCAGGTGGGACAAGGAAAAGAAGAAGCCGGTGAAGGTGCCGCTGTACATTGGAAGAATAGCAAACAGCGGGGAGTTCATACAGGCAAAGAAGAAGAAACCCAGACCAATCGAACAACCACAAGTACAAGCAGAACACCAATTAAATGACCCAAACCAGATAACTCTGGAATCCGTCACTAAAGAGACAAAACCATACAAGCACGAAATGACCATATTGACAGCATTAAGCATGAATGGAAGGATGCCAATATCGGTACTAGGCAAAATGGTTGGTCTTAAGGAAACTGCAACAGCATCTCAAGTTAGAAAATTAGAAAGAAAATATGGTATAAAATACATTACGGAAATAGATGTTACAAAATTTGGGTATGTAAAATTCTTGGTTACTGTTAAGTTCTTAGACACAGAACCAAAAATAGAATACCTAAAGAAGTTGTTCATAGAGGACCCCAGAATACAACTTGTGTTAATGACAAAGGGGGATTTTAATCTTGTTATATACTTTTTAGCTAAAAGCAACGAGGTTGCATTGTTCATAGCAAAATTAAGGGAAAGGATCCCTCATAGATCTATTTGGATATCAACACCAATAGATGAAACATACGGTTTCATACCTATGAGGGAAGAGTTCTTAGATTTGCTAAAGGATAAAATGTTAACGAGAGAATATTCATTATTGAAAGAAATCTTGAACAACGGAAAAATTGATTTTTCAGAGATAGACAGGAAACATGGCTTTGACGCTGGAAGATCTCAATATTCCTACTATAAATTAAGAGAGCAGAATATAATAAAGAGAGTAACAATATCCCTAGAGAGTTTGCCGATAAAGTATGTGGGGATTATAGTTGGTACTGTTGTCGATAGAAACAGATTTATGGAGAACAGAAAGGAGATTTTGCTTGATATAATAAAAGAAACGAAGAACAGCATAAATGCATACATCTTAGCAGATGACATAATCAGCCCTGATGGCGCGATTGTATATATGCCAGTATTTAAAAATGGAGATTTAGAGTCTACTATCGATATACTGTCAGATCAAAAATACGGGATACGAGCGAAGGCACTACTTGTATCAAGTATTTTATTGGGTAATTTCTGCTACAGGAGGTTTGATAATGCCTATTCTATACAGACTGAGGTTCTTATCAAACAGTATGGTCTTAAGCCACCAACAAAAATCAATTATAATGAAACAGGAAGGAAAAGAATGGAAAAAAGAGTGTATATATCCGATGTAAGGAAAATTTAGACTTTGTTGATTTATTATTTGCTTTGTTGATAAATTATTTAGATTGTTGAAATATTGTGGATTAATCAACAAAGCTGAAAATTTAATCATTTGAATATTATCTTAGCAAGCGCTTTTGAGACTTTCATGCCTCTTGAATAATCATCTCTAATCTTTGCTCTGTCCCTCGAGCTGACGACATTTATGGTGGGGCAACCAGAGGTTGGACTTGCTACAAATACCAACTTATTTTTGTTTGAATAAAGTTTCCCGTGTGCTACCATCTTTACCACTTTTAAAATTCCCATTATAACTATAAAAAGGTTTCTGAATTTTCATGGAAATGGGTATTCATGTAGTTTTCCAGAGCGCTTCAAAATGCTCTCTGAGATTACTAATCTTCTCAGGTTCCTTTATTAATTCTATGTGTTCTATGTTCTTGTGCATGCCGTTGTAGGTGAGGTTCGCGCTGCCCACTATCGCCGAGCCCTTCCCTATGTAGATCTTCTCGTGTATGAACCTCTTGTCGGATATCTTGACCTGCATGTTTTCCCTGCGCCTTTTGCGCTTTGCATGGGCAAACGCCGCGACAATTGCTATGATTGCCGTAAGTATTGCTGTGGTATAAAGGAAATGGAGGTAAATCGATGCAGCATCAAGCATCGACGCAAACACGATTATCTTTATCTCGGTCGCAAGGCTTGCCGACATGTGCCTTCCAAGGCTTGAATAGCCGAGCGAGCTTCTTGATGTTATTACCCTGATCCTCTTCCTTCCTGAGAGCCCGGCCAGGATTGATGCATAATATTCGCTTATGTACGGCGAGACCACCATAAGCTCCTGCCCCTGGTCGTTTATCAGCTCGTCCACGTATTTGTAGGAGCTGTCGCCGCTGTAGGATTCTTCCTGGGCCGTCATAATCCTACTTGACTGAAATATTAGTTATTCCTATGCCTCTGCCTTCCTTACGTACAATGCCATCGAGGTTTCCTCTATGAGGATGTCCTTCCTCTTGCCATCCAGCGCCTTTGCGGAGAACACCGCGGCGTTGAGGTATTTCTTTATCTCCTTGGAGTTTGCCGCTATTATCTCGGCGATCTCAGGCACGCCTTCGTATCCCAATTCTATCCTGTCGTTCTTCCTGAGATCCATCTCCTTCCTGATTAGCTGCACGTTCCTCTCGAATTCCCTGACTATGCCCTCGTTCCTCAGCTCGATGCTTATCTCCCTGCTTATCGATACCCTGCCGTACTTGTACGCTACCTCGTCAGAGCCCTCTACCGTTTCCACAACAGCAAAATGCTCCGGCCTTATCCTGAATGTGCCATTTTCCGTGTGCAGGTCGTGATGCCCCTGCCGCATTATGTCGTTCTCTATTGCGTCCGCATTGCCGTTGGAGATTCCCCGCGCAACCGCATTCGCGTTCTCCTTGAAGTCCGGGCCCAGCCTCTGGAACACCGGCTTCAGCTGCCTCTTTGATGCCTGTATCCTCCTTACCTCAAGCTTCCTGACGTTCGTGTAGTCCTCTATTATCCTTGACAGCTCGTTAATGGAGTCGTAGGCATAATCGCTGTTCACCCCAACCGTTGCCCTCTCGCTAGGTAGCCTCAGCTTTATGCCGGCCTTCTCCCTTGCATTCAGTATGGCTGTTATAGTTTCCGAGGCGACCTCCATCTTCCTCTCTATGCTCTCGTTTACCGACTTCATGTTCGGCTTCGGCCATGCCTCCATGAATATGCTCTCGGCGCCGCTGTACCTTTCCCTGTATACGGATTCAGTCGCAAACGGGATTATTGGCGATGCAATTATGAGCGTCTTGAAAAGCACGTAGTTCATCACGTCCATGACCTGCCTTGCCTTCTTCTTGCTGCCAAATAGCATGCTCCTCTTGGCCATCTTAAGGTAGAACCTGCTGAAGTCCTCCGTTATGAAGCCCTTTACCAATGCGGCCGCCTTGTACGCCTCGTAGCCCTCAAGCGCCCTGGTGACGCCGTCTATAGTTGATTCCAGCCTTGAGAGCATCCACGCCTCCTCGACGTCGAACTTGGATGCGTTCAGCCTCCCCTTAAGCTTCGGGGCATATGAAGCCGCGCCCTGGTACTCCGATATCAGGTTGGAGATGTTGTACAGTATGAGCACCGCCTTGCCCGCATCCTTCAGTACCGACTTGTTCCACGAGAGGTCAAGCCACGGGGTATGGCTGGAGCACCAAAGCCTGAATGTGTCGGCGCCTACGGTTGTGTGAACCTCCTCGAGGCTCACGTAATTGCCTAGCTTCTTGTGCATCTCCCTTCCGTGCTCGTCAAGCAGCATGCCGTCAAGCCCGACGTTCCTGTACGGGGCCTTCCCGTATGCCATCACGCTTGTCTTCAAGAGGTAGGAGAACCATCCCCTCAGCTGGTCCTTGCCCTCGAGTATGTAATCGACTGGGAACATGGATTCAAACTGCTCCCTTGTCATGCTTGCCCTGAATGCTATGCTTGCATCGTACCACACGTCAAGCACGTCAGGTATCCTTTCCATTTCGGCACCGCAGTTCGCGCACTTCAGCCTTATCGCGTCTATGTACGGCCTGTGAAGGTCCTTCAATGATTCCACCTGCCCCTTGTCCTGGGCCATGTGCCTTAGCTCCTCAATAGAACCTATCTTTACCTCCGATTTGCAGCCCTTGCATACCCATATAGGCATAGGTATCCCCCAATACCTCTGCCTTGAGATGCACCAATCCGGCGACGATTCTATCACGTCGGAAAGCCATTTCTGCGCCTCCTCCGGATGCCATGTTACCCTCTTGTTTTCCCTTATGAGCTTCCTTTTCGCCTTCTGTATGTTGAAGAACCACTGCTCGGTCGCCATGTATATGAGCTTGCTGTCGCACCTCCAGCAGTGCGGATAGCTGTGCCTTATCGTGCCCTTTCCTATCAGCGCGCCCGCCGCCTCCAGGTCTTCCATAATCCTCCCGCTTGCATCCTTTGGCACCTGGATCCCCTTGTAGATTCCTGCATCATCATTATACCTGCCATTGGATTCTATCGGCGAGAAGATGGGCAACTTGTTCCTTATGCCAAGGTTGTAGTCGTCAAGCCCGTGCCCCGGGGCTATGTGCACAAGCCCCGTGCCCTCCTCCATGGACACCAATTCCTCCGCGAATATCACCTTGTGGAATCTCCTCAATTCCTTCTGCTTCGGAATGTTCCTCTCGAGCGGATTGATGTATTTTACCCCTTCAAGCTCGCTCCCGTAGAATTCCGATTTTACAACAAGGCTCTCGTTCAGCATCTCGAAAAGCGCGTCCACCCTCTGCTTTGCGACTATGAGGTTCTTTTTCCCCTTTCTTGCTATTACGTACAGCTCCTTTGGGTTCACCGCGACCGCCACGTTCGAAACCAGCGTCCATGGCGTTGTGGTCCATATTACAAGGTAGGTATTATCATCGATGTCTATCTTTGCACCGCCCTTCCTGTCGACCCTGAACTCGACGTAGATGGATGGGTCGTCCGTGTCCGCATAAGTTACCTCCATGCTGCCCTGCGCAAGCGCGGTCTCGCAATGGGTGCAGAACGCAGTTGTCTTCTTGCCCCTGTACAGGAACCCTCGCTCGTCTATCCTCTTGAGCATCTGCCATGCGGTGTCTATGTACTCGCTCCTGTATGCAAGGTATGGATTCCTGAAGTCAAGCGAAATGCCGAACCTGTTGTAGTCCCTGTCCATCCTGCCCATGAAGGAATCGACGTATTCCCTGCACTGCCTTATGAAGTTCTCTATGCCTATCCTCGTCTCTATCTCCTTCTTAGACATTATGCCCAGCTGCTTCTCCACCTTGTTCTCTATGGGCAGGCCGTGCACGTCATAGCCAGCCCTGTCCCTTACGTTGAATCCGCGGTACCTCCTGTACCTGAGGGTTATATCCTTGACGACCTTTACCCACATCTGCCCGGGATGCAGGTCCCCTGTGACATACGGCGGGCCGTCCAAGAAGTAGAATTTCTTGCCGTTTCTGTTCTTTGACCTTACCTTTTCATTTATGCTGCTGGTTTCCCAGAAATCAAGTATCTCCTGCTCTCTCGATTTGATGTCGAGCATCGGTCAGCACCAGCTCATTCATGTGCCTCGGCTACCTGCCTTGTGTCGCCGCGCATGTTCTTGAATGCGTTCCTCCTCTTCATGTTGCCCCAGCAGTCCCTGCAGATGACGAGCCTTGTTACCTTGTGGACGCGCTGCGAGCTCTTCATGCAGCTTGCGCAGATCTTCCTGTTGCAGTAGTTGCATGTCTCGTTCTTGAATATCTCTCTCTTGCATCTTTCGCACAATGATGTCATAAACAGCACCTTATGAACATGAGTTATCTGTATCCAGCAATTAAAAGGCTTTCGCATGCGTCTGTATGCGTATGCATTTCCTTCCTTGACCGATTAGGAAAGCCCCAGGGCGAACGTCAAACTATATAAGCCTTCAAAAAGGATTAACATGCGGTAAGATGAAGGCGTTCCTCAAGACATACGGCTGCACGCTAAACCAGGCTGACAGCGACACCATGGCATCGGTACTGAAAGGCAGCAGCGTTGAGGTTACCCAATCGGAAAGCGAGGCTGATGTCATAATCGTGAACACCTGCACGGTCAAGAACGCCACCTCGCAGAAGATACTCTACAAGCTCAACAACCTCGACAGGAGCGGCAGGAAGGTCGTAGTTACGGGGTGCATGGCAGGGGCCAACCAGGACATGATAGCGAAATACGCGCCAGGCGCCAGCATAGTCACCGCGCCAAACATCGGCATGATGGCAGATGTCGTGCATGACACTGCCTCCGGAATTAGGAGGATTGAGGACAGGTACAAAAAGACAGACAGGCTTGCGCTCTTTGAGCCGGGAAGTAGCGTGATAGCAAAAGTAGCGGTCAGTGACGGGTGCGCCTCAAGCTGCTCGTTCTGCGAGACCAAGTTCGCGAGAGGGGCGCTCAACAGCTTCTCCGAGAAGCTGATAATCAGGGCGATAGAGAGCAGCGTGCAGGCGGGCGCCAGGGAGATACAGCTCACATCTCAGGACATGGGTGCGTACGGGATTGACAGGGGAACCAACATAGCGGAGCTAATGGAAATGATATCTGACATCGAGGGCAGCTTCAAGGTGAGGATCGGCATGATGAACCCAGACCATATGCACAGGTATTTCGACGCGTTTGCGGCAGCGCTTTCCAGCCCAAAGTTCTACAGGTTCGCGCACATCCCGATCCAGTCGGGCAGCGCCAGGGTCATAGGGGAAATGAGGAGGCAATGCACGCCAGGACGATTCTGCGAGTTTTCTGAAGAGCTGAGGAAAAGGGTTCCTGGCATTACGATTGAAACAGACATAATAGTTGGATTCCCTACCGAGACGGAGAAGGACTTCTCGGAAACGGCAGAATTCCTGGAAAGGGCAAGGCCAGACGTGACGAACATATCAAGGTTCGGGGCCCGGCCACACGCGTCTGCATCGATGCTGGAGCAGAATTCACCAGAGGTAATCAATTCCAGGAGCAACCGCCTGTCAAGAATCGTAAGGGAGATACAGCACGGCATAAACGATAGGTTTATAGGCAAAAGATTGGATGTTATGATAACGGAACTGAACGGCAGGTCGTGCAACGGGCGAACGGAGTCATACAAGCAGGTCGTCTTCCAGGATGCGCCGATGCAGGTTGGCTCAGTCAGCAATGCGACGATAAAGGCCGCTTCGGCGAACGTGCTTTACGCATAGGTGTAACCTTGTACTCGGATGAGATAACAGGCATTCTCCGGAAAGGAGGGATAGAGCATGGCGATTATGTGGTGATAGAGTCCAAATCCGGCAATGTTGAAGGAATTCTGATGCCCAGCACGGAGGCGAACGGCCCGAATTCCATAATAGTAAAGCTGGACAACGGCTACAACATAGGAGTCAACTATTCAAAAGGGGCAAGGCTGAAGAAGCTCTCCTCAAGGAAGCCGATGAGCTTCCCTAAGGCAAAGGCCGACCAGAAGAAGGGCCTTCCAAGGATAACGCTGATATACACCGGGGGAACGATAGGCAGCAAGATAGACTACAGCACGGGCGGGGTTCACATGCTGCTTGATCCGGGAGAGCTGCTCTACGAGGTGCCTGCGCTCTCCGACATAGCGAACATCGATGTTAAAAAACCGTTCGGCGATTCAAAGAGGGAGGGGATATCAAGCGAGGACATGACATACCTCGAATGGCAGAAGATTGCGGAAGAGGCAGCTGAAGCGCTCAATGCGGGCTCAAGGGGCATTGTCATAACCATGGGGACAGACACGATGCACTATGCCGCGAGCGCGCTTTCATTCATGCTGCAGGGGATCAACGCCCCGGTGATAATAACGGGATCGCAGAGGAGCAGCGACCGCGGCTCAAGCGACGCGTTCATGAACCTTACGTGCGCTGTTGCGCTTGCCGCAAGGTCCGACGTTGCCGAGGTTTGCATATGCATGCACGCATCCAGCTCAGACGACAGGTGCGCGCTCATAAGGGGGACACGCGCAAGGAAGATGCACACCTCAAGGAGGGACGCCTTCAGGGCGATAAACGACAGGCCCATAGCGTACATCAGCAAGGACCTTGAGATAGCATACGCGAACGATTACAATAAAATGGAAGGCAAGCAGAAGAAGATAACGGCGCAAACCAAGTTCGAACCAAAGGTGGCGCTAGTGAAGAGCCATCCGAATTCCGACCCTGAAATAATCGACTTCTACGCGGGCAAGGGCTACAAGGGCATCATAATAGAAGGCACGGGGCTTGGGCACGTGCCCTCTTCCGGGCTGCACCAGCAGTACATATGGCTTGAGCATGTCAAGAACGCCGTAAAGAAGGGAATCGTTGTCGGAGTCACGTCGCAGTGCCTGAACGGGCGGGTAAACGCCAACGTCTACAGGAACCTGAGGCTGCTCAGCGGGCTTGGAGCCATATACTGCGAGGACATGATTCCGGAAACTGCTTTCACCAAGCTTGGCTGGCTGCTGGGCAACCACAGCATCGCTGACGCGAAGAAGCTTCTAGACAGGAGCCTTGCAAGGGAGATCAAGGAGAGGAGCAGGTTCGAGGAGTTCCAGGACGAGTGATCTTTCGATGCCCGGCAACGAGACTGATTACAAGAAGCTCGGGTTCATGTGCGGGCTGGAGATACACCAGAGGCTTGCCACAAAGGGCAAGCTGTTCTGCTCGTGCAGCACAGGTATCCTGGAGAAAAACGCTGAGCCCGAGGCAAAGGTTACAAGGTTCCAGAGGGCGGTTGCAGGAGAAACGGGGACGGTGGACCTTTCCGCAGAATTCGAGCAGCACAAGAACAGGGAATTCTCCTACAACATATTCAGCGACAACACATGCCTCGTGGACATAGACGAGGAGCCTCCGCACGAGCTGAACGGCGAGGCGCTGTCAATAGCGCTTGCGGTGTCGTCCGCCCTGTGCGTGAAGATGGCCGACGAGCTGCAGCCGATGAGGAAGGCTGTGGTTGACGGCAGCGACCCGAGCGCCTTCCAGAGGACAATGATGCTCGGGTTCAACGGAAGCATAAGCATGAACGGCAGCAGCATAGGCGTGCCGTCGATATTCCTTGAGGAGGAATCGAGCGGGATAGAGTCAAGCGCCGCAGGCATCGTCTCATACAACACCGACAGGCTGGGCATTCCGCTGATAGAGATTGACACCGATGCAACCATACCGAGCCCCAAGGCCGCAAAGGAGATTGCGCTTCACATCGGCACGCTGCTCAGGCTCACCGGGCGCGTGCAGAGGGGCATAGGCTCCATAAGGCAGGATGTCAATGTGTCAATAAAGGGGGGCGCAAGGGTAGAGATAAAGGGAATGCAGGACGTACATCTGATAGACAAATTCATAGAGAACGAGGTCGCAAGGCAGCAGAAATTGATTGAGATAAAGGGAATGCTCCTGTCCGCGAAGGCAAGGGTAGGCGCGGCAGCCGACGTGACACACGCATTCAGGAACACGCAATCAGGAATGCTGAAGAAGGCGCTCGGAATGGGCGGGGCGGTTTTCGCCTTCCCCCTTTGGGGGTTCAAGGGGATGCTCGGAACTGAAATCAGCCCGAAGAGGAGGCTGGGCACGGAGATAAGCGACTACGCGAAGATGGCAGGCGTAGGCGGGATAATGCACAGCGACGAGGACATGCAGAAATACGGATTGGGCGGCGACGAGCTTGCGGCGCTGAGGAAGCAGCTCAAGATAGGGGACAGCGAATCGTTCATAATCGTTGCAGGGACAAGGGAGCAGGCGCTCAACGCATGCATGCTCGCAATAGGCAGGGCGGAATTCGCGCTGAAGGGGATCCCAAGGGAGACGAGGATGGCATACGACACGGAGAACTGCACCTCAAGGTTCATGAGGCCGCTTCCGACAGGCTCAAGGATGTACCCAGAAACGGACGTGAAGCCGATACCAATAACTGATGCGATGAGGAAGAGGGCATCCGCGGAGGCGCCGAACCTGGAAAAGGAGAGGAAGGCATTGGTGTCGATGCTGGGGAACCGGGAACTGGCAGAGCAGCTGATGCTGTCGCCAAGGCTGAGGCTGTTCAAGGAGCTGTCGAAGAGCAGCGGCGCGGATCCGGAGTTCATTGCTAATGTTCTTGTGCAGAAGATTACCGAATTGAAGAGGAACGGGATAGGCGCGGATTCGGTAAGCGATGAGAGGTTCAGCGACATATTCAACCTTTATGCAAAGGGGGAAATAACGAAGCATGCAGTTGAGGAGTTGATAAAAATCGCGGCATCCGACGATTCTCCAATACCCTCGATAGTGAAGAGGAGGTCGCTCGAAAGGATAAGCGGCAAGCGCCTCAAGGAGCTAGTCCTGAAAGAGATGAAGGCAAGCAATGAAAAGGACCAGGGCAGGCTGCGGGGCGCGATCATGTCGAAGCACAGGCTTGTCGTCGACGGATCCGAGCTCAACGCCATCCTTTCCAAGATGTGACATTACCGGAACTGCGCGTTATAAATACCAGAAAAGCCAAAATAATAGTAAGGGGTGATTGGGTCTGGAGGAAAAATGGCTAAGCGAGGAACTGCCAGAACGGGAGGCCGCAAAGGAGCTGAAGGAACGGGCCCTTAAAGCACTGGAAAAGACGGACATGAGCGGAATCCTGGAGGCCATGAGCGGGATAGAGAACACGAAGGAGGCGGGAGCAGCGCTGAGGGCGGTGCTCGCCGAGAGGATAGCTGAATGCGCAGCAGGGGCAACCAGGGAGGCAAAAAGGCGGGGGACCAAGCTAGGGGCAGCAGCAATAATAATAGCGGCCGCAAGGAAGTAGCGGAAGGAATGCGGGGCGCAAGAGCGCCCCGGTATGCTTTTGCTAATTTTCGGGAAAACCAGCAATCTTTTTATAGTGCATTAACAAATCATATACAACGCGATTGTAGTCTAGCCTGGTAGGACTTTGCCCCTCCATTTCAAAAGCCATTTGGAAAAAGGGCTTTATCGAAAAGGAAAGGCAAAAACCCGGGTTCAAATCCCGGCGATCGCATTCAACTGGTTTTATGGGCAAAATTAGAGAAGGAAAATACCTGCATTACAAGGGCAACATCTACAATGTCATAGGCATTGCCAGGAGCTCAGAGGACCCGAAGCGGGAATTCGTTGTCTACCAGGGCCAATACACCGACAGGGAATTCGGAAAGAACCCGATATGGGTGAGGCCGAAGCGCATGTTCGTGGGGAAAGTGACAGTAAATGGCAAGCGAGTGCAGAGATTCAAGCCAATCAGGGATCAAACGGAAAAATCGTGATGAGTATATATTTGTTAATGGAGATATCTTAAAGTTAGGTCGAGAAAATGCCGAAACCCAGTCCAAGCAATTACGTGGCGGAGAGAATTGAATCCGGGAGGAACGCGATAATCATAGGCCTGGCGCTGATTGCCGACCTTGTCCTGTTCTCGATTAGGGGAAACCTATTCACGTCCCTTGGAGTCATAGCCTCCCTGCTCATAGTGCTGTTCGGCATAGCCAACTACTTCAGGGCAAGCAACATGTACCTCAGGATGCGCGCCAAGTACATAATGTTCTTCATCGTCCTGTCGATATTCACCTATCTGGGATCAAGGACAATACCTCCAAACGATGCCCAAGTGATGTATGCGATCGGGCAGTCGCTCGTAACGGCGACGAGCATAAGCGCGGTGTTCGCGGTAACCATATACGAGAAGCTGCAGGATGTAACAGTCAGGAACAAGTCAAGGATCTCAAGGGAGCTCAAGGACATAGCGATAAGATTGGCTGTTTACCCTATACTGGTAAGCGTGCTTGCAGTCTTCAGCTCCGTGCTGATACTCGTTTTCTCTAGCAGCTTCCTGTTCAGCATAATACTCCTGAATATCACGGTGACGTTCATACTCCTAACGCTCATAACGAGCGTAGAGCTGCTCAAGGAGGACCTCATGAGGAGCCTGGACTAACCGAAGTTTTCAGGAAACCTATTAATATCTGGGCGAGAATATATACTGACCTTAATACAGTAGCACGACAGGTGATAAAAATGGGAGGAGGAACGAGAACGCTAGGTATTGTTAGGAGCGCTGCGGTAGCGGCCGCGCTTTCCACGTCCCTCTCCATGCCGGTATCCGGGTCTAGGATTGCGCCGGTAGAGGGGCATATTCGCGTTTACGGCAGCGGCGCAACAACCGCTTACGAGTCAAATGACTCAAGGATAAGGCAGCTCTACAGCGAGGCAAGGAGATGCTACAGCGAAGGGCATTGGGACATCTCCAGGCTCAGGGAGATACAGAGGGAATACGATTCCTATGTTGGAAATCGCCGATCGCTATTCATGACCAACGGCATACACGACGCGGTCCTGAAGCTGATGCCTGTAATAGACAGGGTTGCCAGGAGGGAGCACATCGATCCGAGCATCATTGCCGGGGTAATAGAGAAGGAATCGGAGGGATACATGTTCACGATAGGGAAGATAGGCGAGCTGGGACTGATGCAGATAAACCCGCACGCATATCCGGAGATATTCAAAAAGGAGAGGGTATACAGGGACATATTCAATCCGGAAACGAACATAGCGATAGGAACCAGTATACTCAAGGAATGCCTAAGGGAAAGCGGCGGGAACATGGAAAAGGCCCTCGCGATCTACAATGTTGGCTATGGCAGCATATGCCGCCACGTATTCCTCAGGACCGGCAGGCAGTACGGCAGGGCTGTGCTGCGCGACAGCAGGAGCATAAGCAGCATTTTAAGGGTTGACAACAGATAGCTATTGTGGTTGCATGGCTGCGATTATGCTGAGATGCGGATGCATGGTGACGGAAGAGGGCGAGTTCATAGTGGGGCAGGGCTGCAGGAACTGCAAGGAGTGCAATGCGGTGGGAAACCTTCACCCGTTCGGCAATTCAAGGATATCCAAGCTTGAGCTGGTCGGGCACAGCCATTGATGCGCCTACTCAGCCTATTTATATGTTTTAATTTGATATTATTACTGCACGGCGGGGTAGCTCAGCCTGGTAGAGCGCTAGACTCATGTGCATAGCACGATGAGTGTCGAGCCTTTTTGGCTATGAAGAGAAATCTAGAGATCGCGAGTTCAAATCTCGCCCCCGTCAAGTTTCGACGTGACACGTCGAGAAAGACGAGTTCAAATCTCTCTTATGACATGTATTTATGTGTGATAAGTGCAATAGAATGATTGCCATTGCAGTTATTGCAATGACTTTTCTTAAATTTCTAAATTATAAACTTATTTTGACAGAAAAGTATTTATAATAAATCCTTATAATATTATTATAAGGTAATAAGA
>VFSW01005675.1_pt1 | contig 18435 bp, 12 predicted proteins | sample 5358111 | NCBI WGS metagenome assembly VFSW01 (sample SAMN11554181, study PRJNA540505) | mine drainage metagenome | isolation source: sediment from site ElyBrook_90M | place: USA: Ely Copper Mine, Vershire, VT | collected 2017 | reverse complement strand
CCAGTACTCTGGCAGTTTCTCGTCAAGTGGTTGACGAACTTCGCGCTGTTTCCGCCGGAGGCGTCGAAGATTGCGCCTCAGATGGACGCGCTCTACTTCTTTATTTTGTTGGTGAGCCTGATCGGCCTGACGATAGTCGTACTGCTGGTCGTCGCCTTCTCGATTCTCTACAGCAAAGGGCGGCATCCGGTGGCAGTGCAAATCGAGGGATCGACGCTGCTTGAAGCCACCTGGACTATCATTCCGCTGGGGCTGTTTCTGGTGATGTTCGTTTGGGGCGCTCTGATTTATTTCCGCGTCTACACCCCGCCGGCCAACGCCATGAACATATACGTAGTGGGCAAGCAGTGGATGTGGAAGGCCGAGCATCCGGGCGGTCAGCATGAGATCAATGCACTGCATGTGCCGGCTGGCCGCGCTATCCAGTTGACGCTTATCTCGCAGGATGTCTTCCACAGCTTCTCCGTTCCCGCCTTTCGCGTAAAGCGCGAAGCGATTCCGGGCCGCTACACCACGGTGTGGTTTGAAGCCACCAAGCCAGGCACTTATCACCTGTTTTGCACGCAGTATTGTGGCACTAACCACTCGCAGATGATTGGCGACGTAGTGGTGCTTACGCCGGAGGAGTACAAGAAGTGGCTGGCCGGCTCCACCAGCGGCGAGTCGCTGGCGCAAGACGGAGAACGTCTCTTCGCCAGCCTGAGCTGCAACGCCTGCCACAATCCGCGCCCGGATGCGCGCGGACCTAACCTGGCCAATGTGTACGGTTCCAAGTTGACGCTCTCCAGCGGCCAGACGACCACGGCCGACGAGGCATATCTGCGCCAGTCGATTCTGAACCCTTCGCAAAACATCACTCAGGGTTACGCGCCCATCATGCCCACTTATCAGGGGCAGATCAGCGAGGAGGGCGTCATCGCGCTGGTTGAATACATCAAAAACCTTAACTCCGACTACCGCATCCAGCAAACGCTGAACACAACCGATCTGCTGCCTGGAAGCGAAGGCAAGGCTGCGCCCGCAGGGCAAAACACCCCTGGTAAAGGAGCAGCTACGCAAGGGGGGGTGAAGCAATGAGCAGCACAATCGTCAGTCTTCCCGACCAGTCCACGGCCAGGATTCCTAAGACCAACTTCATCACCAAGGAGAACGGTCTATTGAGCTGGCTGCTGACCAGCGACCACAAGCGGATTGCGATACTCTACCTGATCTCGATTACCTTCTTCTTTTTCATCGGAGGAGCGCTGGCCGGGCTCATCCGCCTAGAGCTGCTGACGCCGCAGAGCGATTTGATGGCTACTGACACCTATAACAAGGTGTTCACCATGCACGGTGTCATCATGATCTTCTTCTTTCTGGTGCCGTCGGTACCGGCCACGCTGGGCAATTTTCTCATCCCCATGATGATTGGCGCAAAAGATTTGGCGCTGCCCAAGATCAATCTACTGAGTTGGTACCTCTACATGGCGGGCGGTCTGCTGGCGCTCTACACCATGGCGAGTGGCGGCGTGGATACGGGCTGGACCTTCACCACTCCGTTGTCTACGCATTACGTAAATACCAATGTGCTAACCACAGGCCTCGCGGTCTTCATTGCCGGCTTCAGTTCCATCTTTACCGGACTGAACTTCATCGTCACCATCCATAAGATGCGTGCGCCGGGCATGACCTGGTTCCGCCTGCCGCTGTTTGTCTGGTCAAACTATGCGGCAAGTATTCTTATGGTCCTGGGTACTCCGGTTCTGGCCATCGCCATTGTGCTGGTGGCCCTGGAGCGCACCATCGGCATCGGCGTCTTCGACCCCAGCAAGGGCGGCGACCCGCTGTTGTTCCAGCACCTGTTCTGGTTCTACTCGCACCCGGCGGTCTACATCATGATTTTGCCGGGCATGGGCGTCATCTCTGAGGTGATCTCGACCTTCAGCCGCAAGCGCGTCTTCGGCTATACGGCGGTCGCATTCTCGTCCGTGGCCATTGCGGTCTTCGGCTTCTTTGTCTGGGCCCACCATATGTTCATCATGGGCATCTCCAACTACGCGGTGCTGGTCTTCTCACTGTTGACCATGCTGGTTGCGGTGCCCTCGGCCATCAAGATATTCAATTGGGCCTTCACGCTCTACAAGGGGTCTATCACCTTTGAGACGCCCATGCTTTACGCCTTCGGGTTCATGGGGCTGTTTACCATCGGCGGCATGACCGGGGTATTTCTGGGAACGGCCGGCACTGACATTCACCTGACGGAGACGTATTTCATCGTGGCGCATTTCCACTTCGTCATGGTGGGCGGTATGTTGATGGCGTTTCTCGCTGGCATCCATTTTTGGTGGCCCAAGATCACCGGGCGCATGTATCCAGAGAAGATATCGCAACTGGCGGCGGTAGTCACCTTCATCGGTTTCAACTTCACCTTCTTTCCGCAGTTCATCCTGGGCACGCTGGGCATGCCGCGGCGGTATGCAGCTTACCCGCCGGAGTTTCAAGTGCTGAACGTCTTCTCCACCGCAGGCGCCACGATCCTGGGCGTGGGCTACCTGCTGCCGGTGTTGTATTTGGCGTGGTCGCTCAAGTACGGCGCCATCGCGGGCAACAATCCCTGGCAGGCGACGGGCCTTGAATGGCAAACCCAGTCGCCTCCACTGACCGAAAACTTTGCCGAGATGCCGATCATGGACCACGAAGCCTACGACTACGAATGGCTTGAAAATCAGAATCGCGAGCGCGAAAAACAGAGAGAGGTGGCCAGTGCCGGATAGCACCGCGATTGCCCAGGTTGCGCTGGAAGGCGCTCACGACGAGCACCCTGCCTACCTGCGCCACCACTTCAACTCCACCGGCCAGCAGGCCGACGCCACCAGCTTTGCCATGTGGCTCTTTCTGCTGACTGAAATCATGTTTTTTGGCGGGTTGTTTACCGCGTACCTTATCTACCGCAACTGGTATTACCAGGCATTTGTGGCCGGCTCGCACCAGTTGAACGTGGTGTGGGGAACCCTGAATACAGTCGTGCTTATCGGCTCCAGCTTTACCATGGCCATGGGCGTATGGTGTTCGCAGACGCACCGCAGAAAAGGTTTGGTCCTCTGCCTGACGCTGACCATGATCCTGGGCCTGGGTTTCCTGGGCATCAAGTCCATCGAGTACCACGAGAAGTGGGAGAAGCACCATATTCCCGGCAATCACTACAGCTTGCAGTCGTTTCTCAACCCCCAGTCTGACCCGCAAATTTATGCGGAGTACCACGACAAGCCGCTGCCGCTGGATGTGGCGCGCCACACCGAGATGTACTTCTCACTCTACTTCCTCATGACCGGCATGCACGCGCTGCACATGATCATTGGCATCTGCATTCTGACCTTCATGATCGTGCGCGCCCGAGCCGGCGCTTACACCTCGGGCCATACGACATTCGTTTTGAACTTCGGCCTCTACTGGCACTTCATTGACATCATCTGGATCTATCTCTTCGCCCTGCTGTATCTGATCAGCAGGCATCAGTAAAGGACATTCAGCATGAGCGAACACAACGAACACGCGGAACACATCGTCGGCCCAGGGGTCTACGTAATCATTCTTTTCGCGCTGCTGCTGGCCACCGGTCTCACGGTCTGGGCGTCGTTTCTAGAACTTGGTTTTTGGAACCCTATCATCGCGCTGGCAATCGCCACTGGCAAGGCCATGCTGGTGGTGCTCTTCTTCATGCATATCAAGTACAGCACCAAGCTGACCAAGCTCACGGTGGGAGCCGGTATCTTTCTGTTTCTCTCATTGGTTGGCATGACGCTGGCAGACTACATCAGCCGCGCCTGGGGGCGGTGGTAGAGGGCGGCGCTAGCTTTTTCGTCGTTTGCGGTGGATTAGGCATGAGATTCGCAGAAGGGCTGCCCGGCGGGCGGCCCTTTTTTGATGTGGGACGGGGATGAAACTCGTGTCCGATCCCTGATTTATATTCGGCATCAGGAATGACTCCCATGTTGTTGTCAAACTTGCGCAAGGCGCTGAAGCTGGCCGGCGATCCAACGAAGGCGCTGGCGATGCAGGCTTACATGAGATCTACGATGCCTTATCACGGCGTGCCAAATGCAGCGCGTGAGGAGGTCTGCAATGCGATCTTTGCCGACGTCGAATTCTCGACGGCGGCCGAGTGGCAAGCCCAGGTCCTTGCAATCTGGCACTGGGCGCGTTTTCGCGAAGAGCGATACGCTGCTCTACATTTGGCCGGAGACAAGCGCTTCCGCGCCTTTCAAACTCTGGCCGCCGTCAAGCTGTACGAAGAACTGATCGTGACCGGCGCATGGTGGGACTACGTGGATGGAATTGCTTCGCACCGCATCGGGCAAATTCTGCGCGACTATCCGGCGCCGATGCGGCGCAAGATGCTTTCCTGGAGCAAGTCACCCAATCTTTGGAAGCGGCGGACATCAATCTTGTGCCAGCTTGGATTCAAGGCGGAGACGGATCTGGATTTGCTGTATGCCTGTATTGAACCGTCGCTCGCATCGAAGGAGTTCTTCCTGCAGAAGGCTATCGGCTGGGCGCTACGCCAGTATGCATGGACCGATGCTGAAAAGATAAGAGAGTATGTTCAGCGCAACCGCGAACGGCTGAGCGCACTCAGTAGCCGGGAAGCGCTGAAAAACATCGGACCAACGGCGCTGCGAGTGAAACTAAAGGCTACGGGATCGACTGATTTGGGATAAGGTCAGCAAGTTGGCGCGAATGTTCATACCAAGCTAGCTACAGCCGTGCAGAATAGAGTCAGAGGCCGAGCGCCGATGACTTCCGTTCGCAAAGATGCGCAGATTCCCGAGGAGATTGCCAACCTTGCTGACCAATCTCGCCTACTAGTCCGCCGCGACGGAGCGCCGCGCAAGGGCGCCCGGTGCGTTGTCTACTGGATGCAGCGCGCCATGCGCATCATGGACAATCCGGCTCTCGATGTAGCCATTGAGGCGGGCAACCTGCTCGGCCTGCCGGTGGTGGTGTTTTTCTCCGTGATTCCCAACTATCCGAATGCAAACCTGCGGCACTACCACTTCATGGCCCAGGGGCTGCGGGATGTGGCCGTGGATGCCGCCGAGCGTGGCGTTGGTTTTGTGGTGCGAAGACCGCCGGATAACTCATTGGAAGCATTCCTGGAAGAAGTGGACGCTGCGCTGCTGATAGGCGACGAAAATCCATGCCGTGAACCGGAGCGCTGGCGCAGAGTGCTGGCCGGCCGTCTCCGTCTGCCCTACTGGACGGTAGATGCCGATGTGGTGGCGCCGTCGCGGATCTTCAACCGCAGCTTTGTATTGTTGCATCACTTTCGCCCTCATTTGCTGGCCGAACTGCCCAATTACCTGGTCGCGCCCAGAAAGATGGAGCCGCTCTATCCTTGGAAACCATGGAAACTTCTGTCGGGTTTTTCGCTCGACGAGGAGATTACCGGAGGATTCACCAGGCTGGACCGCACAGTAGGGCCAGTCGACAGCTATACGGGGGGCACGCACTCCGCGCTCAAGCGTCTCGGCCAATTTGTCAGCCTGGAATTAAAGAACTATGAGCAGGAGCGCAACCACCCGGAATTGCGGGGAACCAGCCGCTTGTCGCCCTATTTGCACTTTGGCCATATCGGGCCTGTAACCGTTGCGCTGGCTGTGGAGAAAGCCGTAAAGCAAGGCAAAGCGCCGGTTGTGGCACGCGATAAATTTCTGGATCAACTTATTGGCTGGCGGGAGTTGGCGGTGCTTTTTGTGCGCCATGAGCCAAACTACGACAACTGGGAGTGCGCCGCGCCATGGGCTCGTAAGACGCTGATTGAGCACGCGGGCGACCCGCGGACCTATCGCTACACCGTCAAGCAACTGGAACTGGGCGAGACCGCCGACGAGCTATGGAACGCGGCCCAGCGGGAGATGGTTCAGACGGGTTGGATGCACGGTTATATGCGGATGTACTGGGCCAAGAAAATTCTGGAATGGGCGCCAGAGCCAGCCACAGCCTTTGAGTGGTCGGTTGCGTTGAACGACCGCTACCAGTTGGATGGACGCGATCCGAACGGCTATGCGGGCATTGCCTGGGCCATTGTGGGCCGCCATGACCGTCCCTGGTTCAATCGCCCGGTCTTTGGACTGGTGCGGACGATGACGGCGGGCTCAACAGCCAAAAAATTCGATTCTGAAAGGTATATTCAACAGCAAAAATAACTTAGCAGTAAGAAATGACTCCCTTAGTTGACAATCACAAGAGCGTCATAATGCGCCACAAAATGCACAAACGTGTCATAGATCACACAATATTGTATCTAGCCACGCTCTATAATGAGCCACGATTTCATTCCCGGAACTTGCGCGTTTCGCACGTCGATTTCCATTGGATTCCGCTCATATCCCCCTTAGAAGCTAACGAGAGGGGAGACCGGAATCGGATTCCGGAAGCGTGTGAACATTTGGGTCTTTCAACGGATAGCGGATGAGCCTGCCCCTCGCGGGTGGGCAAATACGTACGTTTCCACGGCGTGCAAGGGCGGCTGGAACGCTGGGCGCGTTCGGTTGGCGCTGCGGCTGCTGGCTTTTGCGGCGATTGCGGCCATGGCTGCGACGCCGGTGTTGGCGCAGGAGCCCAACGCGGCCCGGGGAGTGACAGCGCGGGTGCAGCGGCCTAATCTGCCTCCCAGTGTGGCGCAGGCGCAGCGCTTTCTTGCCCAGCGGGGCTGGACGCCGGGCCATGCACCGAATCGGTTTGCCGCCGCACGGCGACGCTCGCTGACGAGCGCGGCTCGGCCCGCGCCTCAGGCCCGGAGTGGGTCTGGAACCTGGCAGCCGCTGGGCCCCATCGCCGTCACTTCGCTGAATTATGGGTCGGTGACGGGGCGCATCACGGCGCTGGCGCTGGACCCCTCCGACTCTACCGGCGGAACCCTCTACGTGGGAACTACGGGCGGCGGCGTATGGAAGTCGCAGACAGCCAACTCTACCTACCTGCCTAACATCGTCTTTACGCCGCTCGCGGATACCGTGGCAGCTTTGAGTGGGACGCAGGACGCTTCCATTAGCATTGGCGCTCTGACCGTGCAGCCGCCGGGCGGGACGGGTGTAATACTGGCCGGAACCGGCGACCCCAACGACGAGTTGGACTCCTACTATGGAGCCGGCATATTGCGTTCTACGGATGGCGGCGCAAACTGGAGCCTGATTTCCACCACCCAGGACGTGCAGGATGGACTGAGCGGGCAGAATTTCAGCTTTGCCGGGGAGGGGATTGCCGGGTTTGCCTGGAACACGTCAAATCCGCAGATTGTGGTAGCAGCAGTCTCACAAGCCTACGAAGGCAAGCTGGTGAACGCGGTAGAGCCCGGCATAAGCTACCAGGGCCTTTATTATTCGTCCGACGCCGGGGCCACCTGGCACCTGTCAACCATCACCGATGGCAGCGGCGCGGATGTGCAAGGGCCTGGCTACCATTATGTTGCAGGGCAGCCTGACGGCAATGCGGCCACCTCGGTGGTGTGGAATCGCTGGCGCAACGTGTTTGTGGCGGCGGTGCGCAATCACGGATACTACCAGTCCGCCAATAACGGCAAGACCTGGACGCGGTTGGCGGCGCAACCAGGTTCCGGGCTCAGTACGTTATTCTGCCCCAACAATCTTTACAGCACGGGCTCGCCCGCGTGCCCTATATTCCGCGGAACTCTGGCGGTGAATCCGCAGACGGGCGATACCTTTGCCTGGACGGTGGATGACTACAACCAGGATCAGGGTTTGTGGATGGACCAATGCGGGCTGAGCGGCAGCGTCTGCACGCAGAATATGGCATTTGCGCAGCAATTGAATACAGCGGCGCTGGAGACCGACGACATTCACCAAGGCCCGGCTACCATAGAAAATGGCGACTATACGCTGGCGCTGGCCGCAGTCCCTTCAGGACAGGAAACCATGGTGCTGGCCGGGGATCAGGATCTGTGGAAGTGCAGCGTGACGGATAGCGTGTCGCCCGGTTGCGTATGGCGCAACACCACCAATTCAACGGTGGGCTTTTGCGCCCAGGTGGCAGAATATCAGCACGCGCTAGCCTGGAATCCTAACAATCCTCTTGAGGTTTTTGTGGGCAACGACGGCGGGCTGTGGCGCTCGCTCGATGCTATTGGAGAGTCGGGGCAGGTTTGCACCGCTAGCGATGCCACCCATTTCCAGAACTTGAACAACAGTCTGGGTTCGCTGGCGGAAGTGGTGAGCATGTCTCAGTCGTCCTCCACCCCTTACACCATGGCGACCGGATTGGGCGCGCTTGGGACGGCGGGTGTAAAGAGCAGTACCGCAACAGTGGGACCATGGCCGACGATTCTTGGCGGTGAAGGCGGACCGGTGGCCATCGATCCCACCGTCAGCTCGAATTGGTATGTAAACAATGGGGCGGGAGTTTCGATCCAGCGTTGTGCGCAAGCGGGCGCGTGCACAGCGGCCACGTCCCCGTCCGGCTCCAGCTGGACAACGGCGGTAGACAATGCGGATGTGAGTGAGGATGGACTCACGATGTCCGTGCCAGCTGCCTTCCTGGTGGATCCGCTGGACCCATCGCAGTTGCTGGTGGGAACCTGCCGCGTGTGGCGTGGTCCAGCCAGCGGTGGCTGGAGTGGTAGCAATACCATCCCCATTCTTGACAATCCGTCGTCCACAGCTTCCTGCCATGGAGATGCCCTGATTCGCTCGATGGCGGCGATGGAGATTCCCGGCGGAAACGAGGTAGTTTATGTGGGCATGTACGGCTCCACTGACGGCGGCTCCATCTTGCCCGGCCATGTTCTCACCGCGACCATCAACCCCTCATCCAGTTCGCCTCCGGCGTGGAGCGATCTGACGCTCAATGAGGTCAGCAACGATATCAGCCATGCGATGAATGCGTATGGATGGGATATCTCCAGCATCTACATCGACCCGCATGACACGAGCGGCCAAACAGTTTATGTAACCCTGGAAGGAATTGCGGAGCAGTCGCAGGAAGTGCAGGCGGTGTACCGCTCGACAGATGGCGGCAAGCACTGGGCGAATCTGACGGCAAACCAGCCCTGGAACTTGTCCCCGGCCAACAGCGTGGTGGTGGACCCGCAGGACGCCAACACGGTCTACCTTGCAACAGACGCAGGGGTCTATGTCACCCAGCAGATTGCCACCTGCGCCAATCAATCCTCAGCCTGCTGGTCTGTCTTTGGAACCGGGCTTCCAGGGGCGCCCGCAATTCAACTCAGCGCCACTCCGGCAACTTCGTCCATGCATCTCCTCATCGCGGCAACATACGGCCGCGGCGTGTGGGAGACGCCGCTGTTGACAGCCGGCGAAGACTTGACCACCGCTACTGTTGTTCCTGCAACGCTGAGTTTTTCAACCCAGGTCAACGGAACCCAGAGCAACGCGAAGTCTGTGACTCTGACGAATACGGGTAATGCCGCGCTGACTCCAGGCGTTATTGCGACGAGCGGGGACTTCAACGAGACCGACGATTGCCAAAATGCTACCGTGATCCCAGGCGCAAGCTGTACTGTGCAGGTTACGTTTACACCTTCCCAGTCCGGCAGCCGATCGGGCCAGCTTATCATTGGAGCAAATGTTCTGGACGGGCAATTGACGGTGGCGCTCGACGGAACGGGGACGTCAGAAAATGTGGCGGTCAGCCTTGCTCCCGCCACGGTGAGCTTTGGCAATGTACCGGTGGGGACTGCATCCGCATCTATAAACGTCACTGCACAGAACAGCGGTGGTACCGCAGTTTCGTTCACCAGCGCGATCACGGGTCCATTTTCGATTGCCGGCAATGGATGTGGAACTTCGATTGCAGCCAATAGCGCTTGCGAATTGATCGTGAAATTCACGCCGACTCAAGCTGGAGCGGCTATTGGAACGCTAACCATAACCGATTCAGCAGGGACACAGTCTGTTGCGCTGAACGGAACCGGAGCAGCCCAAGCTACTGACGCCCTTTCCCCTACTTCGCTCACGTTTCCCGGTACAGTGGACGGACAGCTCTCAGCCGCGCAGACCGTCACATTGACCAACAGTGGAGACTTGAACCTGACTGCGATCGCGGCCTCGATAACTGGATCTTTTAACATTTTGAAGAACTACTGCGGAACCCAGTTGGGCGGCAATGCCAACTGCGGCATTAGCATAGTCTTTGCTCCCACCAAGGTTGGCGTCCAGTCTGGCACGCTGAGCATTTCCGATGCTCAGCGCACGCAGACAGTGGTCCTTTCCGGAACTGGCCTTGAGCCGCCTGCAATCGGCGTCAGCCCTTCCAGTCTGACTTTTGCTGTGCAGCCGAAAGGCACCGCCAGTACACCGCAGACGCTCACAGTGAGTAACACTGGAGGAGCGCCGATGACCAACTTACACTTCCAGATTACCGGTGACTCCGCCGGCAGTTTTTCTACGGGAACTATTACCTGCGGGATGAATCTGAGCAATGGCAGCAGTTGCACGGTACAGGTGATCTTTACCCCAGCCGTGGCGGGCGGGAACACGGCCGAGCTGGTCATATCGGCCTTGGGGGTCCAGCAGGTTAACGTGCCGCTTAGCGGCTCAGGGACGGCCACCACGGGACTCAGCGTCAGTCCGGCGCAGTTGAACTTTCCTGTTGTGATCTCTGGCCAATCCAGCACGGTGCAAACAGTCACCATTACCGATTTGGGCGCTGTTGCGGCGAACTCGCTTACGCTCGCCATCTCACCCCCATTCAGTCTGGCGCAAAATACCTGTGGAAGCAGCTTGGCCGCCGGAGCAAGCTGTTCGGCGGGTGTGATTGTTACGCCTGTTGCTACGGGAACAATTACTGGCGCATTGACCGTCAGTTCGGCTTCGCTGACGACTCCGGCCAGGGTTGCGCTGAGCGGAACGGGTGGCTCTCCGGCCGGTGTACAGGTTACCCCAGCCTCGATAAACTTTGCCAATACAGGAGTGGGCCAGACCAGTAGCTCCACGGTTGTAACCATCACCAACATCGGAACCGCGGCCAGCCTGAGCAACCTTGTACTCTCGATTTCCTCGGGTTTTCAGCTCGTGAACAACACATGCCCGTCCACGCTGGCGGCCTCGGCAAGTTGCACGGCCGGGGTAGAGTTTGCACCCGCCAGCGCAGGCCAGCAGAGCGGTGTCCTCATTATTGCCAGCAATTCGCTCACGGAGAGCAAAACGGTTCCGCTTGGGGGGACGGGCTTCGACTTCACCATTGCGGCCTCCGGCTCAACCAGCCAGAGCATTGCCAGCGGACAAACCGCCAGCTATCAGCTAACGGTCTCTCTGTTGAATCAGACAGTCGGCTCCACGATCAACCTGCAGTGCGGTTCGGCATCGTATCCGGTTCCTACGAACGCAACATGCACGTTCAATCCCTCAGCTAGCATTACGGTGGGCGCATCCTCTTCCAGCAGCGTGGCGGTAATCATCTCCACCGGCAAGGCGCAGAGTTCTGTCAGAACCCGCGGTGCGGCGGGTTGGCGCATGCTACCTCTGGTGAGCGGGTTGCTGCTGCTGCCGCTGGGTTGGCGCCGGCGGCGGAGAGCTTTATGGCTGGTTGCTCTGCTTGTTCTTATGGCGGGCGCCGTTACCAGTTGCACTTCCTCCGGAATTATTTCCGGTTCGGGAGGACCAACGACAGGGGCCGGCAATACCGCGGCGGGAACCTATTGGATATCCGTCACTGCTTCCTCCAATAATGTGCAGCATGCATTGGTCGACAGCACCGGCAAGCCCTTGATTACTCTCACTGTGGATTAGCAAGCGTGTTGGCTTGTGTGGGGGAGGAATCGGAGACCGGCTATACTTTATCTTCGGGCGCCGCCGGAGGAGTCTTCGCAAGGGTAGCCCATAAGAGCGCCGCTGACAGGGATGTGCAGGGAACGGCCGGCCTATAGGTTCTCCGAAGTACTGTTGCTCACAGACGAAGCCGTCGAGAGGCCGATTCTTGCAGGATGAGCCACCCAGCGCGACGCCAGAAAGGGTGCAAAATTTGGGAAATAACAGCAAAGTTACCGTGGAAGACGTGGAGCGCGTGGCCGAGTTGGCCCATCTGGAACTGAAGCCGGAGGAAACTCCGGGCATGTTGCGCGACCTGAACGCCATTCTGGACTACGTGGCCGAGCTGAACGAGCTGGACACGACCGGCGTGGAGCCACTGGCGCAGGTTACAGAACTGGTGGACGCGAACGGCAAGGGCGTGCTGCGCGCCGATCTTCCGCTCCCATCGCTGGATCGCGACGCCGTGATGCCCCAAGCGCCTGAGACCGACCAGGCATTCTTCAAAGTGCCCAAGGTGATTGAACGGTAAAAGCCTATCGACGTAAATCCGCAGGCCGTGAGGCCGCAAAAGCCAAAGATCCGCATCGAAGAAGCCAAGAGAGGAAAGCTCCATTGTCCAGCGAAGCCAAAGCAGCCGAAACCTATATTGAAACGCCAAAGACTCTGGCGGAGTTGCGAGGGGCGATTGCCGCCGGTACAGCCAAGGCGACGGACCTTGCTTCCAGTTATTATCGGCGGATTGAGAAGATCAATCCGCGGCTGAATATTTACCTGAGCCTGACCAAAGAGCGCGCTCTGGAGCAGGCCGCGCGCGTGGATGCGCTGGCCGCCAAGGGCGATCCGCTGCCTCCTCTGGCCGGCATTCCAGTGGGCATCAAGGATGTGCTGGTGATGAAAGGTGCTCCGGCCACGGCTGGGTCGAAGATACTAGAGGGCTATCGTCCCCCTTACGACGCCACGGCGGTTCAAAAGCTGGAGGCGGCGGGCGCGGTACTGCTGGGCAAGCTGAACTGCGACGAATTTGCCATGGGCTCCTCGAACGAGAACTCAGCCTACGGGCCGGTGCGCAACCCGGTGGATACGGAGCGGGTTCCGGGCGGCTCCAGCGGCGGCTCGGCGGCGGCTGTAGCGGCCAATATGGCGGTGGCCACGCTGGGGTCGGATACGGGCGGCTCTATTCGCCAGCCGGCCAGCTTTTGTGGAGTGGTGGGCGTGCTGCCCACCTACGGGCGCGTTTCGCGCTATGGACTCATCGCCTTTGCCTCCTCGCTGGACCGCGTGGGGCCGTTCGCGGCAAATGTGCGCGACGCCGCCACAATGCTGGGCGTTATCGCCGGACATGATCCAAAGGACGCCACTAGTTCCCCGGCTCCGGTGCCTGACTACGCTGCGGAGAGCGACAAGCCGGTCGCGGGGCTGCGCATCGGTGTTCCCACCGAGTATTTTGCCGAGGGGCTGGACCCGGAGGTGCGGGCCTGCATTGAGTCTGGAATCGCCGCTCTTGAGACCGCCGGTTGCACGGTCAAGCCAGTTTCGCTGCCGCACACCAAATACGCGGTTCCCGTCTACTACCTTGTGGCTACGGCAGAGGCTAGCGCCAACCTGGCCCGCTTTGACGGCGTGCGCTACGGCTACCGCTCGCCCTCATCGGATACCCTGTCCGCCATGTATAGCCACTCCCGCGATGAGGGATTCGGAGCTGAGGTCAAGCGCCGCATCCTGCTGGGAACCTATGCGCTCAGTGCCGGCTATTACGATGCCTATTATCTGAAGGCGCAGCAGGTCCGCCGCCTGCTGGCCGAGGAGTATCTGCGCGCCTTTGCCGAGGTGGATGCCATTGTGACTCCCACCGCGCCTACCGCAGCTTTCAAGCTGGGAGAAAAGACCGGCGACCCTCTAGCCATGTACCTGGCCGACATTTATACGGTAACGGCCAGCCTGGCGGGCATCTGCGGCGTGACAGTACCATGCGGCAAAACCAAAGACGGTCTGCCGGTGGGTATGCAAATTCTGGCAGCGCATTTGAACGAGGGGACGGCCTTCCGCGTGGCGCGCGGCGTTGAAGCGACAAAGATTTAGGAGCAGGCATCATGGGCAGAGGCGCAAGGTTTTCGGCGATGGTTCTGGCTGGGATGCTGGCCGCCTCTTCTTTGGTCCAGGCAGCCCCCCGCAAGGCGCACAGCGTGGTGCTGGGCGCGGCCAGGCGGGTGGCTTACACCAAGGCAGGCGACCCGGCGGGCGCGGCTGCTGGAGAGACTGAGCTGAAGATTCGCGCTCTGCTGGTCAACGGCGTCCTGAAGGAGTGGACCACAGGCGACGCCCATGACGTAACCGACCGCAGCATGGTGGTGCGGCGCGTTATCCGGCTCAACGACTCGCTGCCCGGCGACAAACTGGGCCACTGGGTGTGGCAGCGCGGCCCGTGGATGCTGGTGGACCGCGTGACCGGCCATGTGACTGCTCTAAAGCTGCCGGACTACGACCCCGGCGTGAGCCAGGTGGTTTGGTTCCGAGACTACGGAGCCTATTGCGGTGTAACCGCCAGCGGCAAGAGCGTGTACGCGGTGGTGTCCCAGATCGCGGTGCGCAAGGCCGTGCTTCGCAAGAGACTGTCAGCCTATGATCCGGCGAGTCATCCGGAACCGGTCTGCGCTCCGCCTGAGTGGCAGCGAGAACCCCTGCGCGTCACATTTCACCCCATCGGCAAGGACTCCGTAAGCTTTGGCGTCGTTCCCGGCTCTGCAGTGCTGGTGGAGGAGTCGGGCGACGAGGCGGAGACTCCGGCGGCGGAGCCCGCGGCCAAGCCGGCTGTAGCGCCTGCGGTAAAGCCGAAATAGACGATTTCTGACCGGCTTACCGGGAAATCGTGCCTCGCCTTGGGCGGTCCACCTTGACACGCAACCGGCCTCGCGTATCTTATCTTGGAAGGCAATCTTTTGGATTCCGGGTGGAACTGGCGGCGGTTGAACGGCGCGAGTTCAGGATTTGGATCTTTTGAACCGGAGTCCAGGGGAATGTTGAGTCGAACAGGAAGCAGACGGCAGTTGGGTCTCATGTCGGGATGCGGGCGCGGGTTGGCTCGGCGTTCGGCAGCCGGGCCCTCCTTCCAGAGCCTGGACCGGGTAAAATCGGCGGCCAGGGCAATTCCCGGAGACAAAATTTATCATGCCTCGGCAGTAGGCCGGGTGCGTCTGTGCCCTGAGTGGCAGCAAGTTTCGCGGCCGGGGACGGACAAAAGGATGATTGTGGGGATGAGCGTGGCTACGAGTTTTGCAATATTGGCGGGTGCGCCCGGCGGAGCAGGCGGAAGCAGTCTTCCCATGCTTCTTCCCCTTCTGTTGATCCCGGTTCTGTATCTGGTGATGATCCGCCCGCAGCAGAAGCGGCAGAAGCAGTGGCAGGCAATGCTGGGCAGCATGAAGACTGGCGATCGGGTGACCACCGCGGGAGGCATCCGCGGCACCATCCTTTCCATCAAGGACGATGTCGTTGTCCTCCGCGTGGCGCCGGACAGCCTCAAGCTTGAAGTGGCCAAGAGCGCCATCGCCTCGGTCACTACCCAGGAAGATGCGTAGCGCTCTCACGCTGTTTTTGGCAGATTTTTAGTGATTCGAACTAGAGAAACGGAATCAGAGAAGCGGAACAATGAAGAAGAATCTTAGCAGTAAGCTCGTCCTCATCATTGCGGTCCTGTTGGTATTCGTCTACGGCATTGTCGGCGTGCCAGCGGGGCTTACCGGCAAGGATCTGACGGATGCCCTGACCAAGCGGATTCACCTTGGTTTGGATTTGAAGGGGGGCGTTCACCTGATCTTGCAGGTGGTGGTCTCCGAGGCAGTCAGCGCCGAGACGGACAACACGGTGGGGCGGATAACCCAGGATCTGAAAACGGCCAAGCTGGGCTTTACCCAGGTCTACAAGCCCGATCCAACCAATCCGCAAATCATTCGCGTGGAGGGCGTTTCGCCAGCCAGCACGAGTAGTGTGCGTTCCATCCTGGAAGATAAGTATTCCAACGAATACGATGTGACCGGTGGCGGCTCGGACTCCAGCTTCATCGTTACCATGAAGCCTCCTGTGGTGCTGGCTCTGGAGAAGAAGACCGATCAGCAGGCCATTGAGACCATTCGTGACCGTGTGGATACGCTGGGTGTCAGTGAGCCGGTCATCCAAGAGTACGGACTGGGCGCTAACCAGATTCTGGTCGAGTTGCCTGGCATCAGTGACCTGGACCGCGTGAAGGCAATTATCCAGTCCACGGCAAGATTAGAGATTCACGCCGTCGTCGGTGGTCCATTCCCAACCGATCAGGCCGCACTGGCCACTGTCGGTGGAGCGATTCCGCCCGACGAGATGCTGGTGCATGGCTCCGGCGCTCTGGCAACCGGTTCCGATGCCGATAGTGTCTACATTTTGAAGCGCGTTTCAGTGGTGGCCGGCAGCGACTTCCGTTCCGCCGATCCCAGTACAGATCAGAATGGGATGCGTAACGTCAGCTTTACCCTGACCAACGAGGCCGGTGACCGGTTCTGGGAGTACACGAGCGCCAACGTAGGCCAGAGCATGGCTGTGGTGATGGGCGGGCGCGTCAAGGAAGTGGCCAACATCAAGAGCGCTATCCGTGACCGCGGAGAAATCGAAGGCAGCTTTAGCCCGGAAGAGGTTGAGATCCTCTCCAAGATGCTCCGCACTGGTGCGTTACCAGCCTCACTGAACTATCTTGAGGACCGCACTGTGGGCGCTTCGCTGGGCGCGGACTCCATCCGCGAGGGTGTAACAGCGGCTGTGGTGGGCGTGCTGGTAGTCTGGGCCTTTATGCTCGTTTATTACAAGGGTTCAGGCGTCAACGCAGATCTGGCGCTGTTTTTGAACCTGGTGATTCTATTAGGCTTCATGGGCTTTACGGGGTCCACGCTGACGTTGCCGGGTATCGCTGGAGTCATTCTGACTATCGGCATGGGCGTAGATTCCAACGTGCTCATCTTCGAGCGAATACGAGAAGAGATGCGCGCCGGTAAGGCTCCGGCTGCGGCTGTAGATCAGGGCTTTGCTCACGCATGGGTCACCATTGTCGATACCCACGTTACCACCATTGTCTCGGCGGCCATCCTGTTCCTGTTTGGCACCGGACCGGTGAAGGGCTTCGCGGTCACCCTGACCTTTGGTCTGGCGGCCAACCTCTTCACAGCGGTCTATGTTTCGCGTGTCATTTTTGACGCGCATCTGAATAAGTTGAAGCCAGGGGAACCGGTATCCATTTAGACCTTGGCGCGAACGCAGCCTGATCGGCGGTTTTGACCGGCGGCGGAAACACATAAGAACGCTGGGGCTCTCAGGGGCTCCAGCCTCCCAGGAAGGGGAGAGAATCAGTGGAATTCTTTCATAGCGTAAATGTCGATTGGCTCGGGAAGAAATGGTATTTCCTGGCCTTTTCTATGATCTTCAGCGTGGCCGGTATCGTTTCAATGAGTATGCATTGGGCGAAGATCGGCAGCCCGGTCCCCTTGAGCGTGGACTTCCGTGGCGGCACGCAAGTGGAGCTCAAGTTCGTCCAGGCACCTGACATCAACCAGATTCGCCAGGCTACAGAGTTGGCGGGAATCAAGGGTGCCAGCGTGGTGAATTACGATGTGCCCGAGAACCACGAAGTGCTCGTCAGCCTGCCGGAGCAGCACGACGAGTCCTCGCTCGACCTGGGCCGCCAGCAAATCGTCAATGCTCTGCGAGCGCATTACGGCAATCCTTTCACCGTGCGCAACGTGCAGGTGGTGGGGCCAACGGTGGGCAAGCAACTCGAGAAACAGGCCGGACTGGCTACGCTCTACTCCATGCTGGGCATGCTGGTTTATCTCTGGTTCCGTTTCCAGCTTATCTATGGCGTTGCGGCAGTGGTTGCCTGCTTCCATGACACGCTGATTACGGTGGGAGCTTTTGCGCTCACCAACCAGGAGATTAGCTTGACCGTGATCGCGGCCATCCTGACCCTGGTGGGCTACTCCATGAATGACACCATCGTCGTTTTCGACCGCATCCGGGAGAACTTGCGCCTGAATCGGCGGGAATCGCTGCCCGAGGTGGTCAACCGCAGCATCAATCAGACCCTGAGCCGGACTGTTCTCACTTCGGGATTGACGTTTTTAACGGTGCTTTCGCTATATATCTTTGGCGGGGAAGTACTGAGAGGCTTTTCATTTGCTCTTGTGGTGGGTATTCTTATTGGGACGTATTCCTCTATTGCCGTAGCTGCGCCTATGCTGGTGGCCTGGCAGGAGTGGCGTGGTAGCAAAGGCAAGGCCGTGGCCCTGCCAGCTGCCAAGCGCTCTAGAGTTTAGTAGTGGTCAATTCCAGGCTTTTGCCCAGGTTTGCTGGGCGTGCTTTTCAACTGTTGCCTGGTTCTGATATAGCTTGAACACGCTGATCCGTAGCGTTTAGAAGCGTGGGAACATTTCCGATCCCCGCGGTGTCTAAATAGATGTAACCAACACCTGATTCGAGGCTGGCCATGTTTGAAGATTCCACGTTTGAATCCGCAGGCAGGATCAAGAACAAAAGCAGATATTGGATGATTGCGACGTTCATGACCAATGGGTCCATTCTGCTGCTGCTCATCCTGATCCCGCTGATCTATCCTGAGGCGTTGCCCAAGGCCGCCATGATGACGGTATTGACC
>VFSW01005674.1_pt1 | contig 18436 bp, 16 predicted proteins | sample 5358111 | NCBI WGS metagenome assembly VFSW01 (sample SAMN11554181, study PRJNA540505) | mine drainage metagenome | isolation source: sediment from site ElyBrook_90M | place: USA: Ely Copper Mine, Vershire, VT | collected 2017 | reverse complement strand
CACCATTCTGGAGCACATGGAGCGTTTCATCGAGGCGGATCTGTGGACGCTTCTGATGCTGGACGAGACGCGGCAGGAACTCTACTATGCCTTGGCCGCGGGCGGTGAGGAAGAAGCGCTGCGCGACCTGCGCGTAAAGGTGGGCGAGGGCGTGGCCGGCTGGGTGGTAGAGCACGGAGAGACGCTGATTGTTCCGGAAGCGGAGGCCGATCCCCGTGTAAAGAAAGAGAATTCAGGCAAACCCGGCAGCGTTCGCTCGGTGATCGCGCTACCCCTGCGCGGCCGCAAAGGCACACAGGGCGCCATTGAAATCTTCAACCCCCGCACCGACCAACTGACGGATTACACCATCGCCTTCCTGCACATCCTGGCCGACCATGCGGCGATCGCAATCGAGAACGCCCACGACGTAGCCCGCATCCAGCAGCTCACCATCACCGACGACACCACCGGCCTGTACAACGTGCGGCATCTCTATAACGTGCTCAGCCGGGAACTGGACCGCTGCGGCCAGATGGGGTTGCCAGTGAGCCTGGCATTTCTCGATCTTGACCAATTCAAGCAGGTGAACGATGTGCATGGGCATCTGGTCGGCAGCGAGTTGCTGGCCCGGACTGGAAAGCGGCTCCAGGAACTAAGCCGGAAACAGGACCTGTGCTTCCGCTATGGCGGTGACGAATTTGTGATTCTGATGCCCGAGACTGGAGCCAAGGAGGCGCTTGTCCATTCCGCCAGCCTGCTTCGCGGGCTGATGGATACGCGGTTCCGCATGAAGAACGGACTTGAGCTCACAGTAAGCGCCAGCGTAGGCGTTGCAACCGCTCCGCTCGATGGCGAGGCCGTCCACGCCATCATTGGCTCCGCTGACGCCCGCATGTACGCCGTAAAAACCGATGGCCGCGGTCAGGTGCGGGGCGCGTAGGCTGTTCCTGCGCTACACCAGCAGAGTTGTGTTATTCGTCTTCGTCGGAGGGTGCCCCGTCGACCTGATTCTCAGCCAGCCTCTCCAACTGATTGCGCCAATCCAGCGACTCAACAAAACTGCGCGATTCGCGCCACCCCGGCTCAACAATGACATGCAGCTCAAGGTAGACGCGGGTTCCCAGCAGTGACTCGATCTGCCGCCGCGCGCCCGTACCAATCTCCTTGAGCTTGGAGCCGCCCTTGCCGATCAGAATCGCCTTCTGTCCCTCGCGCTCGCAGTAGATGGCGGCAGCGATACGGGTAAGAGGTAGGCGGGCAGGCGGGCCTTTCTTGCGCGGGGGCGCGGGTGGTTCGGCCTCTTCATACTGCTCGATGACCACAGCCGAGGCATACGGCACCTCTTCACCCGTCTCCACCAGAATGCGTTCGCGAATCAGTTCCGCTACCATGAAGCGCTGCGGCTGGTCAGTGTACTGGTCTTTGGGGTAGTAGCGCTCGCCCGTGGGCAGGGCCTCAACGATCTTTCGCACCAGCAAGTCCATCCCGTCGCGCTTGCGCGCGCTCACCGGTATAACCTGGGCAAAGCTGAACTGCTTGGTCAGGGTTTAGATCAGAGGCAAGAGTTGATCCTTGGCCACCAGGTCGATCTTGGTAAGCACCAGGAACACGGGGCAGTCGAGCTTGCGGATGAGACCGAAGAGAAATTCGTCTTCGCTGGCCCAGTTGGTGCGCTCACGCTTGGGAGCCTCTGCGCCCATAACTTCAGCAGATTCAGAAGGATGAACCGCGGCTTCCAGTTGCACGCGGCGGGTAGCGTCCATGAGTACCAGCACCAGGTCGCGGGTCTCCAGAGCCTCGTAAACCTCCTGCAACATGCGACGGTCAAGATGCGAACCTGGCTTGTGAACACCGGGCGTATCCACAAAAACGATTTGAGCTGCCGGATGCACGCCTTTGCGCGCCGCCACCTCCACCACCCCGGCGATGCGATTGCGGGTGGTCTGCGGTTTCGCGGAGACAATGGCTACTTTTTCGCCCGTAAGGGCGTTTAGCAGCGTGCTTTTCCCGGCATTGGGCCGGCCCAGAATGGCTACAAATCCTGATCGCAAGGGCGTGTGGTTTCTCCTGACTGAGTGTACGGCATTTTCATCCCGCATCGCAGGTCATTGCAGACCCGCAGTCACCGCTGCGCCGGCAATATTCTCCACTTACGGCACGCCCGGCAGAGGCGCCTATGAGATGACCGAACTCCTACGCGCAAGAGATTCTGCGCACTGCTCGATGAACTCTGCTGGCAGTTCCAACAGCGTCATAATCTCTCGCCGACTGTCTTTAAGAATCGGATGATGCAGCCTGTGGGGGAACCAGACGGTCGGCATTTGTCCAAGATAAGAGGCCCACATGCTAAAGGTAGACCCTGAAGCGATAAATATCCTTGCCCGGCTCAGACCGATGATATCCGCAATGCTGGAGCCGAATGTTACCCGCTGTACCCCTTCAATGGCGAGCAACTCGGCTAGTTCCTCATCCGTGCCATCGCTGAAGAGTGCTACCTGAAGATGGCCCAGATTTTCGCGCAGTCGTTTGAGGATGCCCACATACCAGCCGAGATCGATCCTCGCATTTCCCCGCGACGGATCGACGTATATAAAGTCCCCGAGCCTCACATGAATTGCGAGATCGGGCGAAAAACCTGTATCGATCGCCCGTTTGTGTTCCGGGCGAACAATCCGCAGAAGCTCTGGGCACACAAGCTCCTGATACGGAACCGACGGGGCCAGAAAGCCCTCGTGCTTGCGGAACACCACGATGGAGCCCTGCGGAATTTCCTTGCCGAGCTGCGATTCCGGTACCCATCGCCGAGTGGCAAGCAGGCGCAAGCGATTTACCCCCGTCACCTCATCCGGCGATGCACAGAACAGATCATGATACGTGCGCTTATCCGGCTCTCTGCGAATCCATCGGACGTGACTGAACTGCGGCCACGTCGGACTGATTCTCGTTAACCCGTAGCGTCTGGCCTGAACCAGGCAGCGCGCCCAGGTAAACAGGAGATTGGACAACCCGGTCCCGCTGAATCGAAACAAGCCGAATTCATAGCCTTCACCGAGTTGCGGAAAAGCGTAACAATTCTGGTAACGCTGAGTTAGTTCAGGTTCCATCGTCTCACCCTTTTCCCGAATCTCTTCAAGTAAGACACTCCTCTGTTCCGGCTGACGTGTGCGCCGGATAGTTCGCCGTGGACATTGTGGCTCCCTGTCTGCGACAGCATAAACTCATTGCCAGTAACTGCGCTGGCGTGCAGATCCACGGTTACAGCCATGGCACATTGGCACAGCGGGTATTGTTTGTTCCGTTCGTTCTTTATTCACGTCACTGCGACCATTAGAGTAGGACGCCGCGCGCCGTTGCCTTGCTCTGCGCTCGCCACTGTGGCATCCTGCTTATATTCTGCTGCAAGAGTCGATTCGGGATTCTCCCGTGCAACGACGGGCTGTGCGCGCATAATGATATTCAGCACATTGACATACACTTGATAACCTGGCTGAAATGGTCGACGAACGCATCGGGTACAAATGGCCAAGCAAATTCACTACAACGCAGCGGATCATATCTCGGCAGATAGTGCTGCCGATCCCTATTTGCGTCCAGCCTTTTCACGCCGGGAGCGACTGAAGCGGCTCGTGTGGAACGTTTGCTGGCTTCTTCTCTACCGCACATCTCCGCGCACATTCTACTCGTGGCGAGCCATGTTACTGAGAGTGTTTGGCGCGAAGATGGGGCCTAACTGCCGCTTCTATCCCGGGTCGAAGATTTGGGCACCCTGGAACCTGGTGTGCGAAGACCTGGTCACCGTTGCCGACGGCGCCGAAATCTACAACCCGGCTCCACTTCACATGGGGTCACACGCGATCATTTCGCAACAGGCCTATCTATGCGGAGCCACGCACGACTTTGAAAATCCAGCATTTCCGCTGCTCGCTTACTCCATGGCGATTGGGCCCTTTGCGTGGGTTTGCGCGCGCGCCTCTGTAGCTCCGGGTGTCAAGGTGGGTGAAGGTGCTGTGCTTGGACTGGCATCAGTAGCGACGCGCGATCTGGCCCCCTGGACAGTCTATGCAGGTGCTCCAGCCGTCAGAGTTAAAGAAAGAAAGCGAGGCGTTGTAGGCGAATCATTTCCCAAGTGAGCGCGCAGCCGCTCATTCTATCGCGGATCGAGTTGTTGTCGCGTTAAGCGCGCAACTGCGCTGCGAACCTCCTCTTCGTTCGCGGCGTTCCGCACTGCGGCTTCGAGTTCGCGTAACTTTGCGCCTACCAGAAAGCGGTACCAGAATCCCTGCAATACGTGATACACAAAGCCCTGCCGTCCATCCAGAAAGCCCAGCTGGATCACATATCGAAAGAAGAAGTAGGCAAGCGCCGAAAGTTCAAATGGGATGCGGTTGTAGACTGACTCCTTAAAAAAGCGCTTGATTTTGGCCTGACGCGACGTCGATTCCGCCGTAAGTGCCAGTTGCGGTTCGAACAAGTGGAGGCGCTGGTTCAGCACGTCCAACGCCTCCCGGCTCGCATACCGGTTGTGCTTTTCGGTGAAGAAGGTCAAGTCGAACAGGTTGTGGTCTGCAAAGCCACCTTTGAAGGTCACTGTGCGTCCCTCTGTAAGATACATGTGCTCATCCATCCATCGATCTTCAATGCGCGCTTTGCCACGGCGCCAAATGCGAAGAAGGGTTAGCGGGTACCTTCCGCCATGGCGAATAAACTTGCCCTGAAAGATCGTCTTGCGGTTGAGATTGACTCCTGTAACATCGGACGGCAACTTGGAAAGCTTCGCCGCGATCTCCTCTGCGAGATCAGCTTCAACAATCTCGTCAGCGTCAAGGCGCATTACCCATTCGGCAGTGATCGGGGCATTTTCAATCGCCCATTGAAACTGCTTGGCGTAGTTCTGGAAGGGATGCTGTAGAACATGGGCGCCGTATGTTGTGGCTGACTCAACGGTCTTGTCGGTCGAAAATGAATCGATAACGAAGACTTCTTGTGCAAAGCCCACTACGTGTTCCAAGGCTCGCGGCAGATGGAGAGATTCGTTGTACGTCAGGATGACGACCGCGACGCTGGCTTTCTGATTCATGACCTAAGTCCTCGTGCACCATGAACGCCGTCGCTGTTGGGATCTTCATTGAAGTTAGCGCAAGCGAAGAGTCTTTTTATGAGTTGCAATATCCTGCCGAGGTGACAGGAGACTGTTCGGGAAGATGAGAGCCAAGGCTCATGCATCGGCGGCACAGCTACGAGTGGCTTCATGGCAATGTAACCGGAGAAATCACGGCGGGCTCGTCGCGCAAAAATCCGATCTCCCGCGCAAAATCTCGGCCCGCAACCTCGATATCAAAATACCGCAGAAAGCCTTCGCGGGCGCAGTTTCTCATCCGCGCGCGTTCCTCTGCGGAAAGCGTAAAGAAGCGCCGAATAAGATTGCGCGTTCCATCCGCCGTATCCGCCTCAACGAGGCCCGCATGTGACGCTTCAACTTCGCGCCAGATATTCACCTTGTTGCTGACCAACACCGGCGTGGAACACGCCATGGCCTCTGCAACCACGAAGCCAAAGTTCTCTTGGTGTGAAGGCAGAATCAGCGCATCAGCAGAGCGAAAAGCTCCCCACTTCAGCTCCCCCTTCAACATGCCAGGCCAGTGAATGCGCTCAGCGACACCAAGCTTGGTTGCCAGCGCATGTAACTCTGACGCCCAACCCAGCTGGTCTGGTCCCGCGATGATCACATCAAGGTTCGAAGGAACCTGTGCAACGTTCTCCGCAAACGCCTGGATCAGTAGGTCACATCCCTTTTTGGGATGGATGCGACTGAGAAAGAGCAGAATTCGCTTGTCCTTGAGCGCCGGAAACGCTGCTGCAAAGGCGGCTCTCTCAGCCACTGCATCGCCATGCGGGTCTGCCGTGCCCAGGCGGACTACGCGCTCTTTGTAGGAAGGTCCGTTAAAAACATTGCGGGCGCGCATCATCTCTTCCTCGCATGTGAAGAAAACATCCTTCGCGTCGTGCAGCACGCGCCCCTCACCCAACGTCCAGAAGATTTGCTTGCAGAAGTGCTTCACCGGGTACTTATCGCGGAACCACGGATCCATCATGCCGTGCGCAAAAATGTAGTACGGAGTGGCATTGCCCCTGAGCGCACGCCACGACCCCAGCGACGAGTAATTCCACAACCCATGCAGGACCACCGCATCAAAGCCCGCGGCATGCTGTCGAAGCCAACGAGTGAGCAGCGGGTTATACCCGTACTTTCCGACTCCCCGACCCACGCCGATCACAGGAAAAGGAAAGGAGCGCCCCGCTGCCTCTTCTTCAGTTTCCAAGCTTGCAACTGCGATTTCATGCCCGTCGCGAAGCAGCACCTCAGAAAATCGCAGCAGCGCCTCAATAGGGCCGCCTGACTCTGGATCGGTGGATCTAATGACATGCAGCAATCGCATCTGTTATCGTCCCGACGCCGCGATGAGCGCCTCGACCGCCTCCGCGAAGCGTGCACTGTCAGCACGCTTAGAAAATTGCTGAGCGGCGATGCACATCCTTCGCCAAAGAGTTTCGTCTTGAGAGAGAAGTTGCATGAAGTAGGCCATGCCTAAGGGATTATCCGGTTCAATCACGAAGCCATTCACGCCGGTGCGCACCATGAGATCGCGAGCGCCACAGTTGTCAGAAAGGATGACGGGAAGGCCCATGCCCATTGCCTCGGGAACGACATTGCCGAACTGCTCCTCAATGCTCGGCAGCAGCAGCGCGAGAGAGCGCCCATAGGCCTTGCTGATTTCCTCTGTCTGAAGGAATCCGCGAAAATGCACCAGTTCCGCAATTCCGTCCAGGCGGGCTTGCTCGCGCAACTCCGCTTCCAGCGGTCCGGTGCCGAAGATATGCAGCGAGCGCGGGTTGGACACGTTTGTCGCGTAATGTGCCATGGCCTTGAGAGCCATTGAAATGTTCTTCTTGGGAACTAGCCGGGCAACGATCGTGAAGTGCCGCTCTGCGAACGGAACTCCTCCTGGTGCAGGCGGCACTCCAGAGAGATTGCGGATTCGATCCAGTGAAACTGCATTGTACGGCGATTGGACGCGGCTAGCGCGCAGTCCCATGAACCGCATATAGTCGCGTGAGCGTGTCCCCGATGCGATTCCGCCGTTGTAAGGGCAATAAAGGATGGTCTTCACGAACTCCTTACTAAGTTCGCGCTCGTAGTCGTCGAATTTAGAGCACCCCATGGTATACACGTGCCGACCCAAAAGTCTAAGCATCGAAGACACTGCAAAGATCGCAGGATCGTTGTAATGGCACATGAAAAACTCGGCGTCACGGCCCATCTTCAGACAGGCGCGCAGCGTCTTGCCTAACCGTTCTGCAAATGGAATCTCCTCCAAAGAGCGGCCGGTCACCAGCGTGATCTTTGTGAACCTCGTGCCGTTCTCAGGCAGCCAGTCATAGATCTTGCTCCTGCTGGCGAGTTCCAAACCGATGACCTGGTGTTTGCCTTCAAATTTCCTGGCAACAGCGTCACAGCGATCCGCATGCAGTGGCCCGAAATTGTCCCAAACAAAGACGAGTTTTGCCATGGATTACTGTTTCCCCGCTCGATCTTAAACGTCTTCACCTGTCAATTGGAGCATTTGAGATAGGTCAACATCCGGCGGCCCAATGCGGTCGAGAATGCGCGCCACCGTTGCTCGCGGTTCAGCCAGCAAGGAGTACCCGCGAACAAGCATGGCTGCCAGTTTATCCAACGGACTTCTCTGTCGTCCCATAACAGTCTGAAAATACCGCGCGTGCGTTTTGCGGCTCTCCTCCGCAAGGCGCTGGCTGCCGGTAATCGATTCCGCGTGAATGCGAAAGACCGACCAATATCCCGGCACATGGACGAGTTGCATCCTTCTCAGGGCCATGTCGAGCAGGAGTTCAGCATCCCAGCTTGTGCGGTTCTGTAGATTGAAGCCTCCCACGCCGCGAAATGCCTCAGCGCGATAAAACGTGGACTGCTGAAGCACCAGCGCACCTCCGTAGATAAACGTCCTGGGGCTGAAGGTGGTAGAAACTACACGCCGGACGATCTTGCCTGCCGCGTTCGCTTTGTAACCATCCGCATAAATCGCAGCTGCCTGCGGATACTTTTGGGCCACCTGCGACGCGGAGCGAAAGCACCCTGGAAGATATAAATCGTCAGCATTGAGGTAACTCAGCAGTTCCCCCGTCGCTTGCGCAAATGCCTTGTTCAGACCGTCTGCCGGCCCATTGTCGGCTTCCGTAATGTGAATGATACGCCCAGGATACTTCTTCTGAAATTTACGAATTACTTGAGGGGTAAGATCAGTCGATCCAGGATCAACGACCAGATATTCGACATCCGGCCAGTCCTGTGAGAGAACGCTCGTCATGGCAGCGGCCAGGTATTCTCCCTGGTTAAAAGCATTGGTGACGATCGAGATTCGGATGAGAGCCTCCACCCTGCTGTCTGCAATGCTGTTTCCGGCGCTGGCAGCGCGAGCCGAACCGGAAATTAACCCACTATGTCGCTTACATCAAGGATACGAACCTGGCGGCAGCCTGCTTCACAGGTGTCAACAGCGACAAGCTGTTCTGAACGATTCCAGCGTGGATGCAGGTCGCACTTCACATCTGAATCGTTCGTCCGAGGATTGTGAGCAAAGACATGCGCGTCGGCACGAAGATTTCGGTCGGAGTTATATAGAATGACCGGAAGATGGCCACTCTTGTCCGGGTAGAAATCCGTGACGATCCAGCGATGTGACCGTGCAATCATCGGATGACCATCAGCATCCAATGAAGGCCAGCCATACCGGACGCGGGACTTAGGATCTTTCAACGGGATTCTATAATATGCCTCCGCAAGAAGTTTCTTCTTCCACCGCCCGGTGAACCGACGCGCCAGCCTTAACAGAGGTTTAACCATCGGCGAGCTTAGCAGCCCGCGAGAGCGAACCTGTGCCAGGCCACCTCCAGTGAACCGCGCCCAAACCAGGAGGGTGTCGTTGTCAATCCAGTCGAAGTGACTTACCTTTTCCTGGGCTAGCAGAACCAGGTCTTTCGCCTCCCTGTCGGTTGCAATCATGCGCGTGAAAAGGCCGCCATCGGTGCTAAAAAAGCGATGCAGAAACACAACTCGCGAGCCATCCGGACTGAAGCTCGCGTGACACAAAAAGTGACTTGACTGATCGGCACCGGGAACCGCTTCAAATTCCGCTGCTCGTTGCGTGGAGATGAACAGGCGTTCCTTTCCCGTATCGATTTCCAGTTGCCATAGGCCATCTGCATTCTGGTCGGCAATGGGCGGGTTCGCCGCCAGCGGCAGATAGCCGTATGCCTTCCAGCGATGTGCAAGCGTGGTAAAGTTCGGCGAGATTGACACTTTGCCATCGGGACTGAAGGCATAAATAGGGGCAGGAAGAACGCGACGCTCACCCGTTACTACATTTTTGAGGACGGAGACTGCACGGCCATCTTCGATTGAGTTGAAGGCGATCGTGTGAGCCTGACCCGGCAGCCACTGTAGGCGCGATCCCTGCTGAAAATTCCACGCGGTAGTGAAGTCGACTGCCTGAATCTCACCGGCTTGCGGTCTCCAAAGGCATATCTCGATCGGCTTGTCGCAGTCATGCATCGCAGAGAGCGCTGGCGCTACGCGATGAATGGCGATGCAGGATTCATCCTGCGACCATGGGATGATGTCATGGAACCCGATAAAGCAATTCGCGTTGTCCGGAGTCTCCGCAATAATGCGGCCACGGGATCGAGACTGGCCCATTCTCTTTCCTCTACTTCTTCGCTATGAATCTTTCTTGTACATGCAGGCGCGTTGCCTAGGTTCCGATGATTCCCTGAAAAGCAAGGGCAATTTGCTTCTAATTGGAAGCGCCCATCGGTTCCGGGGCCGGCCCTGCCGAATTCTGACTATAACGTCTCAGTACGCGCTTCGTTACCACGGTGAGTGGAACCACCTGCACAAGAAGCAGAGAAGTTACAGTTCCGAGGACCGCACCAATAATTCCATAATGCTTCACGAAGAGGATTGAAAGCACCAGATTCATCACGGCCATTGCAAGTGCACTGATCACTTGAACCCGGAACACACCTACTCCGTTCAATAGAAAACTCACCGGTTGGAGGTAGGCGTAGAGAACACACTGCACACCAAACGCCGTGAGCATCGCCGCCGTAGCATGCACCTGGGGTCCAATCCAGATGGCCAGAATTCTGTTTCCAAAAAAAATCAGAAAGATGGTAGCGACGATCGTAATTGAGGTCCCGACAATAGTGACTCGCATAAAACTCCTGCGAATCCATGGTCCGTCGGAACGAGCCACAGCATCCGCGTAGGCAGGCCACATCGAAGAGGAGAGCATGACCAGAAACCCGGGAAGTATGTTAAACAATCGCGCTGGCACTGCATAAGCCGCCACAGCTTTGGCCCCCATAATCTGCGCGATGACTATATTGTCGGTCTGCATCCCCACGGAATAGGCCACTTGTAGGAGGAAGATCATCATCCCGGTGTGAAAGAGACGCGATGCCGCTGCCCGAGAGAAAGCCCGAGGGCTCGGTAGTAGCTCAGGATGTGACCATCCGAAAAGTTCTACGCCGTTCAGCAGTGAGGTCACAAGCGGAGGAGCGGAGAGACTGAGTACCAGAAGCGGCAGGCCCGCGTGGAAGTGAATGACAACCAACAGAGCAGCCAGTGAGGCCAACGTGCCAAGGATATTCCAGAGATTGCTTACGAAGGCATTCTGCATGCCGGTCTGAGTGCCGCGAACAGCCCCGAGCGGCAAGTTGAGAACAAAGCAGAAAAAAAACACCAGAAGCGCGGGGCCGGATTCACGCACTGCGGCTGGAGAGTGAACATTTAGCAGCCAGCTTGCATCAATATGGGGATAGGCCAGAAGCGCTCCCAGAGCAAAGGCGGCGGCAATTGCGCAGAGCATCCAGAACGCACTAGCCACGGCTCTCTTGGCTGCTGGCGGGTCTTCATGGCCCAAGGCATCGGCAACCATATTGAGCAGGCCATTGCTCATGCCCAGGTCGGCAAATCCGAGCATCATGACGATCGAAGTGATCGTCATCCACACCCCGTAACGCTCTGCGCCAAGATAGCGAAACGTCAGGCGTACTGTGAAAATCGATGTGCCTAAGGAGACGATCTTGCCTAGCGCCGCTGCCGCCGTCGTCATCGCCGCGCGACGATACCGTTCTTGTGAACGGGCCTTTGCAGTGTCAAGTTTACCGGGCTTCAGCCGCAGTATCGAACGGATGCGTAACAAGGCGCCCTTACCAGATGAAGCGGGTGTTTTCATGGGGTACGTTTCTTGCATTCATTCGTCTCTGGTGAGTCAATTGCGAATAATCCAGACTGAGCAATGTCCTTCTGCTATGAAAGAAGGCACATTCTAGCGCGGCGATCCCATTGCCGGGCGCTGGCACACGATCGTCTTAGTTATGTTTGCGAAGGGTGTAAATCCCGCACCCAAAATTCACGGATGGCAACCTTTCCATCAAAGGGAAATCCCTTTGAAGTTTTCCGTCGTCATCTACAAAACTGAATCGAATCAGTTCCACTCTGTCATGCTGATCCCATGTGAATATCTCTCTAGGATGAAATACTCTATGCGCATTGAAGTGAACTCTAGTGTTAACTCCAATCGGGAAGCTTATATAGAGTGTCCCCCCATTCCTCAGCATCTTTACGATGTTTCTAAATCCTAAAATATAGCCTTGGGGATCTATGGGATCTCCGTAACGGCCGAGTCCGAAGTGCTCAAGGGCATGAAGGCAAGAGATTGAGTCAGCAACCTCGTGACAACTCATGTCGTCTATCATCAAGTCCGCTCGAGTAAACTTGATGTTTTCATGTTCGCTTTCTTGAAGATCCCGTACATCCATTACCTCGATTTCTCTAAACGACGCCACATGAGCGACGAACCCATCTATACGGGAGCCAATATCGATATGGCGAACTGGGTTCGCCTTAAAAATGTACGATGCAACCAATAGATCTTGATGAAAGTAATGCCCTCTTGCCGTGCCTGCCTGATCGGTGAACTCGTCTAGTATTGGAGAATATTGCGATATGCTGCCACCCGCCTTCTTGAACTTTCTGCAATCGGACAGGAATCTAGGAACATTCCGCAACGTCATTATCTTGCGCGGATCGAGGCCAATGCATCGCACGGACATATTGATCGAGCGGTTGAGCAATCGCCGTAGCAAACTTGATTTTCTTGGATATCCCTGACTAGGTTCGTTCTTTTGCACCGGCATTCCTCCGGGGGTGAAACCCCACGCTGTTTCTGCTGCATTCACCACGCAGCTGAAGCCGTGCCCCCTCAAAAGCAGTGCTTCTCAGATGGCTCCTCGCAACATGCCGCACATAGATATTGTGCGGAACTACTTGGTGGCAAAAACAAATGGGTGAGGATCGCCATTACTCTTGAGTGCGAAAATTCTGAATTCGATATTCTTGAAGCCAATACTCGCCAGGAACATTCTGAGAGAACGGATCGGGTAAGGTGTACCTCTCATCATTCTTATGCCCAAATGTCTTTTTGCATTTGCCTGGATGTTTCCGATTGCCTTATAGACAGAGTACAAAGAGAACATAAGCTCTCCGAGTGTTCCTGGATCATTGGGAAACTGATAGAGGGGTAGATGCACCATCATCGTTCCACCTACATCCAATACGCGAGAAAACTCACGAAAGTATGAGAAGCCAATCTCCACGCTGTCTAAATGCTGAAGAACGTGCGTAGAGAAGATAGCCTTGACGGAGCGTTCGCTTTGCGGAAGATGCAACCCGTCGATAATTGAAAATTCCACATTCCCGGAATTTATTGTTTTGCGGGCAAGATCGATCATATCTTTTGAGACGTCCACCGCATAAACCTTTTCAAAAGTGGTCGCAAGTTGCTTTGTAATCCGTCCTGCACCGCAACCGATTTCAAGGACACTCTCGGTATTGAGCCCATATTGCCGCCAATGAACTAGAAAGTCTTTCCAGTCTGACTGGCCCAGCGCATAGAACTCCTCCTCTGTCCATGGCGAAGGTCCACCTTTCTGTTTGCCTGCCCACCCGGCAACCCCCAAAAGTGGATCTTCCTTCCCCCATTGTTGCCACTCGACGTTTGATTTCAAGTTGGTCATCTGAATTTCTCCTGTCGCGTTAAGGCGAATGGCTGTATAGCTATGGTCCGCCAATCGTCACACCAGCAAAACTGCTAGGGCCTGTTCAATCGGTAATGGAATCTGTCAAGATATTAGAAATCACGCTGCATGCATTCGGACTGGACGGGGCGAATCCTCCGCGATGAGGTCCCCTTCTCCACTCCACCCGGCGCTGCCGCTTCATCCTCTCTAGGCCAATAGTCGTAGACTCTACCAAAGATAGAATGATCACAATCGCCAGCGCATCGGTAGTCCTTCGCGCGCCGCCGAAGGGAGAAAACAAGATATCCCATAAGAGCTCAACTAACATGAACGTGTAAACCGGAACGAGCGCGTGCCGCTGAATTCCGACGCGGAAGACAGCCTTGAGTGCCATCCACCAAACATATGCCCAGAAGATGCCGCCTAGGATGCCGGCTTTTACCCAGGCGTCCATGAGATGGGAGTGCGTTGGGATCAGACCTTGTTTCTCCTCTTCAATATCTTGCAGGTCAAGCGGGGTACCGAATTGGGCTTCAAGATCGTTCAACATTTCGATGTATTTATAGTCCTTTGCTCCGGCGCCATGCCCAAGAATCGGGCTATCCCACACGGCGCGAGCGGAAACCAGAATCTCCGGCCTTCCACCGATCAGCATCCCGACCCCGGTTTCAGACTGACTTTCGTTCTTGGCCTGCGCTTCGCTGTTGATGAGTCCAGCGGAAGTGGCGTAGTGCACCAGACCGCTAGCAGCGAAGCCCGCACTCAGCGCAATCGCCGCCAGGACAACGATGCGCATCGAGCTTCTCGCGTGCGGCAGGAGCCTGAGCCGACCTACTTGTTCAGGAATCACGGGCAAAATCAGCACTGTTGTGACCATAAAGATGAGTACCGGAGAACGATAGTTCATGAACAGATTCACAGCCATCATTCCGGCCAGAAGAAGTCCGACAATCGCGTAAAGGCGACGGCTATAGAAGTAGCAGATGACGAGGATCGCGGTCAGGTTTACTCCAAAAGCATAGCCGAACTTCCAGGGATCTGAATCAATCCATATCGAAGGCTGATACCGGACAGCGAGAAGCGCGCCAAATGCGAAGCCGCTGATGAAAACCGCCTGACGACGCGTATTTTCTCCGAGTAGCACTGCGAGGCCTACTAGATCGATGACGAAGAATCCAATATTCGCGTACGTGCGCAGCGAATCGATTATTTCCGTTGAGCGATACAAATCCGTCATCCACTGGCCGAAAAACCATATACCGGCCAACGCAAGGACGACTCTCAGCCCCGGCCTGAATATCCTCCGTGGGTGGACGAGAATGAGAATCGGCAAAAGAGGGAGAAGAATGATCTCAGAGATGTAAAGATCCCCGACAATGTGCACCGAGAACCAGGCTGCAATCCCAAGAATCAGGGCAAGCGCGTCTCCGCCGATTGATGCGGCCTTCAATCGTGTAGATACGCGTCCTGGTTGCCTCAGTGTTCTTGTTGTCATTGCCATGCCACTTCGGGATTTCCCAATGCCGGGCGATGCCAGGAGATGTCCATCTGACGATCTTTCGGATTGCAAACGGTCTCAACCACGTCACGAATCTCATTTGACAGCCATGAAACTCGCCGTCAGGCCGCAACACCGCCAAGCTATACGTGTTCTTGACGGTGAATTAACGTGCGCCTGACACCTCCGCCGGAAGATGCGCGTGGATTTTGAAACCGGCGCTGGAACTAATCCGGGTTGCGTTCCCCGTAATATTCGTAGTATTTCCGGCCGTAGTACTCGGAATATTCCGGAGCCTTGAAATCGACAGCGTTCACTACGACGCCCAGCAGATGAGTCCCCGAGCGATCAAGAAGATCAATGCTCCGCTGTACAACATGCCCTTGCGCCGTGCCGTAACGGATGATGAGAATAGCCGCATCAGTCAACCTGCCAAGGATTGAAGCATCGGTGACAGCGAGCACCGGAGGGGTGTCGATAATGATGAAGTCATACTCTGCCCTAAGTTCCGTGATGAGCGCATCCATCTGTTTCGATCCCAGCAATTCGGATGGCAGAGGCGGAACAGGTCCCGAAGGCATAATGTGCAGATTGTGCAGTTCCGGCCATTCCACAACTGCTTCGCGAAAGCCTATCTTTCCCGAGAGAACGGAAGAAAGGCCCGCACCCTTGCCCATCTTAAAGCGGAGATGAACTGCCGGCCGGCGAAGGTCGGCATCAATCAAGAGCACACGGGATCCATTCAGTGCAAACGTAATGGCCGCCAGCGTGGCAACCGAGCTTTTCCCCTCTGCCGGACGGGTACTGGTAACCATGATGACCTTCGGGGGAGAGCCCGGACTGGATAGCAAGATCGAAGTTCGCATTCCGCGAAGAGCTTCGGCAATCCTTGACCAGGATGAAGCACCTTTCGATATGGCAAACTCCCTGAACTTCGAGGCAGAAGATCTTCGGTATCGACCGACGGGACCGCGGCAAGAAGAGGCAACTGCAACGTCTGCTCGATCTCCGTCATGGTCTTCAGGTTGGTATCCATCGCTTCCAGAAGAAGAGCCAGCCCCAGCCCTAGCAGAAGACCGACGCCGGCGCCAGCAGCCATATTGAGATTAGTCCGGGGACGGCTAGGATAGGCAGGTATATCCGCGTTGTCAACGATATGAATAGCAGTGGAGTGCAGGCCTGCCATGATGCCCGACTCTTGCAAACGTTCCTGAAGTCCGTCGTACAGCAGTCGATTGGTCTCATAATCGCGGCGCGCGAGTTCGTATTGCATGGCCTTCTGGCCCTTGCTATAAGCGTCCTGCTCATCTGTATTGAGAGCTTTGTGCAGCATGTCTTCATTGCTCATTGCCGCATCAAACTCTTTCTGAGCACGGGCGATTTGTGCAGCCTCCTGGTTGCTCAAGCTGCGCTCAAGCTGGTCCATCTGGGCTCTCAGTTCCTTCACCTGTGGGTACGCAGGACCATAGGTTTGTATCAGAGAAGTGTATTGAGTCCTTAGTTGAGCCAGCGTCTGTTTGGAAGACGCCAAAGTAGGGTCCATAACCGCTACTTCGGCATCGATGACATCCGGCGAAGAGCTTTTGAAAGCCTGGAGGCGGGACTCTTTCAGCAGGCGGTCTACTTTGGCGTCAGCGTACTGCTTGGTTAACTCCTCCAGATTGGCGACGGTAACGCTATGGGTTTGATCGATGCCATAAACACCTATATCTCGCTGGAGTTCGAGGATGTTGCTCTGACTCTTTTCCAGGTTATCCTTGAGGCCATTAAGCTGCGAATCCAGCCACCCGGAGATCTTCGCTGTAGCGGCATAATTATCGCGAAAGGAATGCTCGATGTAGCGATCGATCAGGGTATTGGCAATCAAGCTTGCCAACTCCGGCCGTTTAGATGTCACAAAAATCTGAATAATGGTCGTGTGCCCCAAACGGGACACTCCGAGGCTGCCGCGAAAATCCGCGATGAGAGCCTCGCGAATGGCGGGGCTGGTAAGGTTCCAGGGATGACCTCCGGGCAATGGAGCGAAATCTGGATTGCTATCCAGATGCAGCGCACGAATCGTCTCCAATGCAAGGCTGGAACTGCGCAGAATCTCTATTTCAGTGTCGAGCTTTTCGCTTGTGTCTCCACCGCCGGTTAAGTCCTGCATCTGTTCCAAACGGAATTGCGAAGACAAATCCTCAGCCACCTCAATATTCGCCTGGGCGGTATACAGCTTGGGCAGAAGGAGGTTTGCCGTCACTCCTACTGCCAACCCAAGGGCCACGGTAACTACAACCACCCATGCACGTTTCTTCAGGAACTGAACGAAACGCCCAAATGAATCCCCGTCAGGAGCGATGCTTGACAGGGCGCCTTGCATAGGGACATCGATGTTTGCTGACGTGGATTCGGAGCTTTGATTCGGCGACTGTTTCACAGGCTCAATATCCTCAGGCATGTCTTTCGCTCAGACTTTCGACTTAGGAGCAATTTCATGACGTGACCAGGTGTTGAAAGGACAGACTTCATACAACAGGACCATGAGGGCAGGGCTTGGTCCTTGCGCAAAAGCCGCAGCCCCCATTTGTTGCAGCTTCTGCGGTAACTTACTGCTGGACCTCATGCATTTGCCAGTCCTGCGGATGAAAGCAGCTTCTTCAAATGCGGCCAGCGGACTGCTATTGATACACGTAGATGAGTGGACCTGCAATGCCCATCGCATATCCCAATGCACGATTGGCCGCTTCTTTCAATGGGCTCGGCGAAACATAAATAATATCGTCTTCTCGCACAACCGGGTCCGCCATCTTTGCCGTCAGGACCTTGTGTACGTCGATTTGCCGAACGACCTTGGTCCCATCCGGTTGGCTGCGAACCAGAAATGTATGGCTCTGCGAGGACAATGGCAGAACCCCGCCAGCAAGTGCGATGACCTCAGAAAGCGTCATTTGCGGAGAACCGCATAGTGAGTACGCCCCCGGCTTGGCAACGTTTCCGCCAACGTATGCAATGCCACACGCTCTCACCAGCACGCGGTCACCGGGACTAACAGGTCGATCGTACGCACTGGTGTTGTGCATCGTCGGGTCCCATGGAACATAGACCTTCTTGTCGGGTGTGCGATCATTCGATATTTCGATCACACGGCCAGTGTTAGCCGTCAGGCCGCCTGCCGTTGCCAGCAGGTCCGAAAGCAGATGCTTTCCGGGCGGAGGGTAGATCCCCGGACTCCGCACTTCACCCAAGACCGTAATCCCCGTTGACGAGGAGTCCACTGTGACCATCACATGGGGATCGGGCATCAGATTCCGCGTCTTCAGCTGCGCGGCAATATACTCCGAGGCCGTCGCACTGGAGAGACCGGCAACGTGTACCGCTCCCAGGATCGGGAAGGCGACGTCGCCGCTCTGCGACACTCGCATGATCGTGGAGAAATCGGGCGCGCCGAACACCATGATATGAACCGTGTCACCCGCAGAAATCGGCCCGTCGGTCAGTTCGCTGACGCTGGGGAGCGACGACGAGAGGCCCGCAGAGGCCCCTCCCCCCGAAGATCCGCCTGTGACAAGCGCTGGACGAGCCGTTTGCGCCTGGCAAATGACTTGAGATACAAAGAGCAGGGCGGCGAGAGGGGCAACATGTCTCCCTCGGGACGCAGTTTGTTGCAATGCTTGCGATGTGGTGTCAGAGAGGTGAGTTGGGCACATGGTAAGTAGCTCTCCGGTTATTCGGCCGCCAGCTAGACGGACAGATGATATTGCAGGGCAATCGCATTTGAAATTGGTCTGAACCAGAGTCGCCACGGATCGTGGT
>VFSW01005673.1_pt1 | contig 18436 bp, 12 predicted proteins | sample 5358111 | NCBI WGS metagenome assembly VFSW01 (sample SAMN11554181, study PRJNA540505) | mine drainage metagenome | isolation source: sediment from site ElyBrook_90M | place: USA: Ely Copper Mine, Vershire, VT | collected 2017 | reverse complement strand
CTAATGGGTGGTTGTAGTTACCGGTGTGGGTCGAGCATTAAACTGGTAACGGACTCAACCACGGGCACGGAATTTTATCAGTGAAAAAAATGGAAGATTTATCGTCGATGTTTTGCCACTATAACCATTCTTTTCCCTGCTAGGCGCCGTGGCGGCCAGGGATTTTAATGGAGTAGGATCTTCGAATACCAACAATGTGATTTTGACTAACGCGCGCCCATCTGTGGCGCAACCAGGTTAGGGCTAAGTAGAGCGAGCGTACGGGAGGTACCTAGTTGGATTCATTCGTACACCTTCATAACCACACTGAGTTTTCGATGCTTGATGGTGCTTCCAAGATAGAAGCAGCGATAGCTGCAGCGGTCGCTGATGGTCAAAGCGCCATGGCCATTACCGATCACGGCAATATGTATGGCGTTCTTCCCTTCTACAGTGAGGCACGTAAGAAGGGGGTAAACCCCATCATCGGTATCGAGGCCTATATGTCAGGAGGATCTCGGTTCGATCGTCCTTCACGACGTGGCAGGGTGGATGAGTCGAGTGAATTTAGTGCGACTGAAAAACTTTATTACCATATCATCCTCCTAGCTGAAAGCAACGAGGGTTACCATAACCTCATTCAACTGTCCTCGCTCGCCTATCTAGAGGGGTACTACTACAAGCCTCGCGTTGACTACGAACTACTTGCTAAGTATTCAGAGGGCGTAATCGCTACGACTGGATGCCTCGGAGGGTTAGTCCTTCAAGCCCTAGCCCGCGATGACATCAAGGGAGCTTACGAACACGCCAGTACCCTAAAGGATATATTTGGCAAAGACAACCTCTTCGTAGAGGTTCAAGACCATGGCTTGGAGCTCCAGCGTAAGACTAACCCGATGCTAAAAGAGATGGCAAAGAAGCTTGACCTCCATCTCCTTGCAACTAACGACTCCCACTACATCTCAAAGTCCGACCACGTTCACCATGATGCACTGCTTTGTGTGCAGACAAATGCAACTCTAAGTGACCCGAACCGCTTCAAATTCGAAGGTGATGAGCATTACATTAAAACTGCCCGTGAGATGCGTGAACTCTTTGAAGAATTTGAGGGAGCGTGTGACAATACCCTTTGGATAGGGGAGCGGGCCAGGGTTGAGATTGAATTTGGAAAGCCAAGGCTTCCAGAGTTCGAGGTTCCCGAGAAGTTCCGCCTCAATACCTACGATGAGTCGTCCTCAAATTATCTAAGAGAGTTGTCTTATGAGGGTGCTCGCAATCGATATGGCGAAGAACTTCCAATTGAGGTCGTAGAGCGCCTCGATTATGAGCTCGACGTCATTGGTCGAATGGGCTTTAGCGCGTACTTCTTGGTTGTTTGGGATCTCATAAGGTTCGCTAAGAGTCGAAAGATTCGAGTTGGCCCAGGTAGAGGTTCCGCGGCCGGTTGTTTGGTGGCTTACACTTTGGGGATCGTCGATCTTGATCCGATCAAGTACGATTTGCTCTTTGAGAGATTTCTAAATCCAAGCCGTGTTTCCATGCCCGATATTGACATGGACTTCGACGAACGTTATCGCCAAGATATGATTCGCTATGCCTCTGAGCGTTACGGCAGTGACCATGTTGCTCAAATCGTTACCTTCTCTAAGATCAAGGCTCGCGCCGCAGTGCGCGATGCGGCTCGAGTTCTCAATAAGGATTATGCCGTAGGCGACAAAGTGGCAAAGGCGATGCCGCCGTTGGTAATGGGCAAAGATACCCCGCTCGCTGCCTGTCTCGAGCTAACTCCTGGATTCGAAGGTGGATACGCAGCAGCTAGCGAACTTCGTAAGATGATTGAGACCGATAGTGACGTCCGTGAAGTAGTAGATGTAGCAAGAGGGCTTGAAGGGCTTCGCCGACAAGATGGAATTCATGCCGCCGCCGTTGTTATTACGCATGAACCTCTTACCAACTACCTTCCTATTCAGCGAAAGGGCGAAAGTGCGGCAAATGGAGAACCGGCACCAGTTGTAACCCAGTACGAGATGCACGGCGTAGAAGATCTCGGACTATTGAAGATGGACTTTCTGGGACTTCGTACCCTTTCGATTATCGATCGTGCGTTGGACATTATCAAAGATACGACCGGCGATGAGGTTGATATCGATAATGTTCCACTGGATGACGAGGTAACCCTCAGGATGCTTCGCGACGCAGATTCGATCGGTGTCTTTCAGCTTGAAGGAAATCAGATGCGAGCGCTCATGCGCTCGTTGGCACCGACGCGCTTTGACGATATTGCTGCCCTCGTAGCCCTCTATCGTCCTGGTCCGATGGCAGCTAACATGCACAATGATTACGCTGACCGAAAGAATGGTCGCACCGAGATTAAGTACAGCCACCCTGATCTTGAAGAGATTTTGAGTGATACCTATGGACTTATGATCTATCAGGAATCGGTTATGCGCGTAGCGCAAAAATTCGCAGGTTATACGTTGGCTGAAGCAGACGACCTCAGGAAGGCGTGTGGCAAGAAGATCAAAGAGATCATCCAGGGTCACCGCGCAAAGTTCGTTGAGGGTTGTGCTCGAAATGGCTACGGCGAGGCGCTCGGAACTGAGCTCTTCGACATCATCGAGCCCTTCGCTGACTACGCCTTCAATAAGTCCCACTCTTATGGATATGGCTATGTTTCATACCAGACTGCCTATCTCAAGGCCAACTATACCGAGCAATTCCTCTGTGCTTACCTAACCTCGGTGATGGACGATAAGGACAAGGTCGGAATTGTCTTATCAGATGCCAGAGATCACGATATCGTTGTTTTGGTTCCAGACGTCAATGAGTCACGGAGCGCCTTTTGGCCAACGACGTTCGAGGGTAAAAAGGCGATTCGTATTGGACTATCAGGCATTCGAAACGTCGGTGAAGGAGTTTCAGAGTTGATAGTGAAGGAGCGTCTTGAGAATGGGCGCTACCAAAACTTGAGTGACTTTTTTATGAGGATTGACCTCTCGCTGTTGAACAAGAGGGCAATAGAAGCTCTGATTCGAGCTGGTGCCTTCGACTCCTTCGGCCATAGCAGGCGTGGACTTCTTGCCATCTTTGACGGCTTGGTCGACAAGGCTATCCGTAAGCGGCGCGAGATCTCTGAGGGAGTTATGGGCCTCTTTGACGCACCATCGAGCGATGACTCTCCCGCCTCGGTCGATCTCGAGATCGTTGTGCCGGATGAAAAGGACGTCATGAGCGATATCCTTGCGATGGAACGCGAGATGCTCGGCATGTATGTTACAGACAATCCGATCGCAATGGCGCAAGGGATGATTCGCAAGAGGGTAGCTATGTCCATCGGCGAATTGGTAGAGGCTAAAGCCAATGGTGGCGGTCCCGAAGATGGAAGTGTGATCGAACTTGGCGGAATCGTCTCAAAGTACTCCCTACGTCTGACTAAGAAGGGGCTACAGATGGTGCGCTTCGTCTTGGAAGATACGACGGGGTCGATCGATGTAATGGTCTTTCCAAGATCCGTGAACGAGCAATTTACGAGGTTGCGCGACGACCTCATAGTCTTCGTTAGGGGTCGAGTAGATACCAGGGACGATGAATTGAAGATTTCAGCGATCTCTTGTGAGGTGGTCAATGTGGAGCAAAAGTCACGAAACGAATTGACGATTCGTATGGATATCGAAGACCTCGATAGTTCGCTACTTCAGAATCTGGCAACAGTGATTTCGCGTCATAGAGGCGAAATTCCGGTCTTTCTAGAAGTTGCAGGTATGCGAGCAGACCTTGGATTTGACTTTCAAATCGATGGCGATGACGAGTCATTTATGGGTGAATTGCTAGAAGTTTTACCTGCTGACAGCTTTGCCTGGAGTTGATGACGGCGCCTATAGGCGTTGGAGTGAACCTAAGCGACCATACAAAGACTAGGATGTATTCAGCGTTCGCATCCGCATTCGGTCTTTGCACAAGGAGATTCTCGAAGGTATGTCATTCGAAATTATTACCCGTGATTGCAGTGTTTTAAGCGACGGAGAACTAAGTCAGATGGCTGACTTGGTTGCCTCTAATGAAGCCAACATTGACTTCGGGTACTTGTCGAAGGCTAGGGAAGAGTGGGTTCTCGTTACGGAGATCCGCGATGGAGCGAAGTTAGTAGCTTTCTCCTTCTACACCCTTGAGCGCATCGGCGGCACTCCAGCTATCATCGTTGGCGTTCTTTGCGTGGACCGAAATATCAACGCACGTGATGGTCTCTATGCCTTGCGTCAAGGTCAGTTCCGAAAGGCACTACTTGCATTCCCGGATGAAGACGTCCTTGTCGGCGCCAAGTTAGCAAATAACGGTGGGTTTGAGATATTCGAAGAGCTAGTCGATATCGTTCCTCGCCCAGAGCACAAGACTTCTGGCGAAGAGCGCGCATGGGCGAGGAGACTTGCTAAGCGCTACGGAGGCGAAAATCGCGTAGATGACCGTAGTTTTATCTTCTCCGGTGCTAACGAGATATGTGGTTACGCCGCTTATGAGCCAAATGTTCGCTCAGATCAATTTGTAGAGTTTGATCAATTCTTCGCTAACCTCGATCGGGAACGCAATGACACCCTTATCGCCTTTGGTTGGGTAATGGCCGAAGAGCTAGTCAAGTTTCAGGTCATCGACGACTAACTTTTTCTGCGGCATGATCATGCTCAGATTTTCCTCGATTTGGTATGTTTAGTCATTTCGAATAAAAGCCGACGGATCTCAGTTGAGTTGATGCTTTCGGTGTTAATTATTAAATGTGCCCCTTTACTGTCTTGTGGAGGGGCACTTTAATTTGAGCAGTTGGCCGATGCTATCTGCTATAAATTATGGGGACTCCAACGCTCTAGCCGTGCAGTTCATCGACTCGCTATTGCGACCTTATGTAGTCTTTAGATCCTTTCGTTGCACTCTCTTGGTACCAGAGGTTCAACGCAGATAATAACCAAGCGAGAGTGTTGGAAGCGATTCTCGAGCAAACTTCAGACTTGACAAGTTTTAATTTGATTTGTGATGTAATGTAAAGTTTGCTTTACATTTTGGAGGTTTTGGTGGGAAATCGAGTGGCGCACAGGAGGCATGAACTTGACTTGACGCAGAGTCAACTCGCTCTCCTCGTCGGTGTCTCGCGCCAATCTATTTCGTCCATCGAATCGGAGAGCGAATCGCCCAGACTCCAAGTAGCCCAGCGGCTAGCCAGTGCCCTTGGAACCTCGCTCGACTATCTCTTCGGTGACTTCGAATCCTCTCCAGTTGCCTCAGGCGTCTACTTGGGCTACCTGAATGGAAATGTGTTATCAAGGGAACCCTCGCCGATGATCGCTACCTCACACTTTCCTAACGGACTGATGACTAATGGCGTTTCCACACTGATCGATCGCCCCTTCGTCTTTGTCGATGGGTGCGATCCGATTCTTGCATTCCTAACCAGGATGATGTCGGAGGAGAGCCATTTTAGATACCTTTGGACGTCAAAGAATAACCAAGAGGCGCTCGAAAGCGTGGTCTCCGAGACGTGTCACGTGGGGCTTGTCCACTTTGAAGACCACTCGTCAACTCGAAACTTGCCTAAAGGTCTCACCGCCATTGCATTGGCTGATTGGAACTTAGTTCTAGCAACTAAAAAGAGCTCGGCCTTTAGCAATATTGACCTTGGTTCCCTTGGTGACGAAGCGATCAGGTTTGCTCTTAGGAAGAGCGGCTCAGGTGTTCGGAGCTTCTACGATTCCGTAACTGGAGGGACATCGCTCGCGGTAGAGGTATTTGAGAGTCATCAGGATGTGGCAAACGCGGTGCGTTTCGGCACTTACGATGCGACCTTGACGATGGAGGGTATCGCCGTTTCGTCAAACCTAAGTTACAAGATTGTCCACTCGCAACGGTCTTTTTTGATAGCAAAGGATTCCATCCTGGACCTTCCGGAGGTGAAGCACTTTATCGAGGTTGTTACCGACAGGAAATTCAAGAGAAAGATAGATCTCTTGAGCGGGTATTTCTCAGTCTGATGTTCTGTATTCGTTATTTTTTCAATTTATGAAAGTTAATTAGGTATGACGTTCAAGTTATTTACTGGGGCTAAAGTCAAGGTTGCATTCACGGCTGCTGTAAGCGCAATGGTGATTGCTGCGTGTGGAAATGGCGGCGCGGCGGCGAGCGGTGGTGTTACGGCAACGACCTCAAATCCACCTCCGACCTCAATTGGAGGAACAGTCAGGGTTGCATACGCTGGATCATTGGTCGGCGCGATGGTAAATGATATTGGGCCAGCCTTTGAAAAGGCGACGGGCATTGCTTTTTCCGGTGTTCCTGGTGGTTCAACTGGTCTAGTAAATCAAATAAAGACTTCTCCGAGCCAATTTGACGTTTTTATCTCTGCATCGAAGAAGGCCAATGATCCTTTAATGGGTTCTGCTAATGGCAACCTCGAAAATTGGTACATTACTCTTGGGACCTCCCCTTTAGTCGTTGGATATAGCCCGTCCTCATCCTTTGCTGGGCAGTTCAAGAGTTCAAAGTGGTATCAGGTTATGGAGCAACCCGGTATCAAGATTGGGAGAACCGATCCGGCCACAGACCCGAAGGGTTCGCTCACGGAAACATTGCTGTCAAAAGAGGCAACGGCGCTATCTCAGCCAAACTTAGCCTCTACCATCCTTGGCCCAGTGGAAAATCCGGCTCAAGTATTTCCAGAGCAGACCTTGGTAGCTCGTCTTCAGGCAGGGCAACTTGATGCTGGATTCTTTTACACAAATGAGGCTGTCTTTGCTCACATTCCATACGTTTCGACGGGAGTGGATCTTGGTGCTTCGTTTACGATCTCGATCCTCTCTTCGGCGGCAGATAAGGCTCAGGCTGTAGCGTTTGTAAACTTCCTGTATTCAAGTGCGGGTCAAGATCTCCTGAAGCAAGTTGGAGTTACCCCAGCTCCAGCTGTGGTTACTGGGAATCTAGGAGCGGGTCCATCTGGAGTGCAGATCGCCCAGTCGTAGAAAATTTGGGATGCTCTGTGGGGTTACTTCTCGGTTTACCTTTAGGTTTATTTCAAGATTGTAATGTCAACAGCCACGGGCGTAGCCCACTTCTCGCGCAAAGGTTATTGCCTTATCGGCGCGGGAAGTGGGTGTCCCATTTTGAAGAGGTGCTAACTTTAGATTGAATCTTATTAGACGGTGGGTAATCGGAGGGGCGCTTCTACTTTCTGCAATCTTTGTCGCAGTTCCAGTTGGCGCTCTCCTTGTTTACTTTTTCTACCACCACCAGCTACCACTTGCACCGTCGGATTTCATAGCGGCGTCGATAGATTCCGCGGTTCCTTCACTCATTGCAATCTTTATCTCGCTTGTCCTTGGCCTCTTTGCTGGATACTACCTAGCAACTCGTTCGAACAAGATTGCAAAGTTGGGTATCCTGCTATTTAGAGTTCCATTGGGGGTGCCTCCCCTCATAGCTGGACTCATGCTCCTTATCTCATTGGGTCCAAATTCGCCGATCGGGAAGGTCTTTAATGGCCGATTAACAGATTCTTTGGCAGGAGTGACGATAGCGCAGCTCTTTGCAGCTCTTCCATTTACTATCGAGGGCTTTCGTGGAGCATTTTCGCTTTTGGAGCGTGAGGCCCAAGTAGTTGCTGATTCACTAGAGATGGGTGAAATCACTCGGCTCCTTGTCATCTTCACGCCGCTTATCTGGCCCTCACTGCGTTCGACGTTAGTAACAAGTTACCTGAGGGCTTTTGGAGAGTTCGGAGCGGTCCTCATTGTTGCATATTCGCCTGCATCGCTGCCGATATATACATATGTCTCTTTTGAAGGTAGCGGCCTTCCCGCAACAGTAATCCCCGTCATAGCAACTCTGGTCATATCGGGTGCTTTCGCCTTTGTTATCTCTCGGATAAATTGGCCAAAGTCGGTTCGACTATGGCGTTTTTTTGGACTACTTAGGGTTGGTAAAGGGCAAGTTGCAACCGTTCGGGGTGAGATTGGCGTTGCCATCGAAGGCCAAGTGGGTGATTTTCGAGTAGATATCCATCTCAAGATTGGAGAGGGAACTACAGCAATCGTTGGGTCGAGTGGTTCGGGCAAGACTCTTACACTGCATTCACTCGCTCACCATCAGGTGGAGGGGTTGAAGCTTAGTTTTGACCCAAGTGAGAGTTCATTTTCGAGAAGGATCGGTTACGTGCCTCAACGGGGCGGCCTCTGGCGCCACCTGAGCCTGCGGGAGAATATCGATCTTGTGTTGTCAGTTTCGGACTCTCAATACTCCTGTGACTACCTAATCGACCTATTTGGGGTTAGTTCCTTCGCTGACGTTCCCATAACGTCGTTATCCGGTGGTCAATACCAGAGGGGTGCAATTGTTAGGGCCTTCGCCTCCAACTCCGAGGTGATGATTATGGATGAACCACTCTCCCAAATAGATGTTGCTAGAAGGCGGGAGGTGATCGACTTTATTCGCGAATTTGTAGTTCCGCGAGTTAGATACCTTCTCCTTGTAACTCACGACATCGATGAGGCTATCGTCCTTGCCGATGTCGTAAACATCGTAAACCGGGGAAGAGTGGAAGGAAGTGCTAGAAGCGATGAGGTCCTTCTTACGCCTATGACCAAAGCTTCTGCGAGCGCTCTCGGATTTTTCAACTTTGTTCGATCAGGAGGATCCCTGTACGCATTCCTAGAGAAGGACGCGACGATCATCGCAGATGGAAGGGGAGTGCCAGTAACTAACGACTATGTAGCGATCGATGGCCTTAGTGTAGAGCGTGTCATAAGTACAACGCGGGGGAGCGTCACATCGTTGATCTCTACTCGGAGTGATGACTCTGCTGGAAAATATAGTGTCGTCGCAAACGGCCCTTTAAATAGCGAGGTCCTGGTCGGTGAGATTGTTTCAATTGCAGTTCCTCGAGCAAGGCTCGTCTTGATCGTAGAGTAGTTGTAGCTGAGATGGCCGCTCTCACATCTAGCGAATGCTAAAGGCTATCGGAGATTCGACAATGTGGGTTAACGGATAACGAGATTATGTTTCAGAACGATGTCGGTTTCTGGTGATTGAAGTTGTTTTGCGATACTAAGGAGCTTGATCATCCAGGTTGAGTTCGTCAATTTGTTAGAGTCATATCTCTAATCTGCTCGTTTATTGGTTTTTCCCTTTCGTGCGGCTCGCTCAACTCCGATTGCACACAGTTAGCACGGTTTTTGTTTGATACTTCAAGCTGTGATGGCTATGATAAGCGATAGTTACCAGAAGGGGGAGAAGGTGACGACCCTACTCAACTATATCAATTCTTTGAAGTGGTTTGCTTTGATCGTCTTTTTGATGGTCTTTTTCAAAGGGCAGATAATTGGCATCTTGAATCGCCTGACGTCTTTCAAGGTCAATATCGGAGGAGCGCAAGTCGAGGTGGACTCGTCCGCTCCAGCTGCCACAACGGCGCCGCCAAGTGAAGCCGCTGTAAAGGCACAGATGGTTCCGAAGGCCAATCTAGGTGTCCCCATGTTTCACCAGACAAACTACGTAGCTCGTCCTTCGCAGTCAAAGTTAGAGATCCGTGTAGCTCGATGGATCGACATGGGCGGCAACCTCTTTGTTGAGTTTGAGGCATTGAATCAAACTGCTAATGAAATAGCTAACTTGATTGCAACGGCTACGCTCACGATCGGCGAAAGTACCTTTGAAAACATCCATGTTGCATTTCCAGGGACACTTCCGTCGGGTGGCAAGGCATTTCAGATTGCCTACGTCTCTGATTCAGCAGCTATCGACGAAGCCTCCAACCCAAATGTGAATGTCAACTCCACAAGTCGTTATTCAGTTATCGGTTGATGAAGAATGGTGACGCTATAGAGGTCGGCGGGAGAAACAGCCAAGTGGTCGCTTAGATCTGATCGAGTGGCAACCTTGAGCGAAGCTGGATAGCAGTTAGCTCCGGTTTTGTGTCGCTCTTTTGCTAATCCCCGACAATATGCAGCGACTATCTGGATATAGCGTCGTCCACCGTTGAAGCTAAGTCGTCCAATCCTTACTTTGTTGGATTGCGCTTTCTCTACGATGGTTCGTTGTTGATTACTCTCGTGACCTTTAAACTTCGGTCTACCAGATTCGATCTAGGCCACTTCCGTAAATTCAGCTTGATAGGGTTTTTATGGAAGGTGATTCAATCTGAATAGTGATAATTTAAAGAAAGACTCTGATCAAGAAAAGAAGCGGTACGAGTGGGAGGAACCAGGAGCCTACGAGGTAGCTCCAAATGTCTTTCGTATGCCGCTTCCACTACCGGGCGATACCCTAAGGGCGGTGAATGTCTATCTTCTTCTTGAAGAAGGCAATGCAGTCCTAATCGACTCGGGCCAATTTTTAGAGGTAGCCCGAAAGCAGTTGGAGAGATCGCTCGCGTTAGTCGGCGTTGAGGTCGGTGATGTGTCGGAGTTTCTGATAACCCACATTCATCGCGATCACTACACCCAGGCGGTTGCCCTGCGTAGAGAGTTCAATAGCAAAGTACGCATTGGAATCGGTGAGAAATCTTCATTTGAGATTATCGAAAAGAAAAATGAAACCTCGTTTGAGAGGCAATTTGGACTTCTAAGTGCCTGTGGCGCGGACGATCTTTACAAGGAAGCCCGAGTTTTTTCTCGTGGAGATGATGAGATAATAAAGCTCTACGAGAGACCCGATGATTGGCTCTACGAAGGAATGACTCTTCACGCCGGAGGTAGGTCACTCGACGTAGTCTCAACCCCGGGGCATACTCGGGGCCACGTCGTATTTCACGATAGAGCATCGAAGCTTCTCTTTGCGGGAGATCACGTGCTTCCGCACATAACTCCGTCGATTGCGCTAGAGGCTGATCGACCGCACCTTCCCCTTGGAGATTACTTGGGTTCGCTGGCGAAGGTTCGACAGCTTCCAGATGCACGGCTTCTACCGGCGCATGGACCTGTCATAGAGAGTGGCCATCTGCGAATTGATGAACTGATCCTTCATCACGATCTAAGGTTGCGACAAACCTATGATGCTTTAGGTGATAGTAGCTGTAGTGTCTATGACGTCGCCCACATCTTGAAGTGGACACGGCACATGAGAGACCTGTCGGATATGGATCTCTTCAATAAAATGCTCGCTACCTTTGAAACTAAGTACCATCTTGATCTCTTAGTTGAAATGGGGATGGTGGATCTAGTAGTTGATGGCGACATTCTCATTTATTCGAAGAGTGACCGAATATACGACGTTCATCTGACTTAGCGCCACATTAGTGCACTTCGCGTAAATCTCGCCTTGCGATCGAAGCTAGCTATCGATGGTAACTATGAGCGTCTAATGAGGATCCATGCTTGTGGTTTTGCCACTGTGATATGGCGTTACGGTCTTTTAAAATTGGAGATCTGTAATTGTTGATTTTCGTGATTAGCAAATTCTGTTGCGGCTAACTTGGTTTCATGGACGGTAGCAGTTATGAAGAAGTTTGGGTAGATGATGGTTTTGGTGCGGTCGCTGACGTATTCCGTAGCCACTTTTCAGATGGTCTAGAGGTAGGCGCATCCGTCGTTGCGTACATAGGCGATAAAAAGGTTGTGAACATAGCAGGAGGGCATCGCGACTTAGCGAGGAGCCTCCCGTTCACTTCAAACACGCCAGCCACAGTATTTTCCTCCACCAAAGGGATCACTGCGATTGCGATTCACATTGCGATAGCGGCGGGGCTAATTGGTTACGAGACGCTAATTGCTGATGTGTGGCCAGAGTTCGACCAAGGTGGCAAAGGCGCTATTACCCTCGGACAAACGCTTTCGCACCGCTCCGGAGTGGCAATTGTCGACAACGATACTCTATCCCTAGACGATGTCGAGGGCTGGAAGGGTGTCATCGAGGCGATCGAACGGCAAGTGCCAATATGGGAACCCGGAAGTTGCCATGGATACCACCTTAGAACCTTTGGATGGATTCACGGGGAGGTACTTCGAAGGCTCTATAAAAAAGACGTACCATCGATCTTTGATGAGTTGATAGCAAAGCCGCTAGGTGTTGATCTTCATTTGGATTGGAACGATGTCCTCGATGGTTCTATCGCCGAGCTCGTAACCGAGCCGCCACAAGTCAATGTCGAGACTCTAATCGACTTAGAGCGGACAGCGGGACTATCTGAATATTCGATAAGTGCGATACACGGTCCAGGAAGGCTATTCGCATACGATCAGCGCTGGAACGAGAAGGATTACCGATCCCTAGCGATGCCCTCATCGAGTGCGATGACATCGGCGAGTTCGTTGGCGAAGATCTATAAGGGCGTGGTGACGGGCCATAATGGGGTCAAACTCCTGCAAAATGAAGTTATTAAAGAGGCGATTTGCGAGCGATCCCGTGGGGTCGATGCGATCCTTGGCCAGGAGACAGCATTTGGGATGGGCTTCGCGTTAGCACCTATGATAGGAGACTCGCTGCCTCCAAGTGCTTTTGGCCATCCAGGTGCCGGTGGAAGTTTAGGCTTTGGTGACGTTGAGGCTGGAATTGGCTTTGGTTATGTGATGAATAAGATGGCAGGTGCACTGATCGACGATCAGCGTTCAAATGAGCTCGCCGCAGCGCTCTACCGATGCATCTAGATACTCTTTGACCACATTGATAACGTGTCTACCGTTAGATGCTGACTCGAAGTAAATGGTTTTCGACGAGTGAGAAGGCGTTGGACAAGGCAAAGAAATGTGTTGAGTAACTCTTAAACATAGATCGGTTGAATCGAAAGTTCAATGACTGTTTGAACCCGATAAAGTCCCCCTTTGCCAACCGATTCAACTAATGGGCGGTGCAACGTCGCTCAAGATGATTGTAGTTTCGTCCTTTGAGCTTTCATTGGAAAGTAAAAGTGTATCGCTTGCGCCGTGAAGCTCTCCGCCTCGGACGTATTTCCTCCTAGAGGGGGCGTTGTCACCGTTGCTCAAGTGAGATCGGAGCGTCATTAGTCAGGAGCATCGTCGTTTTTTGGCTCTGGGGCTACGACGGCACCTGCGTGGTGACTTTGAAGCATGCGCTGTTTTGATGTGAAAAGCGAATGTGCATCTCGAGTTTTAGTATTTGCGACCCATTGTATAAAACTCTCTATTTGGTTTTAGCTGCGTAAAGCCAGCTATTCGATTTGACATGGCAAACATGGCGCTTATCGCACCTATGTCCCAGATCTCATCATCCGTAAGGCCGACTGCGTAGCAAGCGTCGTAGTCTTCTTCGGTGATTGAATCAGCAGAGAGGGCGACCTTTACTGCAAAGTTGCAGATCGTGCGCTCCCTTTCGGTGAGCTCGGCAAGGTGGTAGTTGGTAGCGATTTGGTCGCTGATAGTAGAGTCCTTAGAGTAGATCCTAAGGATCGCGCCATGAGCAACGACGCAGTAGAGGCAGTTGTTTTGAGCTGACGTGGCAACGACTATCATCTCACGCTCTTTTTTGGACAGACCGCCGTCTTTATTCATCAGAGCATTGTGGTAGGCGAAGAACGCCCTAAATTCGTCTGGGCGGAGGGCAAGTTTGGTAAAGACTGCAGGCACAAACCCTGTCTTTTCCCCAACCGCGACGATTGTCTCACGAATATCTGGGTCGACCTGGTCGAGATCGATAACTTCTTCTATGAACTTCGGGAACATCTACTTCTCTCCAATATTTGCCTAATGCCTCAAGCCTCGAAATTATTTAAAACGTCGTCTCGATGGGTAGCACCCCCTGCAACTTGCTACTCATATCTTGATGCCAAAGGCTTGCGACTCGATATACGTTGCGAGCTTCGAAGGCACCTTCGGTTATCGGCATCAATTTCAAAGGCTAGCAAAGCGGGGACCTATCTGTGCGGGCAAATGGTCCCGCGTGCTATCTAAGGGTTTTGGAAAGGAGCTGCGGTGGCCATCTGAAGAAATGGCTGGCGGCTGGCGGAAGATAGGCGATCGCGCTTGGCTACGGCTCCGGTAGGGCAGTTACGATTACCTTCTTGCAATAACCCTTGTATACCCTTGCGAGGGCTATAACCAAGAATGCAGGGCTATAGCCAAGGACCTCAGCTATCTCCTTGCTCCGATCGATCACTTCAATGTCGCGCGGAAAACATGCCACTACTCGGGGATCTCTGATCGGAGTTGTCATGATCACGTTTCCAAGGGGGTAGGTGCCTGTAACGCGTTCGCTTTTGGGGTCTATCCCTATGGCGAACTTCGTACGAATATCGACGATGGTAGTAGATGGTCGATTCCCGTCGAGTTGACCAAATGGGACTGAAGGTCCTAGGGATCCAAGAAGAGCGTTATTCGCGGAAGTGTCCAACTCTTCGAGGATCTGGCCTGTCTTTGATTTAGAAACCTTAGATGACGAGGGCTCCACCTTTCCAAAGCCGATCAACTCTGGTCGCGATGGGTCCGAGAAGATGTCCTTTTTGCGATCGATGCCAGTAAAAGGCGTATAGAGCGGTACATCTGAAGGAAATGACTCTGCTACTTCGATCCTTGAGATGACACGGTGATCGAGATTGAGGGCGAAGATCTCACTTTGAAGATGGCCTATGTAGATGAAATCGTTTGATAGGGTTGCCTCTCCTTTAGCCATCTCGTCTCTCCGCCTCTCTCTGATTTAATTCGGCCCGCAGGGCCTCTACGTCGCTATTTGGAAGTTGGCAGGCGTAGTTCACGCACACATAGGCCAAGTTAGGTTCGCGATAACTAAAAAGTGGCCCAACCTTATGGTCGCCGATGGCGACCATCGTTCGGGCACTAAAGTAACCTCTGAGAAGGTCAACTAGTTCGCCGTCGTAAGTCGTTACGACGATCTCTGATGGTTCGTTTGCTAACCCTAGAACCAATGAGGCAAGCGGAGCAAAGTGCTCTGGATTCCGCTGAATGAGGGGCGCTAAGGGCGCGAGTGCCTCTAATGCTAACTGTTGGTAGCGGTCCTCTCCGAGTACGTGACTAGCAAAAAGGAGGGTGGAAATTGCCGTAGCGCTAGCAGAGGCGTACGCTCCATCGAGGTGATCGCTACTTCTCATAAACAGACCACTTTGGCCCTTGGCGCCAAGCGAAAAGTTTGCACTTTCGCTGTCGTAGAAGGAGTCCATCATCTTTTCTAAAAGTTGCACGATCATTGAAGGATCTTTTACTTCAGAGCCAATGAGATAACAGGTTAGGTAGGCTTCGATAAAGTTTGCGTAATCGACGAGAGTGGCCGGAACGTTTGTAGGGTCGGCTCCCGCTATTCGAGTTCCTTCGCCAAAGATTTGCGCCTTTTTCGATAGGGCGGTGAGGCAACGCTCAGCCGCCTCCGTGTAGCGGGGTTCATTGAGAGCAAAGCCTGCTTCGAGAAGGGCAACAGTCATCATTGAGTTCCACTCAACGATTGCCTTGTCGTCACGGGCAGGGCTATTGCGCTTTGATCTGAGGAGCGCAAGCTTAGCTAGCCCATCTTGTAACTTTTGATCACCTTTGATTGAAGTCGCATTTGGGCGGTGGATGATATTTCGGCCTTCGAAGTTACCGGCCTTAGTTATTCCTAGTTGTCGCTCGAGTTCCGGATCCTCTCCACCTAGTGCTTCACGGATCTCTTCGATTCTAAATATGTAGTAGGCACCCTCTTCACCGTCTGAATCGGCGTCGTAAGACGAAGTAAAGAGGCCGTCTTCAAGCGTCATCTCATCTAGAACAAAGTCACACGTCTTTCGAATTATGTATTCGAAGTCAGCGTCCTTTGAGATAAAGAATCCTCGAAGGTAGGCTCGAACATTCAGGGCTTGGTCGTACAGCATTTTTTCGAAGTGTGGAACCATCCAAAATGCATCGGTTGAGTACCTGGCAAAGCCTCCGCCTACGTGATCGAACATTCCGCCGGATGCAGCGAGGCGAAGGGTATGGTTCGCGGCCTCGACTAGCTGGTTGTAGATATTGGTATCATCGGATAAGTCAGCGATCTCGTAGATAGCCTTGATTAGGTGGGGCTGTAGGAATTTTGGCGCTCGTCCAACTCCACCCCACTCTTTGTCGTATCTCTTGCCATAACCTGCGGCGAATGCGGAACTAAGAGCATCCGTATCGATATCAAGGCCCGACGTTGGAGCTAAAACGTTGCGCTCTTTGAGCGCAGTAGCGACATTGGATGCGTTTTCCTCAACCTCTGCACGTGACTCATAAAAGAGGTGCGCCATAGTTTGAAGTACGCGTTCAAAGCTTGGAATGTGGCCACCCTCTCGTGGTGGGAAGTAGGTGCCTCCAAAGAAGGGTTTGCCATCAGGGGTACAAAAGAGGTTGAGCGGCCAACCGCCGTGGTCCGCCATCGTTAGGAGCGCATTCATATATGTGGCGTCGACGTCGGGGTGCTCTTCGCGATCCACCTTTATGCAGATGAAGTTTTGATTCATGATTTTGGCGATAGATTCATCTTCAAAGGACTCATGCGCCATGACGTGGCACCAGTGGCACGATGAGTAGCCGATGGAGATAAATATTGGCTTGTCTAGTCGTTTGGCCTCTTCGAGTGCATCGTTGGACCAGGGCCACCAATCTACGGGATTATCACTGTGTTGTCTGAGGTAGAGACTTGTACTTTGGGCTAGGCGATTTGCCACGCGTACCCCTTTCTTGACCTATAGAAGTCTATTTAGAAATATGCCATATCTGGTGGCTCGGTTCGGATCCGAGTTCTTCACCTTGGAGCACATAATTAACGCGTTGTACGTGTGACTCTGGTAGCAGCTAATTTTTGCAAGATGATTTTTAGAGTTAGAAGGCGAATTTGTTTGTGACCATTTGGGAGATTCGGGCGTAGACGAGGTAAAGCATTGCGAATCGGATTCGACTTGAAGTGGACTCCATATTTCAACTCTATGAAATGAGGAGAGGGCAGATAAATGGCATTATCCCGTCGCTTGTTACATCGCTGTCCTTTGTGTTGTGCGACAATGTATGAATGCATCGTCCAGATCTCATACGGATATTTCTGGGATGGCCGAAGCCATGGACTTAGGAAGTTGGATCCAGTTGAAGAAGCGTAGAGTTGTAGTTGTCACCGTTTCCGTCGTGATGGTCGCAATTGTGCTGGCACTATTGTCGCAGCCAATATTGAGTAGCAGAATAAAGGCACGGATAGTGGTTGCGGCGCAGAAGGCTCTCCACGTTGATCCGACCGTAAAACTTGGTAGTGGCATTGCTGCTCTGGAGCTATTGAATCGCAGAATCACGCAATTCGAGGTATCTACCAACTCGTACTCGACTACCAAAATCTCGAATATTGGCTTAGTTGCGTCATTTTCGGGAGTTACCCTTCCTCACGGTAATATATGCGCAACCGCCAAGAACGTCAATGTGAGTGCTTCAATAGGTGCGGCCTATATCTCCAAGCAGATGACGGCACGCTTTAAATCTCAGGCCGGATTATCCGTAAGCAAAGTGGTTCTTGATCAAGGTGGAATTAACGTTGAAGCGGGACCAGGGGGAGTCGCAACGATTATCCTTACTCCAACGACGAGCGGAAGCAACTTAGTTCTAACTGTAAAGTCCATTCTCCTATTTGGCCAACCATTAGCGCCATCTCGAGTCGCTTCGATTGCAGGTAAAGTCCATCCGATAGTACCTATCAATCAGGTTCCAAGTTACCTCCACCTAAAGTCGGTAAAGACATCGACGACGGCGTTGACATTGTATTTTGAAGGCTCAAATGCAGTTTTGCACCAGGGAAGTCGATGCATTTCCTGAATACGATGGTACTCCTTTGGTTACTGGGCAAGTGAAAACGAAGGCAAATTGCTGCTCGAGTGGCGTTACTGTCGGTCTCTGATGCGAACAACTTGATGTGAAGGCCAAAAGGTCGACTCGCGGGTTTTTCCAATGGAGACTTTTGGGAGTATTTGTATGCGACATTTGACTATCGATAAACTCCACTTTGCCTACATTTTACGAAATCACCCCATAATCTCGCTGCAATGCGATTTCGTTTGGTTATTGGACTCGCAAGCCCTCTCTACATGGATATTTAGATTGAGCAGAGCTCCCCACGGTCAACTTCTTCACCCCCGGAGAGAGTGACTAGCGCGTCTCGATGTTCTCGTCTGTATCTGTGGTGTGGGCCATTCAAATACTCCATGAGTACGAACGGACCGTAAAGTCTTCGATCGGGGAGGGCGGTTTCGTCCATTGAATTTGACTACTACCGAAGGTGATTCTTTCTTTTCTGCGAGGAAGTATCTGGGGCGCTTCGATTTGACGGTTAAGTAAGCGTTTCAACCCATAACTTGCGTTTGAGTTCGAGACCATGAAGCGTGCAAGGTATCATCCAATGGGTGACTATCGATGTCATTGCAACCTCTTCTAGATGGATGCAATTATCGCCATACCTCGACCATAGGTGTAATATTTCATCGTAAAAATTAGCCAATTCCTGCAATTTAAATACCTTGAATTACTGCTTGAAAAACGAAATGTCTGAAGTT